>OJNI01000840.1_pt1 | contig 19559 bp, 17 predicted proteins | sample 1597441 | NCBI WGS metagenome assembly OJNI01 (sample SAMEA2452131, study PRJEB22498) | human gut metagenome | reverse complement strand
AGCACAAGGCAGGGAAAATGTAAAAAGATATTTAGAAGAAAATCCACAAATTGCTAAAGAAATAGAAGAAAAAATAAGAGGTAAATACAACGAAGCATTTGAAAAAAGTTTAGGTGAAGAAACAGTAGACGAAGAACAAGAGACCGAACCAGAAGAATAACTCTAGCAAATATGCCGTTGGAAGGAGCATATCCATGGAAGATTTAATTATAGAATATGACAAGAATAAGACCAAAATACTAAAATATATTATGTACAAAAAAAGAACAGAAAAAGAAATAATTCAAAAATTTTCAAATACTATAGAAAAAGATATGCTAGAAGACATAATTGAAGAATTAAAAGAGAATGGATATATAAATGATAAATTATATATCCAGAAAGCTGTAACAGAATATATGAGCTTGCAAAATCTATCAATAAAAGAAATTGAATATAAATTATATTCAAAAGGCATAAGCAATGATATAATAGAAAAATATTTTAGTAGTATTATCGAGCAACTAGAGGAATATGAACTTCAATCAGCTAAGAATATAATATTAAAAAAACAGCAAACAATGTCAGAAGACGAAATAAAAATTTTTTTAAGAAAAAAAGGATATAATCAAGATACAATAAAACAGGCTTTTTCAGATAATTAGGAATTACAGAATAGGGGAAATAATAAATGCAAAATGTATTAATTTTAGAAACAAATAAATATGCAATAAAATTACAAAACTTTGAAGGTCCACTTGACTTGTTATGTCACTTAATTGATAAAAATAAAATGAATATATGTGACATAAAAATAAGTGAAATTACAGACCAATATATAGAATATCTAAACAAAATGGAACAGATGAATTTGGAAATAACAAGTGAATTTTTAATAATGGCATCAACACTACTATATTTAAAGTCTAAAAGCCTTCTTCCATCAATAGAAGAAGACGAAAAGGAAATATCAGAAGAAGAGCTAATAAGAAGAATTATAGAGTATAAAAAATATAAAGAAATAAGCAAAAAGCTAAACGAATATTACAAAGAGAATTCTAAAAGATTTTTTAAATTACCAGATAAAATAGAGTTACCTAAACAAAAATTAGAATTAGAATACTCAAAAGATATTATAGTTCAGCTGTATAAAGATGCAATAGATAAGAATTCAAAGAGATTAAATCAAAATGCTAAAAATATAGAAAATTTAAATTTTGAATTTAATAAAGCTATAATAGACAACATAATATATTCTGGAGTCTACTTAAGATACAAAAGCATATTAGAAAAGGGGTGTGAAAGTAATGTACAGTAATGTATATCAAGGTGAATTTGGAAGTATAAGAAATTTAATAAGCAAAAACGAGTTTCAAAAAGCTTATGATTTGCTTCAAAAGATAAGCAATAAATGTAGTGAATGGTACTATCTAACAGGATTATCAGCTATGAATATTGGATATTATGATGAAGGCGAAGAATATATAAAAACTGCGGCTACTATGGAACCGACAAATGAAGAATACAGTCATGCTTTCAATCAATATAACCAATATAGAAATGATTACAACCGTAATTCATACAATTACAACAGAAGAAAACAAAATGATTTAGGCGGATGTTGTTGCTGTTGTGGCGATGACTGTTGTGATACATTATGCCAATTATGGTGTGCTGATCAATGTTGCGAATGTTGTGGTGGCGACTTAATAACTTGTTGTTAACAAGATAGGAGGAATAAATGAGCAGAAAAATTGCATATGCAGGAATGCTTTTGGCAGTTGATACAGTTTTGTTTTTAATGGTTAATGTATTTCAAACAAATACTATTTTTCTGTTAGGTTTAGCATCTCTTCCGATTGCAATAGTAATTATGAATTGGGGGCCAAAAACAGGAATTGCATTTTATATAGCATCTTTGGTTATAAGTTTTATAGCTATGGCAAATAAAATACATTGGATTATATATGTGCTTACATTTGGAATGTATGGTTTGATAAAGTTTATAATAGAGCAGGATAGACCTATTTATATTGAGTATATTTTAAAATTATCATATGCAAATATAACTTTAGTAGTGTTGTATTTTATTATTAGACAATTTATAGTTATACCTCAAAAATGGTACTTAGTAATATTATTTGAGGTAGTATTTTTGGTATATGATTATGTATATTCTTTATTTATCGATTATTACAACGAAAAATTAAATAAGTATTTTAAATAAAAAGGAGATATTAGTTTTAATCAAATTTGAAACTAATATCTCCTTTAATATTAGAAATTAATTATTGGGAATTTCTATATTCAAGTGGTGTTTGACCTGTTTTCTTCTTAAAAATTTGTATATAATGGCTAACATTATTAAAGCCAACATTTTCAGAAATATCTAATATAGATAATGAACTATTTTTTAAGAGCTTCATACTTTCATTAATTCTATAATTTATTAAGTAATCGTAAGGTGACATTTTAAGTGATTTTTTGAAAAATCTACAACATTCACCCTTGCTTACAAATACTGCATCTGCAATATCTTGTAATGTTATTTTATTACTATAATTTTGATGGATAAATGATAAAACATCTTTTATTCTCTGTTCATTTATAGGTTTCGGTTCCATTTTTTGATTAAATATATCTTTATCATTTAATACTAATAAAAGCCAAAAATTTAATAAATCAATATATATCTTAAGCTCGTATCCCTTATCTTGGATTATATCGACATTTATAATATCACTAATATATTTAAGAGCATCTTGTTCCCAATTGTTATTACCATAAATCTCAATTGAGTTTAATTTATTTGATGTAATTACGGGGTCAATATATTTTTGTTCAATTATGCTGCCGGGGAACATCTTTAATAATTTAGCATTAAACATAATAGAATGATATATACAATCTTCATCACCAACACTTTTGGCCATATGGATTCTTTGAGTATTTATAAATATAGCCTGACCATTCTTTAAAATATACGATTTTTCACCAACTATAAATTCCACAGATCCTTTAGTGACAATAGATATTTGTATTTCATCATGCCAATGAAGTTTAACATATCCTTTTGATAATTTTCTAATTTCAGAGAAACTAACTTCAAATGGGAATGAATATGCTTTTGAAATACTAACATCTTCTAACTTATCGTTTAAAACAACATTATTAGCACGCATAAAAATCGCCCCCTCTGTATATGTTAATATTCTTATATTTTTTAGTTAAGATACTGATAGAAATGATGTTATCTTAACGATATAATTATAGATGAAAACAAGACGTTAATCAAATAAAATACAAAAAACTTAGAATTATTTAATTAAATATGACAAAAAAATAATCAACATAATTATATTTTAAATTTGAAATTATCCTTAGCTTTAGAGCAAGAAAAAATAATATACCAAACTTAACGAACAGGACCCCTCCAAAAATATAGGGTCCTTTTTGTTGTCTAAAAAAAAATATGTTATACTAAATTATAATATACTAAATGAAAAAATTGTAAATTATAATTTATTATTTATTGGATTAGGATAAATGACAATATATTTTATGTTAGGAGATGGGGAATTTGAAGATTTCGACAAAAGGAAGATGTGCATTGCGTTTAATGATTGACTTGGCGATAAATGATGATGGTAAATGCATAAGAATAAGAGATATAGCTAAAAGGCAAGAAATCTCTGATAAGTATTTGGAGCAAATAATTTCGATACTTAACAGAGCGGGATATATAAAGAGTGTTAGAGGTCCACAAGGAGGACATAGACTTGCAAAACATCCAAGTGAATATACAGTGGGGATGATATTAAGATTGACAGAAGGAAGTTTAAGTCCAGTTGCTTGCTTAGATGATGAAGTCAATCAATGTACTAGACAGGCACAATGTGCGACACTAGAGTTATGGAAAAAGTTAGACAAGGCTATAAGTGATGTTGTAGATAATGTAACTCTTGAGGATTTAGTACAATGGCAAATAAATAAAAATAGTAATTATATTATTTAGTAATTATTGAAAACTGCTTAAAATAATAAATATTTTGGGCAGTTTTTTTTATCAAATAAAAATAGAAAAAATTACCATAATTCCTATTGGCATAGTATGAAATATCGACTATTATTAAACCATACTAAATAAGTAGGAATTGAATAATAAGAAATATAAACAAATTAGTATGATATATACAGGGGGATAATTAAAATGGCAAACAAAATAAGTAGAAAAGAAAGAAATTTAAAATTTGAAACATTACAACTTCATGTAGGGCAAGAAACACCAGACCCAGTAACAGATGCAAGAGCAGTACCAATATATCAAACATCTTCATATGTATTTAAAAATTGCGATCATGCAGCAGCTCGTTTCGGACTTGCAGATGCAGGTAACATCTACGGAAGATTAACAAACCCAACAGAAGATGTTTTTGAACAGAGAATCGCAGCACTAGAAGGTGGAGTTGCAGCATTAGCAGTAGCATCTGGAGCAGCAGCGATCACATATGCGATTGAAAATATCACAAAAGCAGGAGATCACGTAGTTGCAGCGAAAAACATTTACGGTGGAACATACAACTTCTTAGAGCATACATTACCAGATTACAGAATCGAAACAACATTCGTAGACATTTTCAATGAAGATGAAGTAAGAGCAGCAATCCAAGATAACACAAAATTATTATTCATCGAAACATTAGGAAATCCAAATTCAGATGTTGTAGACATTGAGAAAGCAGCAGCGATCGCTCATGAACATAACATTCCACTGATCGTAGATAATACATTTGCAACACCATACCTTGTAAGACCAATCGAATACGGAGCAGACATCGTAGTACATTCAGCAACAAAATTCATCGGTGGTCACGGAACAACAATTGGTGGTGTCATCATTGACGGTGGTAAATTCGACTGGGAAGCATCAGGAAAATTCCCATCATTAGTAGAACCAAACCCAAGCTACCATGGAGTAAGCTTCACAAAAGACGTTGGAGCAGCTGCATTCGTCACAAAGATCAGAGCATTATTACTTCGTGACACAGGAGCTACATTATCTCCAGTCCATGCATTCATCTTCTTACAGGGATTAGAAACATTATCCTTAAGAGTAGAACGTCATGTACAGAATGCATTAAAAGTTGTAGAATACCTGAAAAACCATCCAGCAGTAGAAAAAGTAAACCATCCATCAGTATCTGATGATCCTGAGCAGCAGGAATTATACAAAAAATACTTCCCTAACGGTGGTGGATCTATCTTCACATTCGAGATCAAAGGTGATGCACAGAAAGCAAAAGACTTCATCGATCACTTAGAGTTATTCTCACTGCTTGCAAACGTAGCAGACGTTAAATCCTTAGTAATCCATCCAGCATCTACAACACATTCTCAGATGACTGAAGAGGAATTATTAGGATCAGGAATCAAACCTAATACAATTCGTCTGTCAATCGGTACAGAAAATATCGACGATATCATCGAAGATTTAGAGGAAGCTTTTAAAGCAGTACAGTAAGATAGATTTTTCTTGCGAAATGTAAATTAAATGTCAATTTTCCTAAAAAATATATAATATAATCTCGACCTTAAAACTCCAGGGTAAGTGATATGAAAGCTTATCCTGGAGTTTTTATGTAGTATTATTGATTAGAATATTACCAAAAATAATAAAAAAATATAAAAGATATAAAAATGTTCTTGAAGCTGAATTACAATCTGAGGTTCTGGTTTGCAAAATTAAATTCCTGGAAGCCGATTTTGGATAAATATAAATGTTATCAGCTACGTTTTTGAACCAATATTTCATGAAATTTCATTGACATTCTGGAAGTTAGTATTGCAAACATATATTTTCTGGAAATTACTTTTCCAAACGAATTGTTTTTTAGTTTAAAAACTGTTATGCTTTCTTTTAAGATGATCTTTTCTGAAAAAAAGAAGTCACAAAAACCAGAGGTCGAATTTAGAGTTTATTTTTTCGCAAAGGTAAATTCCACCCCTCTTTTTGTCGTTATTTCCATGCTGAATGGCGTTTGTCTTCTTTATTTTTTCAATAACAGAGGGGTCATGTTGATTTTATCTGCAGGAATTTCCTTGATCTTAAGTTTTTCAAGGATTTCCTGACCATGAAGAAAGCTGAACAGTTCGTACGCAGACTGATTGTTCAGCTTTTTTCTTGTGTACGAATTGATATGGCTCATCATCAGATCAATGTCTTTTTGTTTCAACGCATCAAAGGATGTTCCCTGTGGCAAGATACGCCGGATCATTTCATGGGTAACTTCACAACTTCCTTTTTGATCAGAACGTTGGGGATCGCAATAAAAAACATGAGTTCTTCTTCGATTCTCTTTATTAAATTCGATTGCCAGTGGATCTGTAAATTCACTTCCACGATCTGTAAGGATCACTGGAAATAAGTTAGTAAATGTTCCATGCCCCAGAACTTCATATAAATGTTCAAAGATTTCAGAAACTGACCTTGCGGTATTTGCATCCCTGAGAAATGCAAGCATCAGACTACTGGTTCTGAAATAAATCGTCAGAAGGACTTTCCCACCCTGACTACCGATGACAGAATCCATTTCCACAACAGGTACATCTGGATCAGCAGCTAAATGATTCTGAAAATCTTCATAACTACGACCACGGAAACAAGCTTTGTCAACTTTAACTGTTTTTTTCTTCGGGCGTTTTCGATAACGGACTTTCCGTGGAAGATCAATATTACGGACAGACAGCAATCCTGCATCAATATAATTGTAGATTGTTTTTTCGTCCAGCATAATCTCATCTGCATGATTCACGCATATCATATGGATGGATTGTCCCTGTTTTATAAGTGGCGAAACAATCTGGTCAATCCGATTTAGTTCTTCTGCAGAAACAGAGATTCCCTGTCTGCTTTCAGAGCGCATTGCTTCATATTCATCCTGTGCGTTTTTTGCGCTGTAAAGATGGCGTTCTAGTTTGCAACGCATACGTCTGATACAATTATCGCAAATATAAGGTGGTTTCTTTAATCTCTGGCAGGTCAGTTCAACGAAATCTGTACAAAGTTCATAACAGCGATATTCAACGCAACGTTTGCATAGATAGCGGAATTGAGCAGAGCAAGATTTACATACAGTTGCGATTTTGAAACAAGATGCCCGGTTTGCACAAGGATTATAATTTTTATTACGAACGATCTTAATATGATTACGAACTTCCTTAGAGATGGTAGAAGGATCTTTTTCTAATTTTCTGCCAATCTCAGCAAAGGACTCTCCATTTTTCAGAGAGACTTCAATAATGATTCTATCTTCAAGAGTTAAATGAGTATTTTTAGCCATGGTATTTTCTCCTTAAAATACGCCATTCAGACTCTGTTACTGAACCATTAATATATCATAATTTTTTATTTGCAATAGTAATTTCTGGGGGAAGTTTGCAAAACTAACTTCTGGTTTTGACTTAAATAGACTGGAATTTAGTTTTGCAATTCAACAAATGTTCTTGAAAGTGGATGAAAAATTTAATATAATAAAAATAGATTAAGAATGAAGAAGGAGTGGCTCTGCGATGGGAAGTTATCTAAATCCAGGAAATGAAAAATTTTATAGAGCGATCAATTCAGAGATTTATGTGGATAAAACCGGATTGATCGGATATACGAACCATGTGTTAAATACAATGCAACAGAATCTTTGCGTGAGCAGACCACGTCGTTTTGGAAAGTCTATGGCAGCAGATATGTTGACTGCTTATTATAGTCGTGGATGTGATTCCAGGGAATTGTTCCAAGGATTAAAGATTTCTGAAGATAAGGATTTTGAGAAGTATTTAAATCAGTATGATACGATATTTCTTAATATGCAGGAATTTTTGAGTCAAAGTAAAGATATCTATGATATGTTACAATTACTTAAGAAAAGTATTTTGTGGGATCTTTTAGAAGAATATCCAGATTATAGATATTTTGATGAAACAAATCTGACTAGGACAATGAGCGACGTTTATAGGAATACAAAATGTCCATTTGTGATCATTATAGATGAGTGGGATTGTATTTTTAGAGAATATAAAAATGACAAAGAAGCACAAGAGAAGTATTTAGATTTCTTAAGAGATACGTTAAAAGATAAATCATACATTCAATTAGTGTATATGACAGGAATTCTTCCGATAAAAAAATATGGAACACATTCTGCATTGAATATGTTTTCTGAATATTCGATGTCGAATCCGAGACAATTGGCAGAATACGTGGGATTTACAGAAACGGAAGTCGAAGAATTATGTGAACGATATCATATGAATTTAAAGGAATTGAAAGAATGGTATGATGGATATTCTTTTGATGAGATCGGTTCAATTTATAGTCCACGTTCTGTAATTGAAGCAACATTGTCAGGTGTGTGTGATAGTTATTGGAATCAGACAGAAACTTTTGAAGCTTTGCAAATTTATATAGATATGAATTATGAAGGTTTAAAAGATGATGTTTTGAGTATGATCGCTGGAGAAAAAGTTTCTGTTAATACAGGTAGTTTTACAAATGATATGACTACGTTTAATTCAAAGGATGATGTACTAACACTATTGATTCATCTAGGATATTTAGCATATGATTTTTCTGATAAACAAGTTTATATTCCAAACGGAGAGGTAAAAGGAGAATATATCAATGCTATATCAGTTTCTGATTGGGGAGAAGTTTCAGAAGCATTAAGAAATTCTGCAAAAACATTAAGAAGCATCTGGGAACGAAGACCAGAAGAAGTATGTAAAGGAATCAAGCAAGCACATTTTGAGACGTCACATTTACAATATAATGATGAAAATGCTTTAAGTTACACAATTTCCTTAGCTCTTTATGCAGCAAGGAATTTTTATCAGACCTATAGAGAGTTGCCAACTGGAAAAGGATTTGCAGATCTAGTGTTCGTTCCAAGAAAGAAGTTTATGGAAAAACCAGCGATGATTGTAGAATTAAAATGGGATAAGACGGCAAAAGGAGCGATCAATCAGATCAAGAACAAACAATATTTTGAGAGTTTAAAGGAATATCAGGGAAATTTATTATTAGTTGGTATTAATTATGATAAGCAAACGAGAGAACACCAGTGTGTGATCGAGGAATTTCAAAAATAAATATTTAGATAATAGGAAAAGCCTTATGCAGATTTGCTACGAAAAGAAAACCTCGGAAGAAACCAATCAATCTTCCGAGGTTTTCCATATTTATATTTTTTAAGGTAGGTAGGATAGCAAGTTTACTTTGCTAGCTTTTTATTTGTTTTATCTATATCTTACAGATATTCATGATCTGCAAGTACATTTAAGATGTTATGTCCTTCCTGAACACCATCAATGATTCTTCTAGCACGTACGCTGTCACCGATATTGATGATTTCAACGTTAGTATCAGCGAATGCTTCACGGATTTCATCAAGAACAGGAGCGTTTGCTCTCATTCCTAAGCATACGAATCCATAATCGAAAGGAAGATCTTTTTCTTCTCCATTAGCTTTTACTGTGAACGCATCAGCTTTTACTTCGCAAAGAGCTGTTTCAGTCATCTGGTTTACATTGTGTTCTCTCATTAATGTGTTTGTTCCACATTTAGATACTGGATCTAAGTCTTTACCGATCTGAGGCATCATTTCTACGATGCTTACCTGCGCACCTTTTGGAGCGAAGTATTCAACAACGTCAAGACCTACAGCGCCACCACCAACGACAACAACTTTCTTACCTGTGCAGTCTTCTGGATAATCAGCTAAATGGTTGATCATTCCTGTGATAGAAGCTACTTTAGATCCTTCTTTGTCGATGTGGTCATGTAATCCTTTGATTGGTGGAAGTAAAGGATTAGAACCTGTTGAGTTTACGATGATGTTTGGATGCAGTGCTTTAATTAATGGCAGAGTTGCTTCCTGTCCTTTGAAGATAAACAGGTTTGTTAATTTAGAAGCACGGTGTACAAGGTAGTCAGGGAAGTCTCTTAAACGTTTTTTATCTGGAATCTTAGAGATTTCAACAGCTAATCCACCAAGGTGATCATTCTTTTCGAATAAGAATGTAGTACATCCAACTTCAGCAGCTGTACAAGCAGCTTCAAGACCAGCAGTACCACCACCGATAACAACAACGTTACAAGGTTTATTTACTTTTTTCTTTTTATAGTCAAATCCAGAGTTTACAGTAGGATTTACTGTACAACGGATTGGACGGTTAACTCCGATACGGTTTCCAGCACATCCAATGTTACAAGAAATACATTTTCTGATGTCATCTTCATGTCCTGTAGCAACTTTTTTCACCCAGTGAGGATCAGCGATCAGTCCACGACCCATACCGATGATATCAGCATCACCACGAGCTAAGATATCGTCAGCGACACGAGGATCACGGATGTTACCCATAGTTACACAAGGTTTGTTGTATTTTTCTCTGACAGCTTTTGCCATGTAAGATCTCCAACCATCTTTTAAGTAGTTGGCATCGATCTGGAACTGAAGAGAACCATTTAATCCAGCAGATACGTCAAATGCATCAACTTCTTCCTGGAAGTAAGAAAGTAATTCTAAAGTATCTTCTAATGTGTTTCCACCTTCCATCAGTTCATCAGCACTGATACGAACGAAGATAGGGAACATAGGTCCAACCTGTTTACGTACTTCTTCAATAACTAGTTTTGTGAAGCGGGCACGGTTTTCTGGACATCCACCGAATTCATCTGTACGTTTGTTTGTTGTAGGAGACATAAACTGACTTAATAAGTAAGAATGTCCTGCATGGATCTCAACGCAGTCAAATCCACAAGCCTGTGCACGAGCAGCAGCTTCTCCATATTTTTTAACGATTTCATAAATTTCTTCTACTTTCAGAGGACGAGGAATCTCTCCACCTGCTTTAGAAGGAATATCAGATGCAGATACTGGCTGCATATTTGTTCTCTTAGACTGAGCAGAAGCACCAGCGTGGTTTAACTGAACACCAACGCAAGCTCCGTGAGCATGTAATGTTTCACATAATTTGAAGAAACGAGGCATATAGTTGTCATGATCGATACGGATCTGAGTTGTTCCGTTAGATCCAAGTGGTGAATCAACACTTGCGTTTTCAACCATGATCAGACCAACTCCGCCTTTTGCTCTTTCTGTATAGTAATCAATGTGTAAGAAACTCATTTCTCCTGTCTGTTCACCGTAGTTAGTTCCCATTGGTGTCATCATGATGCGGTTTCTCATTGTCATGTTCTTAATTGTTAATGGTGTGAAAATGTTTTTATAGTTGCTTTTCATTAGAATTGAACCTCCAAAAAATTAAATCCAAAAAATCAAAAAATTAAATTCCATATAATCCGAGGTTGTTAGAATCATAAAAATTGGGTGAATGATTTATGATGGCTTTAGTATAACATACGGTTAATTATTTAACAAATAAATCTTTTTTGAAGAATCAATAAAAAATATCTATTGTTTCTTTTGTGAATTCAATAAACTTACGAACAGCAGGGATCATCGGCATATTTTTAAGATAAGCCATATAAACAGTGTGGTAAGGTTTTACATTACTAAGATGTAGGATTTCCACATCATATGCCTGTAATGATTCTACATGTGCAACAAAACCAATCCCAAAATCTTCTGCAACAAGGGAAGCGATGGCATTTTCATCCGAAGATTCAAAAGCGATAGACGGTTTGATATGGTTTTGTTTGTAAATAGAATTAGTAAAACGTCCAAGACCAGAAGTCTTATCATAACCAATGACTGGATAATCCAGCAGATCCTCTAAAACGAGTTTCTTCTTATATTTTAAAGGATGCTCTGGCGGGGTAATGATCACCATTTCCTGATTAACAACCGGAACAAACTCAACTTCCGGTTCATCGGCAACGAGAGAACCAAAAACGACATCATATTTTTCATTTTTCAGATCCGCAATCAGATTTTTTGTGATCTCCTGACTTAGAGAAAACGTGATCTCATGATTTTCCTGCTGATTTAAGAAACTTCGTACAAGTCTTGGAATATAACTTTTGGCAAGTGGAAATACATATCCGATATCAATGTGCCCGCTGGAACTTCCAGCTAAGGATTTCATTTTATTTTCAGCAATTTTGATTTCATCTATAATACGATTGACATGTTCCAAAAAGATAGAGCCGTATTTGGTAAGTTCGATATTGCGTCCGTTTTTCTGAAATAAAGAAACACCTAATTCTTCTTCAAGATTAGCGATCGAACGGCTTAAACTAGGTTGAGAGATATTTAATTCTTTGGCTGCCTGGTGATAATGTTGTAATTGTGCAACTTTTTGAAAATAGTACAGTTGATTTAAATTCATACATACCTTCCTTATTATAATAATTAATGGTTAAGTTCATTATAACACGATTGATAGCCTGAAGCTATCAAAAAACACTAAAAGATATATTGGAAGTATCAATCAATATGGAATATAATATAGCCATAAGGTTGTTAAAAAATTAACTTTTGGGTGAATGAAACTAATAACAAGCATATTATTTAAGGAGAAAAATTATGGCAGAGAGAATCACAGGACATACTGAATTAATCGGATTAATGGCTTATCCAATCAGACATTCAAGCTCACCTGCAATGCATAATGAAGCATTCGCAACATTAGGACTTGACTATGCATACTTAGCATTCGAAGTTGACAACAGCACATTAGAGGATGCAGTCAAAGGACTTCGTGCTTTAAAGATGGTTGGATCTAACGTATCAATGCCGAACAAAACAGTTGTAGGACAGTACTTAGACGAGTTATCTCCAGCAGCTAAAATGGCAGGAGCTGTTAACACGATCGTAAATGACAACGGAAAACTGATCGGACATATCACAGACGGTATCGGATACATGCAGTCATTAAAAGACAACGATATTGATGTGATCGGTAAAAAAATGACAATCGCTGGTGCTGGTGGAGCTGCGACAGCAATCGAGATTCAGGCTGCATTAGACGGTGTCAAAGAAATGTCAATCTTCAACATCAAAGATAAATTCTGGGCTAATGCTGAAGAAACAGTAAAGAAGATCCGTGAAAACACAGATTGTATCGTAAATCTTTACGATCTTGATGACAAAGATAAATTAAGAGAAGAAATCGCAGACAGCTACTTATTCGCACAGGCAACTGGTGTAGGAATGAAACCATTAGAAGGACAGACAGTTGTTCCTGATGAAACATACTTCCGTCCAGACCTGATCGTAACAGATACAGTTTACGCTCCAAGAGAGACAGAAACATTAAGACTTGCTAAGAAAGCTGGATGTAAGACAATGAACGGTCTTGGAATGATGTTATTCCAGGGAGATGCTGCTTTCCACTTATGGACAGGAAAACATATGCCGATCGACCATATGAAAGAAGTATTAGATATCAAATATGACTAAGATCAGTCATAACCATATAGCAAACGAGAGGAATTATTAAAATGGATAAAAAATACATACCAAGTGCCTTAGTTCTTTATCTGAACTATTTCATTCATGGAATCGGATGTTCCATCTTAAGTCAGCAGGTAGTAAAAGAAATGCTCGCAAGCCAGTGGGGATTAAAAGATGTTATGGCAGTAACTTCCATTGCAGCAGCATTAGGATTGGGACGTTTGATCTCCCTTCCATTTGCAGGACCTTTATCTGACAAATTAGGACGTCGTTTATCAGTGATCATTGGATGTGCTTCATACGTTATTTTCTTAGTAGGGATCGCATTCTCACCAAACACAACAATTGCTTATATCGCAGCAGTTCTTGGTGGTATCGCGAACTCATTCTTAGATACAGCAACATACCCAGCTGTAACTGAAATTATTTACAAATATACAGGTATCGCAACAATGGGGATCAAATTCTTCATTTCTGTTGCACAGTTATTAATGCCTTTCTTCTTAGGTATTGTAGCAGGAACAAGCATGTCATACTTAATGCTTCCAGTTATCGCTGGTGTATGCATCGGTATCATGGGAATCTTAGCAATCTTTGCTCCATTCCCAGCAACATCTGAAGCAGGAAAATCTGAATCTTTCATCAGCAACTTAAAGAATGCACATTTCTCTATCGAGAGTATTGCATTGATCCTGATCGGATTCACAAGTACAGCTACATTCCAGTTATGGTTAAACTGTGCTCAGACATTTGGTACTGAAATTGCAAAAATCCCATCTCAGAATGTATCTGTGATGCAGACATACTATTCTGCAGGTACAATGGTAGCATTATTCGTAACAAGTGTATTGATCACAAAATTCAAACAGGTAAGATTCCTAGTGATCTACCCAGCAATCTCTCTTGTAATGTTAGCATTAGTTTACATGATCAAGACACCTATGATCTGCTATGTTGGAGCATTCGTGATCGGATATGCTGCAGCAGGTGGAGTACTTCAGATGGCAACAGCCGTTGTAAATGATCTGTTCCCTAAGATCAAAGGAACGATCACAAGTTTAGTTATGATCGCATCTAGCTTATGTAACTACACGATCTTAACAGCAGCTGCAAAAATGACATCTACAAGCGTAATTATGATGAATATTGTAATTACAGCAATCGGAATCTTATTAGCACTTTTCGTAAACGTACGTTATGGTGTATTATTAAAGAATGCAGAAGAAGCATCTAAAAATTAATTAGTATTGGTAACAGGAACTCCCGAGGTTTATGCTTCGGGAGAATGTTCAGACAATAGGAGGAAATTGTCAATGAATACAGTAAAAGTAAGAAATATTGAAATCGGAAGCGGAGTTCCTAAAATCTGTGTACCTATCGTAGGTGTTACAAAAGATGAAATCATCGCAGAAGCGAAAACATTTGACAGCATCCCTGTAGACGTTGTGGAATGGCGTGTTGACTGGTTCGAAGGAGTATTCGAATTCGATAAAGTAGAAGACGTATTAAAAGACTTAAGAGAAGCTTTAGGTGAAACACCAATTCTTTTCACATTCCGTACATCAAAAGAAGGTGGAGAAAAAGCAATCGAAGCAGAACCTTACAAAGAATTAAACATCGCTGCTGCAAAAACAGGATATGTTGATCTTGTAGATGTAGAAGCATTCACAGGTGATGAGATCGTAAAAGCAATCGTAGCAGCTGCTCATGAATATGGAGTAAAAGTTGTTGCATCGAACCATGATTTTGACAAAACACCTGAAAAAGATGAAATCGTAAGAAGACTTTGCAAAATGCAGGAACTTGGTGCTGATATCCCTAAGATCGCAGTTATGCCAACTTGCAGACGTGACGTATTAACACTTCTCTGTGCAACAGAAGAAATGTATACAGAACATGCAGATCGTCCGATCATTACAATGTCTATGGCAGGAACAGGACTGATCAGCCGTCTTTGCGGTGAAGTATTTGGATCTGCTTTAACATTTGGAGCAGCGAAGAAAGCATCTGCACCTGGACAGGCAGCAGTGAACGACTTAAATAATATGCTTCAGTTCCTTCATGAAAATCAGGGATTATAAGAACTGAATCTTTAAAAATTAAATGTAGAAGAGGAGAAGATTCGTAGTTATTCTTTTCCTCTTTTTTAAATACATAAAAAATATTTGCTGAAATCCTATTTTTTCAGTATAATTTAGTAGAGCAAATTGTTAAAGTTTTGCCATAGTTTGTGAAAATAAAGACTTTTGTTATAGAAAGTAGAAAGAGGTGAATCATGCTAAAATGGCTTGATGAGAATCTGGAAGAATTTCTAATGGTAGCATTATTGATCGCCATGACAGTGATCATGGGAATCCAGGTATTTGCAAGATATGCACTTGGAGCTTCCCTTTCATGGTCAGAGGAACTGACAAGATATTTGTTTATCTGGTCAGGCTTTATCAGTGTTAGTTATTGTACTAAGAAATGTATTTCCATTAAAATTGAACAGTTTGTAGCAATGTTTCCAAGAAGAGGGAAAGCATTGTTCAAAGTGGTGAACCACACGATCGAACTTGCCTTGTTTTTATATCTGATTCCATATGCAGTTCTTTATCTAAAGAGTGCATTTGAAAGTGGACAGGTAAGTCCCGCATGTCAGATTCCAATGTATTATATTCAGGCAGCCCCGCTGTTTAGTTTTGTTTTAGTAGCATTTCGTATCATCCAGCGTTGGATCATCGAATTTAAGATCGTGATCCGCAAAGGTGAAGAAAAGGAGGAAAAATAAATGTCAGCAGCAGTCGTATTTTTACTCTTCTTTGTTTGTTTGATCATTGCAATTCCGATTTCAATCGCCCTTGGGATCGTATCTGTACTTCCAGGAGCATTTGATCCATCATTTACAGCAAGCGGGACATTTGTCATTCGTTCTATGCTTGGAGGAATTGATAGTTTCCCATTACTTGCAGTTCCAATGTTTGTATTATCTGGAATGATCATGGCAAAAGGGGGAATCTCTAAGAAGATTTTTGACGTTTTTGCGTTTTTTATAGGAAAATTAACGGCAGGAATGCCATGTGCAGTAATTGTAACCTGCTTATTTTATGGAGCAATCTCAGGATCTGCACCTGCAACTGTAGCAGCAGTAGGAAGTATGACAATTCCAATCTTAGTTCGTTTAGGATATGACAAATCATTTGCAACGGCGATCGTAGCGGTAGCTGGTGGACTGGGAGTTATCATACCGCCAAGTATTCCATTTATCATGTATGGTATGGCATCCGGGGAATCTGTAAGTGATCTGTTTATGGCAGGAGTTGTACCAGGATTATTGATTGGTGCCTTATTGATGGTGTATGCCATTTATTATTGTAAAAAACATGGAGAAGATAAGGAAAAGATCGCAGCAGAGATCGATCAGTTACATGCAAAAGGATTTATTGGAGTATTTAAAGAAAGCTTTTTTGCAATCTTAAGTCCGGTTATCATCCTTGGATGTATTTACACAGGAATCGCATCCCCAACAGAAGCAGCGGTTATTTCTGTATAAATCCATGAAATTTAAAGATATCTGGGGAATCATGGTAGAAGGTGTGAGAACATATGCACCTATTCTGTTTATCTTGGCAGCATCCATTGCATTCTCAAGAGTATTAACATTGATGCGTGTACCACAGTCCATTAGTGCATGGATCTTAGGTAACTTCCATAATAAGATTGTGATCTTGCTTGTAATCAATATATTCTTGTTGATCGTAGGTATGGTCATGGATACGACACCAGCGATTCTTATTTTGACACCAATTTTATTACCGATCGTTACAGCAATCGGTATGGATCCGATTCATTTTGGTGTTATGATGGTTGTAAACCTTGCAATTGGTTTCGTTACACCACCAATTGGAGTTAACTTATTTGTGGCATCATCCTTAACGGATATTCCAGTGATGAAGATCGCACAGAAAGCAATGCCGTTGATCGTCTGCTTCCTTGTTGCATTACTTCTGATCACATTTATTCCACAGATCAGCCTGGCACTTTTATAAGGAGGTTTAGGATTTCATGAGAAAAATCATAAAAAGATCTGTCGTAGTTCTTCTTGCAGGAGTCTTATTATTCAGTTTATCAGGATGTAAGAGGAAACAAAAGAAAGACGAAGTACAAAGATATGCATGGCCGCTTGGAACTTCCAGCCCAGAAGATACGGTAACACAGCTTTATGCAGAGAAGTTTGCAAAAGAAGTTTCCAGATTAAGTCATGGAAAGATGAAGATCGAAGTTTATCCAAACAGTACACTCGGAGGAGACCGTGAGCTCCTTGAGAGTTGTAAAGATGGGGATATCCCATTTGTCGTACAGAATACTGCACCACAGGTAACATTCCTTCCAGATACTGCAGTATTTGACCTGCCAAGTGCATTTACAACGATTCAACAGGCACGAGCAGCTGTTGATAATGAAGAGTTCTATCAGAAGATGGAGAAAGTATATCAGAAGGGTGGATACAAATTACTTGGATATGCCGATCAGGGATTCCGTGTTATGTCTACCAATAAGAATGTTAAGAGTATTAACGCCTTCAAAGGGCAGAAGATCCGTACGATGGAGAACAGCTATCATTTGAAGTTCTGGAAGACACTTGGAGCGAATCCAACACCAATGACATTCAGCGAAGTTTATATCGGACTTCAGCAGGGAACGATCGATGCACAGGAGAATCCTTACGAAGTTATCGTTTCCAGCAAATTATATGAGCAGCAGGATTATGTTGTAGAGACAAACCATCTGCCACATTATATTTCGCTGATCGTCAGTGATGAATTCTATAACAGTCTGTCAAAAGAGCAGCAGAAGATCATCGATCAGGCATCGCAGACAGCGAAAGTGTATGCAAGAGAAGCATCTGACAAGAGAATCGCAGACCGTATCAAAACCATTGAAGACAGTGGTACAAAGATTGTGAAACTTGATGCAAAGACACAGAAAGAGATGCGTAAGCAGGCACGGCCAGTTTATGATGCGATCAAGAAGAATATCTCAAGAGATATTTATAATGCATATTTAAGCGGTGCAGAGAAATAAAATGAATGATATGAGACTAGAATTTTTGAAAAAACTGGTCTCATATTTTGTTTTCTTCTTGCTAATTGTAAAAAGCTGTTATAAAATAAACAAGATTGAACAATGTAAAGATGTAAAAAGGAAGATAAATTATGTTTCAGAAATTCTACCCGTCCGAAGATATCAGAAGTACTTATGATATTGATTTCGAACGATACTACAAAGAAGGATATCGAGGAGTGATCTTTGATGTCGATAATACGTTAGTACCACACAATGCACCAGCAGATGAACGTGCAAAGAAGTTATTTAAGAGACTGGATGCGATGGGGATGCAGTATTGTTTTACAAGTAACAACAAAGAACCAAGAGTGAAAGCGTTCTGCGAGGCAGTCGGTGGGAAATATTATGTATACAAAGCAAATAAACCATCGATCAAAGGATATGAGACAGCAATGAAATTGATGGGAACGGATAAGAAGAATACATTCTTCGTTGGAGATCAGTTGTTTACAGATGTTTATGGAGCGAACAGAACAGGTATACATAGTATTCTTGTAACACCGATGAATCCGAAAGAAGAGATTCAGATCGTCATAAAGCGTTATTTTGAAAAGATTGTGTTGTGGCAGTACCGTAAGAAAAAACATTAATGAAATAATAAAAAACATGGGTCAGATCTTTGTTATCTGGTCCATGTTTTTTATTATTTTACAATATATTTCTTATCTTTTAAAGAAAGGTTTGAAATCAAAATTATGATCTTAGATGAAATCCTGACGCTCTAATGCAACTAAGATGTCACGACCTTCTTTCACGCCTTCGATGATACGACGTGTCTGAGCACTGTCACCGATATTAAGTACTTCAACACCTTCATAGATGAAGTGGTTGTATAATTCCTGAAGAGAAGGAGTTGCAGACTGCATTCCAAGACATACAAATCCATAATCAAATAGCATTTCTTCTTCATTTCCTTCTGGCGTTTTAACAAGGAAGGAATCTGCTTTAACTTCAAGAAGAGCAGTATTCGGACACTGTTTTACACCATATTTATCCATCAGTGCAAAGGTTCCGACTTTGGATACCGGATCAATTCCGTTACCGATTACCGGCATCATTTCC
>OJNI01000833.1_pt1 | contig 19603 bp, 25 predicted proteins | sample 1597441 | NCBI WGS metagenome assembly OJNI01 (sample SAMEA2452131, study PRJEB22498) | human gut metagenome | reverse complement strand
TAGCTAACTAAAATATTTTTTATTATTTACTTGATTTTTATATAGTTAGCTTTCTTTAGTTTTTCCTTAATTAAAAAGAACTATACTTTGTACAATAATATCAGGAATTTCTTTTTCTTTGTTATACGTATCAACATCAAGTAGATAGTCCACTGTTACATCAAACATATTTGCAAGAAGTGGTAACATTGTAATATCAGGAAATGTTACTGAATTTTCCCAACGTGATACTGCTTGAAAACTAACACCTAGTTGTTCTGCTAATCCTCTTGGGTAAGATTGTTTTCTTGTCTTAATTCTTTTATCTTTAATCCTATATGCATATCATTTTCTCCTTTTTTATAGTATTTAAGAAGTTTACAAAAATATTATATACTAAATATTTTTATATTACCATAAATCAAATGATGAATAACATTCTACTAAAGCAAGATCATTCTATTTTTATCATTATTTCTTATGAATTAGAGTCTATAGCAAGTTTCCTAATTACTATGATACAAAAATTTTGTACCAATTTAAAAATAACCTATTTATCTATAAATTTTTGCTAAATAGAGTACTAAAATGAATAAACGTCTTCAAATACTATAAAGTATCAGAAGACGTTTTATCTTACTTTAAAGTGTCATTTGTGTAGTAATAACACTTTATTTTTTTACTAAAAACTATCTAGCACAAGATTGGATAACTAATTATAAATCTTTATTAAATCTGATAAAAAGATTAATACAAAATTATCATTTAATCCTACTTTAACTGCAAATATAAAAGTAATAGTAAAACAAATAGTTGATATGCATAGGTTCATAATCTGAATTAATCTTCCTTTTTTAATATCTATTTTCCAATAAATAAATGAAAAGATAATTTGATAAATATATATTGATAAAGCAATGAATATTATATAACTATAATTATTGACCAATAATGCAAAAATACCTCTAGATGCAACATACAATGAAATGCATACCCCACTTGTAGACTCCCATTCAAAAAATGCTAATAAAGATAAACTCACTAATACTAACGGTATAATAATTCCAAGTACAAACCAAAGTACTTTATTATTCTTCTTATCTAATTTTTCAACCACTTCTTTCATATCTTTTCTATCTAGTAACGATTCTTCTTCAACATCAAAGAACTTGCAAATTGCTTCTAAATTAACATCACTAGGAATACCATTACCATTTTCCCATTTTGCAACTGCACTTCTAGATACAAATAATTTATCTACTAATGCTTGTTGGAATATTCCTTCTTTTTCTCTTAACTCTTTTAACTTATCTTTGAACATAATGATGTCCTCCTTATACTAATATTATACAATAATACTAGTGATTTTTATTGTTACTTTCAAATTTTTGTTGTTACTTTTATATAATTATACACTAAAGCTCAATTTATTTCCATCATTATCTTTTATAGGTTTGAATCCTTATAAAATCTTCTAGTTTATACACTACAAACTATTTCACATTTATATAAAAATACTATTTCTACTAAATTACTAATAAAAAGGATCCTAAAATTAAAAAAATATGCCCTCTTTTCAGAAGACATATAGAGTTATTTTAATGTGTTATTACTACAAAATGTTTAATAAGCTATTATTTAATAACTAGTAAAGCCAAAATTGCAATTATTAAACTAATCAATGTCCCCACTAAATATTTTTCAGCAAATTCTTTATTCTCTAATTGCTTAAATCTAGCAAGAGATTTCGCTGTCAAAACTAAAGCAATGGAACCATATAAACCAAGTGCGCCTAAAAGCAATATTACCACTCTTTCTAACCTACCAATTAAAGCCCCAACATTATCTGATTCAACATTTTCACAAATTTCTTTTTTATTAAATATATAATTAAAGAAATGCTTTATAAATACTGATGTTGGCGTTAAAACTATTAAGAATGCTAAACTATAATTAATAATTTTATCAAAACCTATATCTTTTAAAAATGAAATATTATAAATTGCATTACTAATTGAATTTAAATTTGATTTAATAACTAGTGAAATTATTACTATCAATATTATATGTATAACTTGATCAACTACAAAGCTCCAGAAGGAAAAAGTATTATTGTTACATTTTTTTGTTACTTTAACCCTAACATAATCAATAACAAAATGAGAAATAAAAATAAAAATTGACCAAAATATAATCTCCCATATATTTCCAAACAATAATAATACCAAAGTAACTATTAAAGTATAAACTAAAGTATGCATAATCAATCCATTTATGCTATTCTTCTTTTTTTCGACTAATTTAACAGGTTGCAAAAAAAAATCGCCAATTAAATGAGCTATTAATAATAATTTTAGTATATCCATTTGCTGTCTCCCTTATATTCTTTTTTTGTATAATCTAATACTAAACATTCTAATTTTCTAATTTCATCAAATTTACCAGCAGCCCTCATTTTTTCAATATTTTGTCTGCTTACATTTAATAATACCGAACAAACTGAATTCATTTTAGTCGAAAAACTCGGGCCGAATAATTTATGAGACTTTTCTTCTCTTTTTAAATAATTATATCGAACTTCATCAAATAATAATTTTTTCATTTCAGTTGAGATCAAATTATCAAACTCGTAAGATAAAACATTTCGTTTTAATTTATCAATAATATATTCAGCATTTGTATTGATATTTTGATCTTCATATTTAATCTCTAATGGATATAATAAATTAAATAAATCATAAACATCAGCTTGTTTATTTGTATGGTCAAAATTAAGCAATTCAACAGTGCTCATTATCTGATTAACTAGATTATCTTTTTCTTCATTACCTGAATACATTAAAAAACCATACTTTTCTAATTTACAATCATTTAATGCTGAAATTGCATAATGATAAGCTTCACCATCAAACATATTTGTGCTATGATAGTCTATATCCAATATTTTTTGATTTAACTTTCCATATCCTATACCACATCTAATTTGATATGGATAAAATAAGTTTCTAATAAAACAATAACAACTGAAAGCATCACAAACATTATGAAATAATGCTTGGATAGAATCTCCCGATGAAAATTCAAATTTTTTCACTAATTCTTTGTTATAATATTTATTAATAAACTGAATTATAGAAAATAATTTATCTTGAATAAAAAATCTTTGTTCTTCATCATATTTTCTAGAATGTCGTATATCCATAATGATAGCAGCATAATTAATACTCATAATATCACCTCGACTTTATTATATCACACTTAATAATAAAAATGCAATCAAAATAAGTTGCATTTTTATTTTGCAATTATTTTTAGTTGCAAAAATAGAAAACAACCAAATTTAGTTGCAGATATTACAAATTTTTATATTTTTCTAAAACTAATAAACCAAATTTTTTACCAAATTCTTCGTTATCATCATCTAGTAGATAAATAAAATCAGTTTTATATTTTCCAATTCTTGAATCAGCAAAGTCTAATACTTCACTCACAATATTGTTTTCATTAAATAGTACATGATTCAAAGAAAAGTCCCCATGCAGTGTAACAAAATCTTTTCTTTTGATATCAAAAACACTTTTTTCATTATGTAATTGTTTCAAAAAAGTTGCTATGATTGCAGCATTTATTTCTAATACTTCAGATGGTAAATTATTTAATTCTTTTTTATTTAAGTTTTTACCATTCACTTTTTTTGATATAAAATAATTTAAATTCTTATCATTATGGGTAAATATTCCTTGCATTATTACATTAGGAACCTCTATTGATAATTTCCTATTTATTACATTTAGTACTTTTATTTCATTTAGTAAAAATTTACTTGCTTTTTCATTTTTTGGTAATTTGATGACCAAATTATTATTTATACAAAATGCATCACAATGATTTCCACTACCTAAATGTTCTAATGTCAATATCTCTATTTTATTTTCAAGAATATTTTTTACAAAAGCAAAATCATATTTCATACTCAACCAACTACATAAATATCGTACCACATTTCTTCATTTATTTCTACCATTATCTCTTATAGGTTCGAGTCCGTGATAAGTCTTCTATAGTTATTAAAACAAAAGTATCGTGTTTGCATAAAAAATAAGGTATTCTAACCAAAAATGGCTAAAATACCCTATAAAATTAAAAATTAGCCCTCTATATCAGAAGACTAACAGATTTCTTAAAATGGTGCTGACGGCCGGACTTGAACCAGCAACCTCCTCCTTACCATAGAGGTGCACTGCCGATTGTGCTACGTCAGCCTCCATTTCATTATATCATAAATTGTTTATTTCTTCATTAATTTTGATGATTTTTTTGTTAAAATATTAGATCTAAAGGTTGTTACTTTTTGACTTTTTTGATGATGCGTAATCATTGCATTATGAATTAATATATTTAAAAGTTCTGTAAAGGAAATACCAAGAGGTTCAAACAAATAAAAAGCAAGTGAACCTGGAATATTATTAATTTCATTTATATATAGTTTTTTTTCTATATTATCAAATAAAAAGTCGATGCGTACAATACCTTTTAAATGAAACAAAGTATATATATTACTAGTTAATTCTTTAATTTCATTTTCTAACTTTTTGTCAATTAAAGCAGGAATGATACGATTTGTAGCATTTGAAAGTTTATTTAAATCATTTTCATATTTATCTATAAATGACAAAATATCTTTTGTATGCATTACTTCTTCAACACAAGATGTAATTATTTTATTATGATCACAAATAGCTGCACAATTGAATTCTTTAAAATCAGTTAATGCTTTTTCTACTAATACTTTATCCGTATATGAAAAAGCCTCTTTTAATGCATTGGCTAACTCTTGTTGATCTTTTGCCACATTGATGCCAATACTTGAACCAAGATAAGAAGGTTTTACAATCACAGGAAAAGAAATATTATTTTCTAATTGATTATTTTCATACATCACTTGATACTCAATATTAGGAAGTTTAAACTTATCTAAAAGAGCCTTGGTGGCAACCTTGTCTTGAACGATTGCGGAAGGAATTACATCACTAGATGAATAAATGGCTCCCTCTAAATCAAGCATTCCTACAATGGTTCCATCTTCAGCACCAAAACCATGAACAACCGGGATAAAAATATCAATTGGAAATTTCTTCTTTGGTCTTTTTATATAATGATAATAAACTTGGTTATTTTCATGATGTAAAAAGACTTCTTTCAATTTTTCTATATTTTCTAATTTATAAGTATTGATGTCACTAAGAGCTTTTCCCACAAATAAATGGTTACTTTTATCTAGATAAAAGATAGTAGGATGATACTTGCTTTTATCAATTGCATAATAGACTTGTAAGCCCGAAATCAGTGATATTTCGCATTCTACACTTCTTCCCCCAATAATGATACCAACATGAATTCGATCGTCTTTCATTCTTATTCGCTACCTTTCTAAAAAACTATCGGGTAAATCATTCTCAATTAAGATATTAATGATTTCATCACTTCTATTATATTTAGATAAAATCGTCAAATATGCCTCTTTAAAAGAAGAAAATATAAAATAATTTCTTTTCTTATCTTTTAAGATTTGTTCAATAACCTCACTAGACTTATTATTAATTAAATAGATTTCGTCAAAGACATCTATCATTACCTTTGCAATCTCTTCATTGATAGACTGATCATATTCTCCTGCATCAACAATTCCAGGTGTAATAATAATTTTCTTTCCTTCTTGCATGCTAAGAACCTCACTAGCATTTTTAAACCCAATAATATTAGAACTATATGAGTCATCATATATATGATACATACCTTCTTCCCTATAACTTAATCGATGAAGCGTTGGTGTAATACTTGCCATCGCTTTTTGAAATGTTTCATTATCTATATATATATGATATCTTTCTAAAGCCTTAAGCGTTGTAAAAGCAGCTAAAATATTTAAAACATTATGACGCCCTAATAAATTTGTTTTTACTTCCAATATAAAATCATTTAAATGATATATTGAAAAGGTCGTTTCTTTACCATTAAATACTAAATTTTCGATATGATAATCGCCCCTTTTAAGTCCATATGTATAAATATTTGTCGTTAAAATATCAGTTTTATCAAAATCTCTAATATATTTATTATCATAATTTAAAATTAAACAACCATTTTGATCAAGTGAAGATGCAATTTCAAATTTAGCTTTAGCAATATTATCAATCGATTTAAAGGTAGATAAATGTTGCATTCCAATTTCTGTAATAATTGCAATATTTGGTTTTAAGGCTTTGCTCATTTCTTCAATTTCACCTATAAAAAAAGCTCCCATTTCCATTACAAAAATTTCAGTTTCAGGATTTAACTTATTATTGATAGTGAGAGCAAGACCCATCATTGTATTGTAGGATGCAGGCGTTTTTAAAGTTAAATATTTAGATGATAAAATTTGGGTAATAATATCCTTTGTGGAAGTTTTGCCAAAACTACCTGTTATCGCAATTTTAGTTAAAGTTTCCATCTTATTTATTTTTTTTGAAGCCTTTTTCTTATAATAATTTTTGATTAACTTTTCTATTGGATAATTTATAAAATTAGCAAGTACTAAAATAAGAGGCAAACATAGTACTAAACAATAATTAATCACTATTAAATCAAAACATAACCCCATTAAAATTAAAATAATAAGACTTGAAGTAAAAAGTAACCGAATCATTCTTTTAGTGAATTTGAGTTTAATAATATAATGATTTTTATGAATAAATGAAAACAACAATATTAAACTAGCAATATAGCCAAAAATATCATAAAAAAGACTCAGAATAACAAAAATAATCCCAATATAATAATAATATTGATATTTTTTTCTCAAATAATAATTTCCAAGACTATATGAGGCCTTTTTAAGATCATAATGATTTTGTTGAAAAAGAGTAACTAAATACATATAACATTTTATCATATATAAAACTAAAATAATATTTAAAATAATTATATAAGTCATCTTATTTAACTCCCAAATACTCCCTAATAATTTTGTTAAAAATTCTTTTGGTCTCAATAAACGGAAAATGTCCAACCCCATCTAAAGAAACTAATCCTGAATTTTTGATTTTTCTATTTAATTTTAAAGCATCACGATATGGCGTTTCTTGGTCATTTTTACCCCATATAATTAAAGTTTCATGTTTAATCTTTTTTAAATCTTTTTCAAGGTATTCACCAACGACTTTAGATAAAGTCTTTTTCATCGGAATGCTTGCATTTTGATAATCTATACTACCACTTTTTTGGATTAAAGCATGATACTTCACGACGTTTTTAGTTAACTTATACCATTTCTTTTTTAATTTATATATCATTATTTTTAATTTAACCTTTACATAATTTTTTGGTTTCATACCTGCACTATCAACTAAAATTAACTTAGATACTTGATGTCTTGAAGCATATCGAATGGCAATTCTTCCTCCAAAGGAATGCCCTAAGATGATTGGGTTGGCTAATTTCTTGTCATTTACAAATTGTTCAACCAATCCCACATAATCTTCTAATACATAATAATCACTAGGTTCCACACTTTTACCAAACCCTGGTAAGTCTATTGCAAATACTTGATATTTTTCTTTTAAACTATCCATTAAATCATCAAAACAACTAGAATCAACTCCCCAGCCATGTAGTAAAATCATCGGAGAGCCACTTCCTTCTTTTTTGAAATAGACATATTTATCTTGATATATATAATCCACTAAATTCCCCCTTTGTACTCTATCTTATTCATAAAATTGCAAAGTTATTTATATAATATACAAAAAGATTGTGAGGTATTTTATTATGTATATTGATAAACATTATCCGTTTGAAATGATTCCTTTGAAGTATCCACTTACAAGTTTTAGTGACTTTTTAGACTTTCAAACTTTAAGTATCCATTATAATCAAATTTATAAAGGATATATTGATGAATTAAATAAAAATTTACAAGATTTAAAAAATTTACAAACATTAAGTTTAGATGAGATTTTATTTAATGAAAATTTGATTCCTACTACCAAAAGAACGAAAACCATTCATGCGGCAAGCGGTGCATATAACCATCAAATTATTTTTGAATCAATGACTCCTAATCCAATTGTTCAAATTTCTCCTAAATTAAAAATGGCAATTGAAAAAAAATATCAGTCTCTGAATAATTTTTATCAAGAGTTTAAAAAAGCTTGTTTAAATTTAAATGGTTGTGGCTTTGTCTTTTTGGTATGTGATAAAGACGGCAAAGTGGCAATTGAACAAGTATTAGGCAACAAAACAACTGTTAAAGCAAATCTATGTCCAATTTTTGGTATTGATATGTTTGAGCATGCCTACTATTTAAAATACAAAAATGATAAAAAAACATATGTTGAACAATGGTTAAAATATATTTGTTTTGAATATGCGAATAATGAATATGAAGAATGTTTAAAGGCCATTGAACTCAACAAAAAGCAAGAACCAAAATTTTAAAATAAAAACTAGGTAATGATGTTCAACCATTTTTACCTAGTTTTTCAATCTATTTTAATAACAAATAAATAGATTTATCTTTTCTTTTTTAATTTTTTACAAATACTAAGGATATCTACATTTAACATTTACTACTAAATTATTCTTATTAGTAAGTTCTTTCATATATCCATAAGGAACTTGTGCTGATATAAACAATCCATTTAAAGCTCTTTGTCTTTTTGCTGATTTAACTTTTCTAGATAAATCTTTTGCATACATATCATTTAGAATATTTTTAAATGATGTAATATCATTATTATCAATTAATGTATCTACTCCAACATTAACTACAATATATCTTACATTATTAAGTGGAAAGTATTGTTCGGTATACTATCCAGTTTGTAAATAATCTCTACCAAGTCTTGATAAGTCTTTAGTAATTACTAAATTGATTAAACCTTTTTCAATATCATTAATTAATCTTTTAAATGCTGGTCTTTCAAAATTAAGTCCTGAATAGCCATCATCAATATAATAATCAACAATATTAAAATTATTTGATCTTGCATATTGTTCTAGCATCATTTTTTGTGTTTGAATACTTGATGAATCACCCTCATTTCTATCGTCTAATGATAGACGACAATAAATTGCTATATTATTTTATTTTGTTTTGTTTCATTGTTGTTTTCCTCCTTTGAAACAAAAATCACTACCAGCACTATAATTATACCAAATAGGATTTATTTCATCTATAATCACATCAAAATGTAGTGTTTATAAGAGTTTTCTCTTGTATTTGTATCATCTATTACTTCATAATCAATAACACCTCCTCACTTATAGGTGAATGAAAAGAAAAAACTTCGTATTTTCACTGTAAAAAGTTAAAAAACTCCCGAATTTCAGGAGGTGATGTTGTAAACGAAAAAAGAATAACTCCCTTTTTACAGAGAATTGCTCCAAAACGCTTGTAATGATTTTGTTTTATTTATATTTTTTTATAAAAGTTTCAAAACCTTCTTTATCAAATCCAATTTTACTATAAGAGAAAATATAATTATCATATTTAATATCATAATTGATAACTCCAGAACCTTCCTGAGATATTATACAATAATATTCATTACCATAATCTATTAGTACACAATAACCATAAGGTTCAGAAAAAGTAAACCTAATTATATTATCTTGATTAAGACTCATCACATCAGCATATATATCAGCAGCATATTCATTTTCAATAATTTTTATTGCTTCTTTTTTTACTATTTCTTCATAATTTATATTGTCGTCATTAATATTAATCAAAGATATTTTTTTACATCAGTATATGGTTTTTCAAAGTGCCACTCTCTTTTTGTTGTACAAGATAATAATGATAATGATATACATAACATAAATATAATAAAAAACTTTTTTTTCATAATAGATTATACTCCTTCCTAGTATCCAAACATAAAGTAAAATGGTATAACAATTGGACCTAATACATTCTCTGCAATAGCCCAACCAACAGAACCTTTTTTATATCCACTGTTTCTATTTACTCCGCCAAGCAGATCAGCTGTTCTTTCCCAAGGCATTGAATAATAATCAATATCACTATTTGATCCAAATTCAAAGTATAATATTGATGATATAGCAACATTAGTCCAATATGAAAGACCTAAGAATCTTTCCTAAATGGAATGACCATATTCATGCATAATGGTTTCAGCACTTTCTAATCCATCTTTCCATATTGTCCCAAACGCGCTACATATGTTAACAACTTTTTGATTAATAACAGTACTACCTTTATAAAAACTTAATACATTAGCTTCTCCAGCAAGTGTTGCATCTTGATTAAATGGATTTAATCTTCCCGCATTAAAGTCATCCACTAAACCAGACCAATTACCATTAAAAGCAGATGCAACAACAGTGCTTACAGCAGTCAACGTACTAATTGGATTTAATAACCCAGCTATCATGTTAACACAATCCCATAAAACATTATACCACGCATGACCCGAAGGATCAATATGATTAATCGGATTATTGTGACAATAACAATACAAATTCAATCCATTGATGCTTTCAGGATCTAAATATTCGATTGAATCTGGCGAAATCCAACGACAAAGTTCAGGCGAATAATATCTAGAGTTGCAATAGAATAACTGAGTCTCGACGGGGCTATTACGAGTATCCTCGTTTTTTTAATTATATATCTTTTTTAACAATTGTTATTAACTCTTCAATTGAAGGTAATTCGTTTTGTAAGTTTTCTGGTAAGTAATCTTTAATTCTATATTCACTTACTCCCATTGGTTTATTCATATCTCTTAGAGTGTATTCAGCAACAACATTATTTTTATGTCTACATAATAATAAACCAATTGTTGGATTATCATTCACTTCTTTAACTTGTTCATCAATCGCAGTTAAATAAAAACTTAATTGACCTGCATATTCTGGTTTAAATTCACCAATCTTTAATTCTATAACAACATAACATTTTAATTTAATGTTGTAGAATAATAAATCAATATAATAGTCCTCACCAGCTACTTCTAAATGATATTGATGTCCTACAAAGGCAAAACCTTTTCCTAGTTCAAGTAAAACTTTAGTTATATTATTAATCAAAGCATCTTCTAAATCTTTTTCTCTAGCATCTTCTTTTAACTCAATAAAATCAAACACATAAGGATCTTTCATTGTTTCTAATGCCAATTCACTTTGAGGACTAGGAAGTTTACTAGGGAAATTAGAAACTTTCTTTTGTTCAATTTGACGTGCATAAAGATTAATATCAATTTGATGTGCTAAAATATTTTTTGACCAACCATTTTCGATTGTTTTATTAATATACCAAAGTCTTTGCTCTTGTGATTTTATCCTTAAAATTTCCAAATTATGGCTCCATGGAATTTGTGCAGCCACCGTCTGCACAATTTCGATTTCAGAATATTCACGATAAAATTTCACCATATTTTGAAGATTTCGTACAGAAAAACCTTTGGCAGTAGGAAACTCATTTGATATTTCATTCGACAAATTTTTTAAAAATTTATTTCCCCACTCGCTATGTTCATTAACTAATTTTCCAATATTCCAATATAGAATTAACATTTCTTTATTAGCATTTAAAATTGCTCTATGTTGGGCGCTTCTAATTTGCTCTTTAATGCTTTCTATTACTGTCACATAACTTTTATCTATCATTACTGCTACCTCCTTTCTAAATTAACCTATAAACTTATAGATAATCTTAATTTCTCTAAATTTTGTACCATTAATAACTTTCACATGACTTACTGTTATATGTGATATTAAATTATTAATGATTTCAGGAGTCAACTCATCAAAGTCAATATACTTTCTTGCTATTTGCTTAAAAGTTTCAATATTTTCTTCCGTCTTATTCTCCTGAGTAAGTTTACTTTCAATTTCTATTAGTTGTGAGTTTAACTTCTTTTGTTCATCTTGATACTTATCTAACATCTTTTGATAGTTACTTCCACTTAGCTTTTCTTCTACTAAATCTTCATATAATCTAATGATGATTGAGTCGATTGTATTAAGTCTAGTAACTATTTTATTTTTCTCACTAACTAATACTTTAATGTGTTCATCAGTATCTACTTTATTAACGATGTTATTTATAAATTCATCACTATTTAGTTTAAGTGACTTCATTAGTTCCTTTAGTTTAGATTTAACTATATCATAGATTTCAAGATATCCTATTGTATTAGGTTTATCATCTAATCCATACTTTACAAAATTACCAACACATCTATATCTCCATACCATCTTACCACTTCTTCTTTTATTGTAATAAAGATTAAGAGGTCTACCACAATTCTTACATTTAAGAATTCCTTTAAATAAATTTGGATGATTATGTCTAGATGGTCTTTGTCTATGCCTAATTAATTCTTGAACATGTTCAAAGTCACTTCTAGATATAATGGGTTCATGTGTATTTCTTACTATGATATGTTCTTCTTTAGGAACTTTTGTGCATTTCTTGGTTTTATAGTTTTTCACTTCATATTTATGATTTTCCATATCACCAACATAGACCATATCTCTTATGATTGCTCCTACAGTTACTGTGTTCCAAGATTCAATGTCATAGTTCTTAAACATTTGTCTTCTTGTTTCAGTTAACTTAGTAAATCTTAAATCACCAATACTTGCTTTATAAATACTTGGAGGCATAATACCTCTTTTATTTAATTCTCTAGTAATCTTAACTACACCGATATTACTTAACGCTAAGTCAAAGATTAGTCTAACTACTTCCGCAGCCTCTTCATCTATTACTAAATGATTTTTATCATTAGGATCTTTTTTATATCCATATGGAGGTTGAGCTGCCATAAACATACCTTTTTGCATTAATAATCTTTTAGCAGTCTTTACTTTTCTTGAAGTGTCTTTTGCATACATATCATTTAAGATATTTTTAAATGGTGAAAGTGAACCAGTTCACTTTATTATTATCATAAAGTGTATCAACATTATCATTAACTGCGATATATCTAATATCATTATCTGGAAAGAATATTTCAATAAAGTAACTTGTTTGAATATGATTTCTTCCTAGTCTTGATAAATCTTTAGTTAATACTAAATTGATTTTACCATCACTAATATCTTGCATTAACCTTTTAAATGCTGGACGTTCAAAGTTAAGACCACTATAACCATCATCGATATAATAATCATAAATAGTAAATCCATGTTCTAATGCATATTTTTCTAACATCATTTTTTGAATTTTAATACTAATGCAAACAAGTTTGCAATATGAATACCCCCTCATTTCCATCGTCTAAAGATAGACGACAATAAATTGCTGTGTTGTAAAGTTTATTTTGCTTCATATTTGGATACTCCTTTTTATTAAAGCAAATAACCTTTCACAAGCAAGTATATTATACCATACAACTAATTTAATTACCATCATAATGGTTAACCTCTTCTTTACTTGTTAAATTATTTTTAATATCTTTTAAAATTAGTTTTTCAATAATGTTAGAAACTTTATTTTCTCCTCCAACAGATTCTTTAATTACATAAATTGTTTTGTTCTTATCATCAATTATTGATGTCATTTTAACTCTTTGAATATTTAATTTGTTTTTCTTCTCTATAATTTTGTCCTCCTCTTTTTTATTTTTAATAAATGTAAGCTAGGTATCCCAGTTACTAAACAATAGCGAAAATCACTAAGTGATGCAGAGTGAAGCACGCTTTATCCAGTTTCCGAAAATTATATAATTTCATAGTTTTAATCAATATTAATTACCATATTTTCACCTCCATTACTTGTTATTTGAAGAGATATACAAACACATCCTCTCAATAGTACTGGACATTTACACAGTGTTTTGAGAGGGTCATTCCTAAAACTTTTTATTATTTTTGAAAAATATCCCTTCAATAGTAACGGACATTTAGAGACTAAAGTGTCGGGGTCCCAAGTAAAACTTTTTTATTATTTTATATCTCTTCAATAGTAACGGACATCAAAAGTATCAAATGCGGGGTTCATTAATAAAAAATTTTTTTGAAAAAATTTAAAAAAAGTGAGTCTACCAAAAGGTAAACCCACCTAGTTTTGCTTGTGAAAGTAATTTGCTATTTATTTTATTTAAATTTATTTAAAATTTGTATTCACCCAATTAATCAAATTCTCTTTGCCTTCTTCAAACGATAATAAAGTATTTTCATCTATTTTTAATTCTACTATTGGTAATTTGTGTCCGTTATAAAAATGGAAAGGAACCGTTGTAAATTGTATTTCTTCTCCAACTTGTAATTCTATAAACTGGTCAGAGTGGATATAGTAATCACAAAGTTCATCTTCGTAACTAATGTAATCATTTAATTCTTCACATTTAATTATTACATTATTTTCATTGATTTCTATTACTTCACCAGTCAAAGTTACATAGTTTTGAATATCAGAATATTTTTCAATCATCTTTTTAGCCAAATTTTGATTTGATATATTACATCCTGACAAAAATAAAATTAATAAAGTAAATATAATTGCAAATTTTTTCATTTAATTAATTCCTCCAATTTTAATATTCTCCGAACAAGAAGAAATAACCTAAAGGTCCAAATAATGATGAAATACCTAAATACCAATATCCTCTATTAATATTTGCTTGCGAATGAGTTCTGCCAGTAACACCACCAAATACATCTGCAGTAATTTCCCATGGTCTTTCATAATATGGTCTATTACTCCATTCAAGCCATGATGGTAATCCGATCATAAGTCCATAATTAGCAATACCCATCATCATTAATTGCCAGTTATGACCTCTCTCGTGACGTAGTGTATCTACACCACTACCTTTAGTCAAAAAGATTGCTCCAAACGATCCTGAACGACCACCAGCTGCAGTTCTAAATACCGGAACTCCTTTATAAAATGAAACTTTGCTAGAATTTAAAGTGGCGGATTCGTCTGTATTAAATGGATTCCATCCAATTGCGTTCATATCGTTTCTTATATCTTCATCAAATATTGAAGCAACTGCCATTCCAGCATAACTAACTACTGAAGTTGCTACTTGAGCGACAGTTCCACCAACTGGAGTAAATAACAATACAGCTGCTAGAATTAGCCATGGAAAATGTCCTGTAGGATCGTACTTATTAACGGGATCATTGTTGCAGTACGCATATAGATTTAATCCATTAATACTTTGAGGATCTAAATAATCGATGCTATCTGGCGAAATCCAACGACAAAGTTTAGGCGAATAGTAACGTGAGGATACCCAATAAAGCTGAGTTTCGACTGGACTATCCTATTGCAACTCCAATCTTCTCTTTACTATTACACCTAATATTATATCACAAGTCGCCTTAAATCCATATTAATTTGATATAGAATCATCGATGAACTTGTAATATATTTTGATAGTTCTTGGATTATCTCTATATCCAACTTCTATCCTAGATATTAACGAATGAACTATTAGAGAATTAACTTCTTTAAACTCTAAAAATTCATTTACTTTTTCTTTTAATAATTTGTAATTTTCTATTGTAGACTCTTCTTCTTGTTTAAGATTCTTAAGTGTTTCTATTTCACTTGTTATTTTCTTTTGTTCTTCTTGATATTCTTTAATCATTTTAGATGAAGTTTCACTATCAATTATTTCATTTAAAGCATCATCATATACTTTCTTAGTAAGTTGATATAGTTTATCTTTTCTAGTTTCTAACTTACTTATTTTAGATTCAATGTCAACATTAGATGATTCTTTCTTTTTTCTTTCTAATAGTTTAGTTAAGAACTCTTCTCTATTAATATTTTTAGTTAAATCTCTTAGTTCTTGTTCTACAATTGATTTAATTTGTCTATGAAGTAAAGTATTAGGTCTAGGACAGTAATCTTTGTTTCTCATATAAGTTGTACATTTATATGTATGACTTACTGTACCATATTTTCTTTTTTGATAAACTAAAGCCATTCTATTACCACAATGAGCACAATAAATAATTCCTTTAAATAAGTTTTCATGATTATGTACCCAAGGATGAGTTCGAGATGCTATCATAGATTGCACTGCATCAAAATCACTTTGAGATATGATTGCTTCATGAGTATTCTTAACTATTAGATGTCTTTCTTTAGGAACAGGTACACATTTCTTTGTTTTATAGTTAATTACTTCATATTTATTAGATTCAATGTGTCCTAGATATACGACATCTCCAAGTATCTTTCTTACTGTTACATAAGTCCAACCTTGATTTTTAAATCTAGCAAACCTAATATCGCCTTTCATTCGTTTATAATAACCTGGAGTATAAATTCCTCTTTCAGTTAAAATAGATGCAATTTTAGGGCAACCATGACCTTCTAATGCTAATCTAAAGATAAAATAGGTCTTATTTCTTCATCCACGATTAGATGATTATTATTCTCAGGATCTTTTTTATACCCATAAGGTACTTGAGCTGCAGTATATAATCCTTTTTGATTTCTACTTCTTTTAGCCGCTTTTACTTTTCTTGATAAGTCTTTTGAATACATATCATTTAAGATGTTTTTAAATGGTGCGATATCATTGTTATCATTAATGGTATCTATACCATCATTAATAGCAATATATCTAACTCCTACATCTTTAAAATAATGTTCTGTATAATAACCAGTTTCAATATAATTTCTTCCAAGTCTTGATAAGTCTTTAGTAATAACTAAATTAATCTTACCACTTTGAATATCTTGAATCATTCTTTGAAATCCTGGTCTATTAAAGTTAAGACCCGAATATCCATCATCTACATAAACATCATAAATCTTAAAACCATGTATTTTAGCATATTCTTCTAAAATAATCTTTTGTGTTTGAATACTTCCTGATTCTCCTATACTTCCATCATCTAAAGATAGTCTACAATATAAAGCTGGGTGTAAATTTTATTTTCTTTCAAATTAACCTCCAATTCCAACACAAACTTGCATCATGATGATACCACAAGTTTATTTTACATCCATCTATTTGTGTATATTTTTTGTAAGCTGGGTATCCCAGTTACAACACCTAGGCGTGAGACAAGTGATGCACGCCTTATCCTGTTTACAAAAAAGTTATGTTTTAATACCTTTATCTAATTTCTATTACCACCATTTACACCTCCAGTTTCTTTAGTTGAATAACTATTCTCTTCAATAGTTACGGACATTTGAACTCCTAAATTACCACCTTTTTTGAAAAATAATTTATACACTTCTAATAGTAATGGGAATTTTTAGCTATCATTGAGGGCCCTTTAGTTAAAAATAAATAAAAAAATAATTTAACCGCTTCTACTATTACAGGAGATTTCAAAGTCCATTTGAGGGGGTATTCCTGAAATTTTCTTTAAATATTTATTTGTCCCTCTAATAGTACTGGAGATTTCAACAACGTTTTGATGGGGTGGTTACTTTAAAAAGTTAAAAATTTTATTTTAAACGAAAAAAAGAGTGCAACTATCTGTTAAGACAATCACACTCTTGCAAGTTTGTGTTAATTAAATTATATTAATAAATTTTTAATTCACTATTTGTTTTTTTTGATATCTCTTTTATATCTCTAATATCTAAATATCCAATAAACTTTGTTTGTTCTTCTCCATTTACATTATATGTTAAATATACACATTTAGGAAAAATATACGAAAACAGCATTAACCAACCTTTAATTGAATTTATTCTATAATATTCAAATCTAACTATTTCTTCAAATTGAACTTCTAATTTAATTTTACCGTTAAAGGAATCATAAAATTCTAATTCTATCTCATGGTCTTTAAGTAAAAGATAATGGTTTTTCCTTTTAGAAAGTTTCCATAAAATAATAACTATTATTAAATAGACTCCAATAATTATCGATAATATAACCAGTAATTCAATTTTATTTAGCAATATATTGGCAATAACTAATCCAATAATACATGGAATAAATGGTATTCCAAACAAAATCATTGCTGGTTTAAATTGTTTTTGTTCAAGATAATACATTAATATCTCTCCTTAAGTTTTTGTTTAATATAAGCAAGAATAATCTTTATTGGATAAACTCCAAAGTATGCTGCACCAAGATGATACAACGCAAAGTTTTTAAATGAAAATTTAGCTCCTGGAACTTTAACTCCCATAATTCCACCAACCATTGCTCCTGTAAATGTTAGCATACCACTAATTGCATTAGAACCCGCTTCAATAAACATGTCTGCCCATTCAAATTCTTCTTGATCACTAATTCCTGTTCTAACTGCATAACCTAATCCACCAGTTACAAATGCTACACCTACACCCATAGCTAAAGCAGTACCTCCTGAAATTGCTGTTCCTCCAATACTCAAAGCTGTACCTGTTGATAATGCTACACCCAAACCAGCGCCAAGCACTGAGCATAAACCAATGCCAGCTCCCGCTATTCCTCCACCTAAAGTATTTACTATATATGACAATAAAGTTACATCACCATCAAATAGTTTTCCATTTTCTAGGTCTTTAGCAACAGTTGCACCTAAGCCAATAGTTGCTCCTATGGCCGCTCCAATTCCAATCGCAGCCCATATCATAGTTGATGTAATAACAAAGTGCCCACTAGGATCAGCAAACATAATCGGATTATTCATACAGTAGCAATATAGATTCAATCCATTAACTGATTCAGGGTCTAAATATTCAATACTATCTGGACTTATGAACCTGCAAAGTTCAGGTGAATAATATCTAGAGTTGCAATAGAAAAGCTGAGTTTTAAAGAAGAATAAAGTTTCTTTAAAACAGGCACATTCTTCTTAATAACAAAAATCATTGGCTCCGAAGAATAATCACTTATTTTATATGTAGTATTTTGATTGTCACCAGATGTAAAATCTTTAGCTCTACTTGTAAAAGCCTTAGGCAACTTAACACTTCTACCTACTCCTACATCAACACCATTAACAGAATCATATCCAATAAATCCTTCTTCTACTCTAATTTGTGTTTGTTTTCTTAAACTCTCAATTGTTCCTGTTAAAATAAAAATGACTTTATAACCAGCATCCGCAGCTTTTGATAACAATCCTAAATAATTCGATGTTTTTCCTGATTGTACATCGCCAACAACTAATCCACGTATGGAAAATGTTGTATCCTCTTCTAATGGATTACCCAAATAAGACATAATACTTCTTAATGTCTTGTTCTCTAAAACATCAACAATTGTAGGAGAAAAATGCTTAGCATTTAGTAGGTAGTTCTTATATCTATTCCAATAATACTCATCAAACCCTTCAGTATTTAGTAACTTATTGTACCACTCGTAATCATGATCATAATCTCCAAGGATAACATATCCTTCTTCCTGAAAAATAGAATATAAAGATTTAATCTTATTGATTAGTTCTATCTTCTCATTTTCTTGCAATTCAATTTCAGGAATTATTTGTATAAAATGCTCTCTTGTTTGCTCAAGAGATTCTAAAATGTTACTATCTTTCAACACAAAACTAGGATTTATTAATAATTGAACACTTTTATATGAAGCAAATTGTTGCAAATAAATATCTAATATTTCATTTCTATTTTTCATCTTTAATAATCTCCTTTATTTTCAACGAAATCTCTTCGTTATTAAAAGGTTCATAT
>OJNI01000821.1_pt1 | contig 19710 bp, 19 predicted proteins | sample 1597441 | NCBI WGS metagenome assembly OJNI01 (sample SAMEA2452131, study PRJEB22498) | human gut metagenome | reverse complement strand
TGTTTGTCTAGCGACGAAGGTACTAGGCAAACGGGGTAAATAATTATGCTGATGCAAGAAGGGACAGCAGTAAATTATGCTAGAAAAATGTCTGTCGCGGCTCGCGGGTAATTGCGAGGCGGGGTAGCCGGTGGCAAAAGTTATCAACATTGGCATTCTCATTTGCAAAAACTAGTGATTTACCCCTTGACTTATGTAAATATAGTGTATTATAATTAAGTCACTTGGAAAGACCAGGAATGGGACAAGTGTAAAAATTGGATTATAAAGAGAGTCTTTTAGATGGTGTGAGAAAGATATTTGAAGATTTTTATATATCACCCAGGAGTTGAGTAATTGAAAATTTAGTAAATTACTACGTTAATCGCGTTAAGATAATTAAGTAAATAATAAGGATGGTACCGTGCATATGCACTCCTTTGGTGCCATCCTTTTTTAATTGAGGGAAGGAAGAAAGAAAATGGAAAGATTTAAAAGTTTAAGTAAAGATGCTGTTGATGTAACAGAAAGTAGAATACTTGAAAAATGGAAAAGTGAAGATATATTAAATAAATGTATTGAAAACAGAGAAAATGACCCATATTTCGTATTCTATGATGGACCAGCTACAGCAAATGGACATCCCGGCTTACATCATATGGTTGCAAAGTTTTTAAAAGATACAATTTGTAAATATAAAACAATGCAAGGATACAAAGTATTACGTAAAGTAGGTTGGGATACACATGGATTACCTGTTGAATTACAAGTAGAAAAGGAATTAGGTTTCTCAGGTAAAAAAGATATTGAAAAATATGGTATTGAAGAATTTAATCAAAAATGTCGTGAAAGTGTTTGGAAAAATGAAAAATCATTTACAGACCTTACTGAAAAAATGGGACAATTTATTGATATTAAACATCCATATGTAACATATGATAACAATTATATTGAAACAGAATGGTGGATTTTAAAAAAATTCTTTGAAGAAGGCTTATTTTATGAAGGTGTTAAAATCCTTCCATATTGTCCAAGATGTGGAACAGGACTTGCATCTCATGAAGTAGCACAAGGTTATGAAGAAACTAGCGTTGATACAGTAATTGTACCAATGAAGAAAAAAAATGAAGATGTATACTTCTTAGTTTGGACAACTACACCATGGACATTACTTGCAAATGTAGCATTATGTGTAAATCCAGATTATGATTATTCATTAGTTTTAAGTAAAGGTAATAAGTTTATTTTAGCAACATCTCTAGTAAGTAAAGTTCTAGGGGATGATGTCGAAATTCTTGATACATTTAAAGGAAGTACATTAGAATATACAGAATATGAACAATTAATACCAGAACTTTCTGTAAATAAAAAAGGATTCTTTGTATGTTGTGACTCTTATGTTACTGCCGAAGATGGTACTGGAGTAGTTCACTTAGCACCAGCATTCGGAGCAGATGATGCAAATGTAGGTAGGAAATATAATTTACCATACTTAAATCCCGTTGGTGAAGATGGTAAATATACAGAAGGACCATGGAAAGGTACTAATGTCTTTGCTGCTGATGAATTAGTAATAAGTTATTTAAAAGAAAATGATAAATTGTTTAGAAAACAAAGAATAGTTCATAACTATCCTCATTGTTGGAGATGTCATACACCATTAATTTATTATTCTAAACCAAGTTATTATCTTGAAGTAACTAAAATTAAAGATAAGATTGTTGCTAATAATAAAACAGTTAATTGGTATCCATCATATGTTGGTGAAAAACGTTTTGGTAATTGGCTAGAAAACCTAAATGACTGGGCAATATCTCGTTCAAGATACTGGGGAACACCACTTCCATATTGGATTTGTTCATGTGGACATACTGAAATGATTGGTTCTCGTAAAGAACTAGTAGAAAAAGCCATCGAAGATATTGATGAGTCTATCGAACTACATAGACCATTTATTGATGAAGTACACTTAAAATGTCCAGAATGTGGCAAATCTATGACTAGATGTAAAGATGTAATCGATTGTTGGTTTGATTCAGGGGCTATGCCATTTGCTCAATACCATTATCCATTTGAAAACAATGATTTATTTGAAACACAATTTCCTGCGGACTTTATCTGTGAAGGAATTGACCAAACTCGTGGATGGTTCTATACATTACTAGTTATTTCAACATTTGTAAAAGGTGTAAGTCCATTTAAAAATGTTTTAGTAAATGACTTATTACTAGATGCTCATGGTAAAAAAATGAGTAAAACAATGGGAAATATTGTTGAACCATTTTCAACAATGAAAGAATATGGAGCAGACACAGTTAGATTTTATCTTCCATATGTTTCACCAGTCTGGGTTCCACTTAAGTTTGATATTAATGGTTTAAAAGAAGTTCATTCTAAATTCTTTAACCCACTTAAAAATACATATAATTTCTTCTCAATGTATGCCAATATTGATGATATAAACATTAGTGAATGTAATATTCCATTAGAAAAAAGAGAAGATATTGATAGATGGTTAATAAGTAAATATAATAAATTATTAAAATATGTAACAGAATCATATGATGAATATGATTTAAATAAAGTAGTTAGAGCCCTAACAGACTTTGTATCAGATGATTTATCAAATTGGTATATCAGAAGAAATAGAAATAGATTCTGGGGAAGTACTCTAGATGATTCTAAAAAATCAGTATATATAACTACATATGAAGTATTAGTAGGTTTATCAGAAATGATGGCTCCAATTGTACCTTATCTTTCTGAAGAAATGTATACTAATTTAACTGGAAAAGAATCTGTTCATCTAGCAGACTATCCAAAATATGATGAAACAAAAATTGAAGAATTATTAGAAGAAAAGATGGATTTAGTTCGTGAATTAATAAGTATTGGAAGAAACATTCGTGAAGAACAAAAACTAAGAGTTCGTCAACCTCTAAGTGAAATTTTAATCGATGGCAAAAATAGTATGGTAATCGGAGAACTTACTGAACTTATTAAAGAAGAATTAAATGTTAAAAAAGTAACATATGTAAAAGATACATCTGAATATATGAACTTTACTGTTAAACCAAACTTTAGAAATGTTGGTAAAGTATTTGGAAGCAACTTAAAAGAATTCCAAGATAAGTTACTAGAATTATCTCTAAGTGATATTAAAAAACTTCAAAATAATGAATCTATAAAAATGACAGTAGCGGGTAGAGAACATGACATCTATAGTGATATGGTTGATATTAGAATAAATGCTAAAGAAGGCTTTGATGTAGGAATGGAAAACAATAACTTTGTTATTTTAAATGCTAGATTAACTGATGATTTAATCAATGAAGGTATTGCTCGTGAAATTGTATCTAAAGTTCAAACAATGAGAAAAAATAATAATTATGAACTAACAGATAGAATAAATGTAACTTATAACGCTAGTGATAAAGTTAAAACTGCTATTGAAGAGTTCAGTGATTATATTAAGAAAGAAACATTAGCAACTAAATTAGAATTTAATGAAAATGCCAATGAAGAATTCTTTATTGATAATGAAAGAGTATTAATAGCTGTTTCTAAAAATTAATGATAAAAATCTCACAAATGTGGGATTTTTTTTGACAAAAGCAATTAATTTTGCTATTATTTAGGCATCGGGGGAAAATAAATATGAATAAAGATTATTTTAGTTTAGTTGATGATTTAAGAGAAAAAATATATATAGCTTTAAAAAGTATTGGCATAAATCCTTTAGGAAGAACTATGTCTTTTAAAAAGGTTAAGAATAAAAGTGTTTTATCCTTAAATATAAGTGAAAGGAATAATGAAAGAAAATCAATTGTTTTTACTTTTGTGGTGAGTGATGGATTTTTCAAAATGAATATAAAATCTAATCAAAGTTTAAAAAATATAACTATAAATTTAGTGCCTTTAATTGAAGATAATGTAAGAAATTTCTTTATAGAAGTAGAAAATTTAAATAAAGAAAGTCTTGTGTTTTATGGACCAATTAGAATGACTGTAAAAAAAGATATGAAAAGAACAAGAAATATTCTTCCTCTTTATAGAAAATAACTTTGCTATTTTAAAAAAATAATGTTAAAATGTTTATGGGTCCTTGTAGCTCAGTTGGATAGAGCATATGCCTCCGACGCATAGGGTCATGAGTTCAATTCTCATCAAGGACACCAGATTGTATTAAACCTCGTTAAAGCGGGGTTTTAACTATATAAGGAGGAGAATTTATGGATGCAGAAAAATTATGGAATGAATTTAAAAATAAAAATAGTATAGATGGTGATAATTATTCTATCTGGGCTTTCGGTGATAATCCAGATTTACTTTTAAAACTGGTAAAAACAGGTGAGAAAACTGCAACATCATCATTATATAAGTTGTACAATAGTGATGAAGAATTATCTAAAGCAGGCGAATACAACATTATTTTAAATAGTAAAGGGGAAGCGGAATGCATAACGAAAACAACAAAAGTGTATCTAACTAAGTTTAGTGATATAACAGATGCTCATGCTTATAAAGAGGGTGAAGGTGATAAATCACTATCTTATTGGAAAAACATTCATGAACGTTTCTTTAATGAATGTTTAACTTCTTACAATGAAAAAATAACTTCAGATGATTTAATTGTTTGTGAAGAATTTGAACTAGTTTATAAAGTGGATTAAAAATCGAAAAAAATATAAAATTATTAAAAAAATTCTATTTTTGAAAGACAATAGAAAATCAAAATATTCCATTTAAATATCAAAAGAATATACAAAATTATAGCCATATTTTAAGTTTTTACTAAGTTTGGAAAAATTGCTAAAAGTTGGCAACAAATACTTGCATAAGTTAAACTTATATGTTATGATGTATATAGCAACAAGAATGCGCTTGCCAAAGTCGTTTTCTTTCTTGTTGCTTTTTCTTTTAATTTAGGCTTAATTTTCTTTTCATTTTATGATATAATTTTTAAAGAAAAGGAATGATTATATGTTTGATTTATTAATACCTGATGTATATGCCCAAAGTATTTATACTATAAATTACAAAAAATTAAAGAAAAATGGCATTAAATGTTTATTATTTGATTTAGATAATACGATTGCTCCCTATAAAGTAAATGTTCCAGACCAAAAGGTGAAAGAATTATTTGCACGCCTTGAAGAAGATTTTAAAGTAATAATTGTATCTAACAGTGGTAAAAATAGACTTCGCCCATTTAAAGAAAAACTAAATGTTGATGTTGCTTTTAGTAGCAGAAAACCATTTAAAAAGAAATACAAAAAGATACTTACTTTATACAAATTTAAGATTGATGAAGTAGCATGTATTGGTGACCAATTATTTACAGATATTCTCGGAGCTAACAGAATGGGATTTACTAGTATCTTAGTTAATCGTGTTGCTAAAAATGAAATATTACCAACTAGAATAAATCGTTTTTTTGAAAAAATAGTTTTAAAAAGATTAGCCAAGAAAAACATCTTAAAATGTGGTGAGTACTATGACTAAATGTATTGGTTGTGGAATTACTCTTCAAGATAAAAACAAAGATGCTGTTGGGTATACTCCCGATATTAAAAATAAGTTATGTGAAAGATGTTTTAAATTAAAAAACTATAACATCCTAACCAACAAAGGGGTATCTATTGATAATGATGCTTTGATTGAAAAAATAAATAAACTTAAATGTTATGTATTGTTTTTAATAGATTTTATTAATTTAGATAAAGAAGTAATAGAAGCTTATAAAAAAATAAAATGTCAAAAGGTATTAGTGTTAACAAAATCAGATATTATTCCTAAAAATATAAAATATCAAAAATTAATTAAAAATATTAAAGATGTTTATGAAATAAAAGAAGATATAATAATTTGCAGTAGTAAAACTAAATTAAATATGAATATTATAAAAAATATTTGTTTATTAAATAAAAAGGTCTGTATGGTTGGGTTTACTAATGCTGGAAAAAGTAGCTTAATAAATGCCCTAACTGGAAGTAGCATAACGGTAAGTAAAAGAGAAAATACTACTCAAGAGATAATGAAGATTGAATATTTAGATACAGTTATTTATGATGCTCCAGGTTTTATGAGTAAAATAAATCGTGAAAATATTCCTAAAAGTATTATAAAACCAATTACATATCAATTTCCAAGTAAGCATTATTTAATGATTAATGATGTAAAATTAAATATTTTAGAAGATACTAATTTTACTATTTATGTTGGTAGTGATGCTAAAATAGAAAGAAGAAAAGAACAAGAAAATGTTTCTTGCAATATAATTGTAGAAAGTAATAGTGATGTTATTATAAAAGGTCTTATGTTTATAAACTTTAAGAAAACTAGTGTAATTAATTTAAATACTAAAGATTATGAAATAAGGGCTTCGATAGTAGGTGATTACAATGACTAAGATACGAGTAATGAGTGAAAATCTTGCTAATAAAATAGCAGCTGGTGAAGTAGTAGAAAAATGTGCATCAGTTTTAAAAGAATTAGTTGAAAATGCTATTGATGCTGAAAGCACAAATATCAAAGTTATTCTAAAAGATGGGGGATTAAAAGAAATATCTGTTATAGATAATGGAATAGGTATGGATAAAGAAGATGCAACACTTGCTTTTTATAGACATGCCACAAGTAAAATATATAAAGATGATGACTTATATTTTATTGAAACTCTAGGGTTTAGAGGTGAAGCCTTAGCTAGTATTGCCAGTGTTTCTGAAGTTGAGTTAATTACTTGTAATGGAACTAGTAGTACTCATGTCCATATAAAAGGAGGAGAAACCCTAAGTATCGGGGATGGAATGGTGCGAAAAGGAACTGAAATCCATGTAACTAATCTTTTTTACAATACTCCCGCACGTCTTAAATATTTAAAAAGTGAAGTAACGGAACTAAATAATTGTACAGCTTTTATAGAAAAGCTAGCATTATCTAAACCTAATATTGCTTTTAGTTTAAGTAACAATGACCGTGTGATTGTAAAAACTAGTGGAAGTAATAATTTACTTAAAACAATTCATGAAATATATGGTCTTAATGTCTCAAGCAACATGTTAGAGTTAAAATGCGCATCTGATGATTTTGTAGTTTCAGGATTTGTTTCTAAACCAAGTATATTAAAGAAGAATAGAAATCATTTTAATACTTTTGTAAATGGTAGAATTATTAAAAATATTGAAATAAATAGAGCTATAAATAATGCTTATAACACATATAAACATGAAGGTTTTTATCCAATTGTAGTTATAAATATTGAAACAGACCCAACTTTAGTTGATGTAAATATTCATCCTACCAAACAAGATATTAAAATGAGTAAGATGGATGTTTTAACTGATTTAATTTATCAAAATATAAAAAAAGTTTTATATAATAATTTACTTATACCTGATGCCATAATGGATGAAGAAAAAAACAATATTAATGATAATTTTATTGATATAAGAATTCCTGATACTTCTAGTGATACTGCTGTTGCCACTCAAGTTGATGCTCCCGAGATCATTCAAACATCTTTAGATATTGGTAGTGATAATACTGAGATTATAAAAAATGAAGAATTTAAAAGTTTAAAACTTTATCCAGTTGGTCAAGTACATGGTACTTATATAATTGCTGAAAATGAAGATGGAATGTTTATTTTAGACCAACATGCTGCCCATGAAAGAGTAAATTATGAAATGATTACGAAAAAGTTTCAAGAAGAAAGTGTTAGTGTTACAGACATGATTGTGCCAATGAAATTTGAACTTTCAACCAGTGATTTTATGGCTTTCATGGATAGAAAAGAAGTATTAGAAAGTCTTGGTTTTAAAATTGAAGAGTTCGGTATAAATACAGTACTTATAAAAAGTCATCCCACATGGTTAAAAAGTAACTATGAAGGAGATAATTTAAAATATATTATTGATTTAGTAATAGATTCTAGTAAAAACTTTAACAAAGATAAATTTTTAGATAGCTTAGCAAAAATGGTCAGTTGTAAAATGAGCGTTAAAGCAAACGAACACTTAAGTATGATGGAAATAGAAAAACTACTTAATGATTTAGTAAAATGTGATAACCCATATAATTGTTGTCATGGCAGACCATCAATTATGAAATTTAGTAATTATGAATTAGAAAAAATGTTTAGGAGGGTATTATAATGTTACCAGAAAAGAAAAAAAGACTTATAATTGCAGGTATTGCTTTAGTATTAATAATTATTACAGTATTTTTATTAGGAAAATTATCTAGCTACATAAAAAGTAAGAATGATAATAATGTAACTAAAGAAAGAAGAAATGATGATTATCCAGATAAGTATGATTATTATGGCATTTTAAAAGATGAAGATGGTATTTATAAAATATATGGTATCGGTGAAACTGAAGAATATTTAAATGTTAGAACTTTTTACAATATTCAAGATTATATAACAAAAGATAACAAATTAGTATTATTTTCTGATGCTACTAATGAACTTAGATATGATAGTAAAAAAGATGAATTTTACTTTTATGAATTAGATAGCAGTTATAGTAATAAAGAAATTTACTCTTTAAGTGATAACTACATAATAATAAATGCTTTAAATAAAGTAAGTTATAAAAAGTTTAATGAAGAAGAAACTGTTTTAATAACGGATGAATTAAAAAATGAAAATGTCTTAGTTCGTGATAATAAGGTATATTATTTAAAAAATGATGGCATTTATGAATATAATTTAGATACTAAAGAAAATAAATGTATTATAAATGGTGAAGGTGATATAAGTATAATAAATGTCTTAGGGGATTACATTTATATAAATAAAGATGGGGAAGAACTCATCTATAAAATAAGTAGTGCTTTAAAAATAGTTTTAAGTAATTATATTAAAGAAGAATATAGTATTGTTAATTTAACAGATGCTGGAATAGTTATAAAACAAGATGGACAACTTAAAATATTTTCATTTATAACAAATAAAATACTTAATGATACCTTTGATTTAGAAGGATATAATAATACATATTCATTATATTTAGGAAATGATTTATATTACATGAATTTAGAGTTAAATAATAATAAAAAACATATTATAATAGATATGTCTTCGAAAAAGATAATTAAAGAATTTAAAGAAAATTATCTTTATATATGGAGGAATGTATGAAAATTAATTTAAGTTTATTACCAGTTAAGATAAATGAAGAATTTGTAATACCTGAAGATTTTTATAAAAATACAAGTATAAAAAAATTAGATAAAGTAAAAGTTGATGGTATTATTAAATATAATGCTGCGGATGAAATAGCAATAATTTTAGATGTAAAAGGCAATATGTTTTTAACAGATGCTATAACAAATGAACAAGTTAAATATCCATTTTCTATCCAAATTGATGAAATTTTAGAAGAAAATGACGAAAATTATGCAAAATATTTTGAAAAAAATCAAAATATACTTGATATAATTGAATTTTTATGGGAAAATATTGTATTGGAAGTTCCTATTAGTTATACAAATGCCTCTGGGACACATTTAAGTGGCCAAGGTTGGGAATTAAATAGTAAAAATGAAGATGATGGGCTTGATCCAAGATTCGAAAAATTAAACGAATTATTTAAAGGTGGTGAATAAAAATGGCAGTTCCTTTTAGAAGAACAAGTAAAACAAAAAAAAGAATGCGTAGAACTCATTTAAAAAAAGAAGTTGGAGCATTAACTAAATGTGAAAAATGTGGTGCAACATTAAGACCTCATAGAGCATGTACTAAATGTGGAAATTACAATGGTAAAACTGTAATTAACGTTGCAAAAGAAGAAGAATAAGAAAACTAATGTAAGTGGAGTATCACTTGCGTTTTTTTCTTGCAATTTATCCAGTTTTGTGATAATCTAATAGTAGAAGGGAAAATGAATTATGACAGAAGAAGAATTAAAAAATATTGAACAAACCACAGCATTACTTGTTGAAAATGGTTTGGTAATTAAAAATGCTGATAATTTCATTCGTGAAATAGGAAACACTGATTTAAACGATATTATAAATAAATTAAATGCTTTAGAAAAAACAGCCAATGAAGGTGTAAACATCAGTGCTTTTGTTGAAGATGTAACTAAAAGTTTAAATAGTATTGAAGAATTAGTAAATAATGATTCTTATTTTAGAAGTAGTATCGGTGCTAATGATTTCCAAAATCTTCTTACTAATATGAGAGGTAAATTTACTTTGTCTCAAAACATGTTAAAATCTGAAGAAGTTTTGAATGGAAGAAAAGAAAATCTAAAAGATGTAGAAAGAAGAATATTAGAACTTAAGAGAAATGATAGTTTAGATGATGTAACAAGAACTAGTGAAACTATTAAATTATCTTACGCTCTAAATCATGCTAAAAAAGCTAAGAGTGAAGCAGAAGAATTTTATAAAGAACAAAAAGCCTTATATGATGAATCTTTAAAAACATTTGATGTTGTTACTTACAAAAATGATTTACTAAGTGCTATAAATGCAATTGATACTTCATATCGTAAGTTATCATTAGAACCAAGTGCTATGGAAAAATTAGCTAAAGTTATTAGAGATACTAGAGATAAAATTGTTGTATTTGGTTTTGAAGCTCAAAAGAGCCAAAAAGAATTTGCTGAACTTTGTAAAAGATATGGTTTAGAAAAAACTAATGCTAAAATAGAAATTAAAGAAGAAGTAGTAGAAAATACTTTGAAACCAGTTGAAACTACAGAACCTGTAGAACCAATTGAAAATAAGGAAGAAAAAGTAGTTCCAGAAGTAACTGAACCAGTAAAAAAAGAAACAAACGAAATTAAAAATTATGAAGAATTAGCATATGAAGTTAAAAGATTAAATCCACATATTGAAATTTCTACAGATGAAAGACAGTCATCAGATGGAAGTGTTCATTTAGATCATATTATATATGATGGTGAAAGTAAATTAGTTTTACCTCATGGATTTAGTTATGATAAAGTAATTGGAATAAATAATAAAGTTGATGATAAAACTCCATATATTTGTCTTCCAGTTGAAGTTAAGAAAAAAGTTGAAACTAAAGAAGCGCCAGCTGCTGAACCAACTACAGAACCAGTAAAAGAAAAAACTAGTTCTAGAAAAGTAGAACCTGGCAAGAAATATAGAGTTAAAAAAGTACGTCGTGCTGTTGTTGCACCATATGTTAAATCTGTTTTATGCTTTGGAGCTTTAGGAAGCGTTTTAGCTATTTGTGCTGGAGCAGGACTTGCACCAATATTACCAGTTACAGCAATCGCTGCTGGAATTGGAGCTATAGGTCAAGCTATTTATAACAAAATGGCTAAGGATGGAATAGTTGATAAAGAAAGTGAACCAGAAAGAACAAATGATGAAAACTTTGAAGAAGATGTCTGGGGACTTGCAGCAATTGATGCTCTTGTTTTAAAATCTAAAAAAATGTTTGAAAGCTTAAAACTAGCTCGTGAAAGAAAGAAAAGCGAACCAAAAGAAGAAAAACCAAATTTAATGGATAACTTCAAAAAATTATTCAATAAAAATGTTGATGAAGAAATCGAAGGTTTAGATATGGAACCTGAAAATAAAGATGAAAAATCTGAAGACCATTATATGTATGAAGGTGAAGAATATATTTTAAACCCAGAAGAAAGCAAGGGAGGAAGATAATATGACAGTTGATAGTGTGATTACTCTTGATAATGATGTAAATTGTTTATTACTTGAAAAAGTAACTCATGAAAATGAAAACTACTTTTTATCAGTAGTACTTAATGAAGATGAAGAACCAAGTGATGAATATGTAATTTTTAAAGAAATAATTGAAGATAATGAAAACTATGTTGAAGCTGTTGCAGATGCCAACCTTCAAACTGAACTTATCAAATTATTTACAAATGAAGTAGGTAAACTAGTTGAAAGCCTACCAGATGAATTTTAGTCATAATTAGAAAAGAAACTGAAAATGTTTCTTTTTTTCTGCATAATTTTATAGTATAATATAAATAAGAAAGGAAGTTTATATGAATTGGATATTTTGGCTTATTTTAGTGATTGTCTTAAGCTTTGTGGAAATTGCAACCGTTAATTTAGTTTCAATTTGGTTTGTAGCAAGTGGAATAGTTGCTATGATTTTATCTTTCTTTATTGAAGATACAGCAATTATTACAACGATATTTATTTTATTAGGAATGCTATTACTTGTTATATCAAGACCAATTGTAAATAAATTAAGAAGTAAAGATAATGAAAAAACAAATTTAGACCGTATTATTGGTGAGGATGCCATTGTAACTGAAGAAATCACTAAAAATGAAGTTGGTGAAGTAAAAGTAGATGGCAAAAGATGGAGTGCTATATCAAAAGATAAGTGTGCCAAAGGAGATACTGTAAAAATTTTAAAAATTGATGGCGTTAAGTTAATTGTAAAAAAGGAGAGTGAATAATTATGCCAGAAATTCTAATTGCAATATTAGTAGTTATTATAATCATCATTATACCTAATATTAAGATTGTACCTCAATCAAAATGTTATGTAATTGAAAGACTTGGGTCATATCATACAACATGGCAACATGGACCACATTTTAAAATACCTTTTATAGATTCAATATCTAACAAGGTTACTTTAAAAGAAATAGTTAAAGACTTTGCCCCACAACCAGTTATAACTAAAGATAATGTTACAATGCAAATTGATACTGTTGTGTATTTTCAAATAACTGATGCAAAACTTTATACTTATGGAGTTGATTATCCAGTCAGTGCTATTGAGTCATTAACAGCAACTACACTTAGAAATATCATCGGAGAACTAGAACTTGACCAAACTCTTACAAGTAGGGATATTATTAATACAAAAATGAGAGCAATCTTAGATGAAGCAACAGACCCATGGGGTATAAAGGTAAATAGAGTAGAAGTTAAAAATATTTTACCACCTAGAGATATTCAAGAAGCAATGGAAAAACAAATGCGTGCTGAACGTGAAAGAAGAGAAAAAATTCTTCAAGCCGAAGGAGAAAAGAAATCAAGTATCTTAATTGCTGAAGGTGAAAAAGAAAGTACAATTCTAAGAGCAGAAGCCCAAATGATGAGCCAAATTAAAATAGCTGAAGGTAAAGCTGAAGCAATGATTAAAATCAAAGAAGCTGAAGCAAAAGGTATTAAACTTCTAAAAGATGCTGGAGCAGATGAAGCTGTGATTCGTTTAAAATCATTTGAAGCATTAGAAAATGTTGCAAATGGTAAGTCAACAAAAATAATTGTTCCTGCAGAACTTCAAGGCGTTGCTACATTTGGAACAACTCTAAAAGAAGTAATAAAAGAAGATAAAAAGAAATAACAAAAAGCAATATGGCAAATCGCTATATTGCTTTTAAAATAAAAAAAACCTAAATCAACGAGGTTGATTTAGATGCATCCTATTTATTGGTAGCATCCAATCTCGCTAAGCTGGATGTTCCATTTTTAATTTATGCAAATTTCTTTTGCTATATACATATTACCTCAAATTTCAGCTGTTGTCAAAAAAATTACAATTCATTTCTTTCTATATTTTTACTATTTAAAGTCATATCTAATTCTTTATTTATAAAATTTATTTCATATCCACATATATTAGCTATTTTTTCAATGGTTTTGAAATCTGGTTCAATGGCTCCTGTTTCATATTGTGAAATAGTATTTCTAGCATAACCAACTAGTGTACTTACTTGTTCTTGACTTAATTTACTTGATTTACGCATAGTTTTTAATATTTTTCCTATCATTTCTTACACCTCATGTAAATTATCCCATTATCTAGATGAAATTGCTTGACTTGTCTGTAATAAAGACATATAATTGTATTAACAATAGTCTTTATATAAGACATATGGAGTTGATAACATGAGAAATAAAAAAATATGTTTTTTACTTATAACTATAATATTTTTAGTAATATTGAACTTTTTTCCAAAACCAAAAGAAGTGTTAAAAGAAGAAGAAAAAAGTACCAAAACAGAAAAATTAATATCCATGAATTTAGAACAGACAGCAGGTGCAGGAGATTATAAAACAGTTACTCAAAGTAGTTGGCCAACAGAAGGATATGTTTTTAATAGTGAATTATCTAAATGTGAAAATGGTAGTGAACTAAGCTGGGATGATACAAAAAAAACAGTTATTGTATTAGGAAATATTTCAGATAAATGTTACATTTATTTTGATATATACATGCCAACATTAGCAGAATATGTTATTTCTCAATATGGTAATGTACAAGGAAATAATAATATATATTTTCACAATGGTACAATAACAAGTGATGATGGTACAATTATAGATGCTAATGACAATTCGTATAGATATGCAGGTACAAATGATGAAGTTAAAAATTATATTTGTTTTGGAAGTGATAATGAAACATGTCCAGAAAACAATTTATATAGAATAATAGGGGTTTTTAACAATCATGTTAAATTAATAAAAGCAACAGCTGGCAATGCCGACATATTAGGAACTGATGGTGCTTATGAAACTGATACTACTTATAAATGGTCAATTTTAACAAGCTGTCCGAGTGGGGTAGCATTGAATTACAATAACTTAACTTTTCTAGCTAATAAAAATATTATAGCAGCACCAACGCCAATAACGACAACAGGTTGTTTTGATTGGAAATATTCAGAACTAAATACTATAAACTTAAATACAAATTTTATTAATCAATTATCTAGCAAATGGCAGTCATTAATTATAAATACAGATTGGGTTGTAAAATGGAATGCTTATTCTGATATTTTTTGGTATTTTAATGCTAGTGAAGCCTTTACCAATGAAATTTTAAATACTAATGAAAATAATTTATATAATGCTAAAATTGGGATGATGTACGTAAGTGACTATGCGTATTCTGCATCCAAAGAACGTTGGGCAGATAACATATCCGCATCTAAATTTCCTTGGATGTTTGTAGGAGAAGAGTGGACGATGCTGAGTGTTTCCGATGGCGGTAAAATATATATAGATGATGGTAGCTCTTTTTCTAGAGCAGACTCTACTAATGTTGCTAAAATATCTAGACCAGTATTTTATTTAAATCAAAATAATCTATATGACAAAGGAACTGGAACTTCTGATAATCCAATTCGTTTAAAATTTTAATGTAAAAAAATGTAAATCATCGAAAAAATTTTTTAAAAGTGAATATTTAATATTTACTTTTTTTATGTCTTTTGGTAGTATATATGTAGGACAGTGGTAAACTGTGGGAGAAAGTGGGGGATAATATGTTGCTGGGTGAATTTCATCATAACATTGATGATAAAGGCCGACTTGTTATTCCAACGAAGTTTAGGGAAGACTTAGGTCAAGAATTTATTCTTACCCGAGGCATTGAAAAATGCTTATATGTCTACTCAAAAACGGAATGGGAAAAGCTAGTAGGTAAACTAAATACTCTACCTTTCACTAAAAAAGTAACCCGGACTTTCACACGTTTCTTCTATTCGGGGGCTACTGCCTGCGAGTTCGACAAAAGTGGTCGAATGAGTATTACCTCCCCATTGGTTAGCTACGCCGGTTTAGATAAAGAATGTATTATAATCGGCGTTAATGACCATTTGGAAATCTGGGATAGTAAAGCATTCGAAGAATTTATGAACGACAACAGCGATATTATTGAAGATATTGCAGAAAATTTATTTGATGGTGATAAAAATGCATTATAGTGTACTAAAAAATGAATTGCTTGAAAATCTAGATATCAAAGATGGAGGAATATACATAGATGGCACAATTGGTTATGCCGGAGATTCCAAAGAAATATTAAAAAAAATACCAAATGGAGCCCTTTATGGTTTTGATGCTGATAAAAAAGCGGTAGAGTATTCCACAAAAACCCTAAAAGAAATCGACGATAATTTCAAAATATTTAATACTAATTTTGTTAATATGAAAGAAGTATTAGATGAAGAAAACATTACTAGTGTAGATGGAATTATATTTGACTTAGGTTTTTCATCTCCTCAAATAGATGATGAGACCAGAGGATTTTCTTTTATGCATGATGGTCCCTTAGATATGAGAATGTCTAGTGAAGGGAAAAGTGCTAAAGACATCATTGATACTTATAGTGAAAATGAATTAGCAGAAATTTTCTTTAAATATGGTGAAGAAAAACTAAGTAAAGTAATAGCTAAGAAAATTAAAAGTAAAAACGAAAGTATCAAAACAACATTAGAACTTGTTGAAGTAATAAAAGAAGCCACCGGAGCTAACTACTTTTACAAACAACATCCTGAAAGAAAAATATTCCAAGCATTAAGAATTGAAGTAAATGAAGAATTAACAGTTTTAGAAAAAGTTCTTCCTGATGCTATAAAAAGACTAAAAGTTGGAGGAAGGATGTGTGTTATAACATTTCATTCTTTAGAAGATAGAATTGTTAAAAATGTTTTTAAAAAATATAGTGATATTGACCCCCTTGTTAAAGGCTTAAAAGAAATACCTGATGCGTATAAGCCTTTAATAAAGTTAGTAAATAAAAAGCCAATACTTCCAAGCAAAAAAGAATTAGAAGAAAATTCCAGAAGTAGAAGTGCTAAATTAAGAGTAATTGAAAGGATTTGATTATAATGAAAAAAAAGAGTAAAAAGGTTAAATTATTAAAAGGAGAAAAAGCAATGTATGTATTGTTACTTTTCTTACTAATAACAATACCAGTATTTAATGTTTTTACATCTTCAATGTTATCTGAAACAAATAATGAAGTTGAAAAAATAACTAAAAATATTGAACGCCAAGAACTTACTAATCAAGGACTTTCAATGCAAATCGATGAACTTGCAAGTTTAGAAAACATTCAAACTATTGCAGAAAATCATGGTTTGTCGTATAATAATAGTAATATTAAAACAGTTGGAGAATAAGGAGATAGTAATATGAAAAAAAGAGCAACAGTTAAGATATCAAAATTTATTATTTTAATTGTTGTTCTTTTATTTTTTGCTATAATTGCTAAACTTTCTTATGTTGTATTAAGTAATAAAGTTGATGGTATTAATTTACAAGAAAAAGCTGCAAGTATAGCTACAGTAAAAAAGACATTATATGCCGACCGAGGAAGTATTTATGATGTAAATGGTGAAGAACTTGCAAGTACTATTAATTCTTACACTGTTATAGCTTATATAAATTCTAATAAAACAAATGTCACAGATAAAGAAATGACTGCAGAAGCTTTATCACCAATTTTAAATATGAGTAAAGAAAAGCTAATGGAATTATTAAGTAAAGACCTTTATCAAGTAGAACTAAGACCTGGAGGTTATGGTATTTCTGAAGTAATAAAAGCTAAAATAGAAAAACTAGAGTTACCAGGAATAGATTTTATAAAAAATTCTAAAAAAAGATATTATAATAAATCAACATTTGCATCATATTTAATTGGTTATGCTAAAACTTTAGATGATGGTAAAATTTCTGGAGAATTAGGTATTGAAGGATATTATGATGATATTTTATCGGGAACTAATGGTTATACTAAATATTTAAAATATACTTCAAGTAATTATAAAATTCCCAATACAAATGAAGATACTAAAAAAGCTAAGAATGGATCAGATATTTATCTAACTATTGATAGTAGTATTCAACTTATAGCTGAAAAAGCTGTATCAAGCATGAAGGATAGATTTAATACAGATTGGGCAGTATTTACAGTAATGGATGCCAAAACTGGAGCAATTGTTGCTAGTGCTACTAGTCCAAATTTCAATCCAAATGATACAAATACAATAAAAGAATATATGAACCCACTTATAAGTTATCAATATGAACCAGGTTCAGTTATGAAAGTATTTTCTTTTGCATCAGCAATTGAAGAAGGAAAATATAATGGTGAAGAAACATTTAAATCTGGTTCTTATACTCTAGATGATGGAACAGTTATCAGAGACTCAGAAAGAAAAGGCTGGGGAACAATTTCATTCGATGAAGGTTTTGCAAGGTCATCAAATGTTGCAGCAACAACACTAGCTTTACGCCTCGGAGTTGATACATTATCAGAATATTACAATAACTTAGGTTTTGGTAAAAAAACAGGAATTGAACTTTCCAATGAAGCCATCGGCGATATTGAAATGGTTTATCAATCAGAACTTGCAACAGCATCTTTTGGCCAAGGGGTAAGTGTTACAGCCATTCAAATGCTTCAAGCCCTAAGTGCCATGACTAATGATGGAACAGTTATAAAACCTTATATAGTTGATAAAATAGTTGATGAAAATGGAACTATTACATATCAAGGAGAAAGACAAGTCGTAAAAAAAGTTTATTCTAATAAAACCGTTTCTAAAATGCATGAAATAATGAAGAAAGTAGTAGAAATAAATAAATATTGGCAAGTAGATAATGTGAGTTTAATGGGTAAAACTGGTACAGCTCAAATAGCATCACCAAAAGGTGGTTACTTAACTGGTACTTATGATTACATCAAATCATTCGCTGGAATATTTCCAACAGATAATCCTAAATACATTGTCTATGTTGCAGGTAAAAAGCCAGAATCATCTCTAGGTTCGTGGGCAAAAGTAATAACAACAGCAGTAGAAGAAATAGCAAGTTATGCTAAACTTACAGAAAGTAAAAGTGATGCAGACTTAACAAAAATCATTAAATTAGATAACTACATAAGCACAAATTTAGAAACTACTCTAGAAGAATTAAAAAGTAAAAAGATAAATATTATTACAATTGGTAATGGAAAATATATAATAAATCAATATCCATTAAAAAATAAAACTCTTTTATCTGGAGAAAAGTTATTTATTTTAACAAATGCTACAGAATATAAAATGGAAAACTTAACTGGATGGAGTATTGGTGAAGTAAAAACATACTGTGATATCCTAGGATTAAAACTAGAATATTCTGGATATGGTTATGTAAAAAGTCAAAGTATTGAAGCTGGAGCAGTACTAGATTTAGAAAACATGACTTTAACAGTTGAATTAGAAAAAACTACATAAAAAGCACTATTTACACAAATGTGTGGAAATGGTGCTTTTTTTTTTTTTTTTTCAGTTAAAATGGATATGTAAAATAAAATATCAGTGCGTGATATTGTTAAGGAGATGAGGAAATATGAAGAAAAAATACACTATACTTACAATAATAATTATATTATTTGTAACAACTTTTATAGGTTTTAAATCATTAAAACAAAATGTATATGAAGAAGAAAATAAAAATAAACCAACTAGAATAACTAAAGGAATATCCATGAATCTAGAACAAACGGCTGGGGCTGGTGATTATAAAACAGTAACCCAAAGTACTTGGCCAACAGATGGATATATTTTCAATAAAGAATTATCAAGGTGTGAAAATGGTTCAGCGTTAAGTTGGGATGATACAAAGAAAGTTGTTATTGTATCAGGTAATCTATCAGATAAATGTTATGTATATTTTGATAAATATATGCCTGCATCAAATTTAGCTGATGCATGTGATAGTGGTAATAATCTTGCAACTTGTATAACTTCATTTGCAAATGCAGTTGGTTCATCAATTTCTAATATTTATTACCATAATGGTAACTTAGGAAACGGAGCAGGAGACAATTCATATAGATATTCTGGAGCCAATCCAAATAACTATGTATGTTTTGGAAGTGATGCAAGTTCGTGCCCAGCTGATAATCTATATCGAATTATCGGAGTAATTGATGGCAAAGTAAAATTAATAAAAGCCGACTTTGCAAGTAGC
>OJNI01000800.1_pt1 | contig 20059 bp, 17 predicted proteins | sample 1597441 | NCBI WGS metagenome assembly OJNI01 (sample SAMEA2452131, study PRJEB22498) | human gut metagenome | reverse complement strand
TTGATGATATATAATCAAGTCGTCTTTCTGGTATATGGATAACAGGATGTTTATGAAAAATGCTTTCTATATCCAGAGAAGAATCATCAGCAATCCACTTTAATTCATCATTATTAAAATATAGCACATATCTTGTATGGTCACTTCCTGCAAGGTAAGTAGTCATATGGGCTGTATCTGGTGAAATAAGAGCAAGTCCGCCCGGATTTAACATATATATTTCATCACCTACATAAAGGGTGCAGGAACCAGAATATATAAACATCAACTCCCATCTGTTATGTTCATGAAAATGTTTCATCTTATAAGATGGTGGCACAGTAGCAATATCCGTGAGAAAATTGTCATTAATAAAATGGTACATTGCCGTCTCCTAGGTATATAAATAATATCTTACGAAGCAAAATCACATGTTAATTATAGGTCGTTTATAGAGAAAATGTTACTGATTTTTCACATATTTTTTTGATTTTGGAAGATTTCGTGCTGTTTTTTTGTATATATAAAAATACAATGTGAATATAATGGAAGCATCTTAAGAAGCAGAAACAATTTAATATAAGGAGGAATAATATGATACGAAGAAACAAAATTATTGCTTCTGTTGCCGTCAGTGTTATGACCGGCGTTCTTGTTGCAGGTAACTTAGTTCCATTACAGGGATATTATGCATTTGCACAGGAAACAGGAGTAACAGCTATGAGATATTCAGCAGTAAAAGACATTAACAAAACATTAGAAGGTTACACACCAATCGACATTTCTGATCCGGTTGAATTCGGTGGAACTTACATTAAGTATCAGGGTGAGACAATCCAGTTGTCGGAGACAGCCATATATCTTGATGGTTCGTTATCAGACGAGCTTGCTGCCCAGTACCCATATGTATATAACGACATTACTAAGGCATTGTCAGCAGACGCATTAAAAAATGGAACAGCAGATAATCCAATGACAGTATATGTTGCACCATATGTATACTGGATAGATGATCCGGCAGCAACAGATACAGTACAAAAGACAGAAGGATATTCAGTACCTTATGGAATGGTTGTTAATTCAGATTATCTTACTATCAAAGGTCTTACAGGAAATCCTGATAATATTGTGTTAGCCGGAAACAGAGGACAGTCACATGCCTCTAACGGTAACTATACCATGTTCAGATTCAACTGCAGCGGCGCACTTACAGTTAAGAACATAACAATAGGTAACTATTGCAGCGTTGACCTTGATTATCCGCTTATGAGTGAGCTTAATCAGGCAAAGAGAACAGAGACAATCACACAGGCACAGCTTGCTGATGTTTCTGGAGAAAAGATGTTTGCAGATAACTGCAACTTTATAAGCAGACTTAATCTTGACCCAATAAATGGAGCATCAAGAAGTCTTTATAACAACTGTCATTTTGAAAGTACAGATGATGCCCTTAATGCAAATGCTGTATATGTAGGATGCGATTTTGATTTCTACGGAAACAGACCATTATATTCATCATATGGTACAGGTTCAACATTTTTAGGTTGTACATTTAATTGTAAGATATTAAATGTTGAAGCCGAACCTACACAGTTCTTTACAAAAGAGGGCGGCACAATTACCGCAGTAGACTGTGTATATAACAGTAATTTAAGTGTACCTATATCAATTGGATGGACTAAAACACCATCAACTTCATTAAAATGTTATCAGAGCAACATAATTCATAATGGACAGAGCATTACAATCGGTGGCGAGGGTGCTAAAGAAACCGTTGATATGACAGGCAAGTCGGTACTTGATGCCTACAAGATTGTGTCAGGTGGTAAGACATATTACAACACATACAATCTTTTAAAGGGCAGTGACGACTGGGATCCATTAGGAGTTAAGGATGTAATTAAAGCAGCCGGACAGGACACAGTTGCAACACAGCTTTCAATAACATCAGATGTCACAGAGATTGAATCTGGAAAGGAAACAGCTTCAATAGGAGGAACAGTTAACTATTTCTATGGAACTAATGATACAACACAGAAGATAACATACAGCGTATCAGACGAAGATAAGGCATATGTGAAGTTAACAGATAATGGTGACGGAACATGCAAAGTAGAAGGTACTAATAATGATGATGCAGCTAGGAAGGTCATTATAAATGCATCTACAGAGTCAGGTCTTGAAGCAGCAGTTGGAATTACTGTAAAGCCAAGCAAGATTGAAGCTCCAGCATTTACAAAGGCACCAGTTATTACTAATGACGGACAGGGAAGTCTTAAAGTAGATTACTCACTTGATTTAGGAAGCAGAGAAGACATGTCTGCAATCTCATGGTACAGATGTACAGATGCAGAGGGCAGCAATCCTATACTTGTGGCAGTAACAAGAAATGATTCACCAGAGTATACATATAAGTTAACAGCAGGTGATGTTGGATATTACATCATGGCTAAGGTAGAATCTAAGAACATCAGAAGTGATTATGGAACACCGGTAAATACAGTATATGACAAGGCAATCGGAGTGAAAGATGTAAGAAGCAAGAACTTTGCTACAGATTTCTCTAACTTCCCTAATGTAAAGCAGTCAGAAATCAAAGCTGGCTTCTGGACAGTAGATTATAACCGTCCGGCAGATACAGAAAGTTTTGGAAGCTGGCAGGGAGCTGATACAGAAGAACCTTGGAAATATGGAACAACAGGTAACGGCTGTGTAGGCGCTGGATTATATGAAGGTACACAGGGCGCAAGACTTATGTATACACCAGTAGAAGGAACATATGGTGATATGTCACTTAAGCTTGTAGTTGACCCAGCCAAGACAGCAGGTCAGGGATTTGGTAGTGCAGGACAGTATATGGATGTACTTCTTAAGTTCGATACATCAACACTTACAGGATACGGATTAAGAATAATAAGAACAAGGGATTCATCTAATGCCGTAACATTTGTACTTGTAAAATATGACAATGGAACAGTAACAGAGATTTCTGATAAAGTTATTGCAAGCTGCTATGCAACAGGCTGTACAATCAGCTTAAAGGCTGAAGGCAATAAGCTCACAGCTCATGTTGAGACACCAACAGAACAGCTTGCAGACCAGGCAGCTAAGGGATATCCACATGTGGTTGACCTTACAGCAGATATTGAAGCTAACAGCTTTGGCGGAGTTGCAATCCAGCATACAGGAACACTTGGCGCAGGCGGATGGCAGAATACAACAATGCTTCATAACTTAAATGTTACATGGGAAGGTGAGAATAACCAGAACCCAGAATATGTTGAAGGAAATCCATCAGATAACGAGAATCCTGCCGAGACACCTGATGATTCAACAGGAACATCAACAGGAGCAGACACAACAGTCAAGACTGGTGATATGAGTCATACAGGAATGTATGCAGCATTAATGGCAGCAGGACTTAGTGGCTTACTTGGAATGGCAGCAGTATACATGAGAAGAAGAAAAGATATCTAATTTCATAAGAATTTTCTTTACAGGAGCACCCGCAATTATATTGCGGGTGTTTTTGCGTGGTGAATGTGTGACCGTATGTGATTGACATTTTGATTATTATGCTATAAAGTTTTATGGAACTAACCAGTATAAGATGGAGGATAAAACTTAAAAGCATGAAATATAATATCAGAAAATATATATTGGCAGGAATTACAGCAATTCTTGCAGCGGCTGTTTTGACGGCATGTGGTGGCAGTAAGCCAGAGAAGGACGATACAGTCAAGAGTACACAGGAAATATTTGCAATGGATACATATATGTCGCTTACTGCATATGGCAGCAATTCAGAGGAAGCAGTAAGTAAAGCAGTTCAGGAGATTAACCGGCTTGATGCAATGTTTTCGGTAGGAAATGAGGACAGTGATGTTACTAAGATAAATGAAAATGGAAGCGGTGAAGTATCGGAAGAAACCGCATTTATAATGAACAGGGCAATGCAGGTATCTAAAGAAACTAAAGGTGCTTTCGATATTACGATATACCCGGTTATGGAGCTGTGGGGATTTACCACCAAGAATTACAGAGTGCCTGAAAGCAGCGAGATTGCGGATGTACTTAAGCATGTTTCTTATACAAATGTGGAGGTTAACGGGCAGCAGGTGACATTGTCAGATGGTGCAAGCATTGACCTTGGTGGAATTGCCAAAGGTTATACTTCTTCAAGGGTGATTCAGATTATGAAGGACTGCGGCATAGAGCACGCAATCATTAATCTTGGAGGCAATGTGCAGGTGCTTGGAAGAAAGAGCGATGGCTCAGACTGGAGGGTTGCCATACAGAATCCTGACAGTGAAAGCAGTTATCTTGGTGTATTAAGCACTGCTGATAAGGCAGTTATAACATCAGGTGGATATGAGAGATATTTTGAGCAGGACGGACATGTATACCATCATATTATAGATCCGCAGACAGGTTATCCATCAGAGAGCGACCTGACTTCTGTTACAATTGTGTGTTCAGATGGAACTACAGCAGATGCATTGTCAACGGCGCTTTTTGTAATGGGGTTTGATGGTGCGAAAGAGTTGTATAGAAGTGGCTCGCTTGATTTTGAGATGATACTTTATGATGGAATCAAAGTATATGTGTCAGAGGGAATAGCTGACAGTTTTTCAACAAATATGAACACGGAAATAATTACCAGACAGCCTTAATGAGAATTATTATTAACAGTCTGTATTGACAAATGCAGGGACTAAAATATATTCTATAGAACAGTTAGAAAAAACTAATTAAAGATAGATGAAATTACTTTTGTTTATGAAAACTAACTGTTGATATAAAGACTAGAAGGAGCAGACATGTTATTAATAATATCACTTATAATCGTAGCTTTATTCATATATTTTCTTAAAGGTTCACTAAAAAAACACGCGGGTATCTACTATATAGGGGCAGCGGTAATCTCTATTGCAGTATTTCTGATTGGATTTCTGCCAATGCCTTTATTCTTAAAGAATAATATATTGGGGATATTTGCAAAGGGTTCGCTTGGAACGGCAATGTTCGTTGCAGTAATGTACGCAGGTGCACTGCCTAAGGGCAGCAAGCTGATTGCACCGCTTATGAAGATAAGAGGTGAATTGTCAATTACAGCGGCAATACTTGTCCTGTGTCATAATTTCACATACGGAATAACATATTTTAGAATGCTTTTTATTAAGCCGGAGGCATTATCAGCAACACAGTTTACAGCAGCAATTATAAGTCTTGTGCTTATCATAATAATGATTGTGCTTACAGTAACTTCATTTCAGGCTGTAAGAAAGAAGATGAAGGCTAAGAAGTGGAAACAGTTACAGCGCACAGCATACGTATTCTACGGTCTTATGTATGTACATATAATGCTTATCAATATTCCATATGCAAGACTTGGACTTGGTACTTATATTGCAAATGTAGTTATCTACAGCATAGTTTTCTTAGGCTATGCAGCTATGAGAATAGCAAAGGCTGTATCAGTAAAGGCAGCAAGAGCCGGAAAGACATACGGTAAGAAACCAGAGACTGTTCTGTATGGTCTTGCATTGGTTTTATGTGTAGTTATGACATTTTTATGCTTTGCAGGAAGAAAGACAACTGCTATGGCTTCTGGCGGGGACGAGGAATGGGAAGAATTCTTTAATGAAGAGACAGTTGCAGCGTTGGTTAAAGAGGCAGAGAGCAGCCTTGCAGGTGACGCAGCTTTAACAGCCGAAGGTACAACAGAGGCAGGACAGGCAGACAATCAGTCAGATACACAGGCCGACAATTCGGGTTTGGATAATTCAGCCGCAGGTAATTCAGGTTCAGGTAATACATCAGGCAATGATTCGGAAAGCGGTAATCAGACAGCACAGCCAGGAAATTTATCAGATGGCAGCAGTGATTCACAGGGAGGTAATACTGCCAGTGATACATCGGCTAATGCAATATTTAAAGTAGACGGAACTTATACGGGTTCTGCTGTGTGTGATACTTATAACTACAATGTAACGGTTACAATAGTCGTATCAGGAGATGTGATTACATCAGTTACAGCAACTTCAGAAGCAGGAGCACAGGACGAGCAATATTTTAATATGGCAAATGCAAAGGTTCCTGCACAGCTTCTTGCAAATCAGAGTACATCAGGCGTTGACAGTGTTTCTGGGGCTACTAAATCAAGCAATGCCATAAAGAAGGCATTTTACTATGCTTATAAATCTGCTAAGAAGTAGAGCAGATTTGTAATAGAAAAAATTATAAGGAGGCAAAATTCCTCTCCTCACCAATGGGTTCGGATTTTGCTTCGCAAAACAAGGAGGAATTATGAGGAAGAACATTTTTACTAAGATTGCTGCTGTTGCAGCCGCTACTGTTCTTGCAGTTACAGCACTTCCAGCTCTTGTGTCTGATACACATGCAGCAGATGATGAGTATTCATATGTATATGCTGGACTTACATGGCAGGAATACTGGGCTAACGAGGGCGTATATAACGCAGGAGATGTAACAACATCTAATGAGAAGGATACACATGGTGAGTATGATAAGGGCGCTTTTGATACAGTAACAAGAGCTACAACCAATCATGGTCTTCACAGAGGAAGCTACCAGTGCATGGCAACAATTGATACAGAAGATGGTAAGAAGTATGAGCTTGCCGGCTGGACTGGTGATGCAAAGAATCAGATAATGATTCTTACAGATGGTACACAGCTTTCATATAGTAAGGGAGTAATTACTAATACAGATGGTACAACATCTAAGCTTTCTTCTTATGAAGTAACTGGTATTAAGTATGTTCCGGTTAAGGTTAAGACATCTGATCTTGCTGATTTTGAGCAGCATTACAAAGTTGTCAAGAATGGTGAGAAGTTATACGGAGGATTCGGTGAGGTCAAGCTTAGTTCATATGAGTATACAGCTGCAGTTAATGCAGATACTAACGGACTTAAGACAGCAGTTAAAAATGCAGACGGAACATATTCATTCTCTGCAAGACAGACTGGCAATGGCAAATCATTTGCAGAGCAGGATATCAGCGTAGCTGCTAACATTACATCTACAGTAAAAGATGCTACAGGTTCATACGGTGAATTCTTAAGAGTTGATATTAATGGCGATGGTTATGGCGCATTAGGTGCTATGATGCAGGCTGTTAAGTGGACATACTATGGAAATGATGCAACAAGAACAAATGTAGTTGCTACATATGGTACTAAATTCGCAGCAGATAACTGGATGCACAAATCAATGGGAATCCAGCTTGGACTTACAGATTCAGCACGCTGCCAGTTACCAGCAGGTTATGATGGAACAGGTTACTGGTCACTTACTGTATATGCATTAGGATATACTGATACTACAATTGATTTTGAAGCAACTGATGCTAATATTGTTAAAGTTAAAGCACCTGTAAGTGATACATCTAAGCTTTCAGCAGCTATTGCAGCAGCAGATGCACTTAATGAAGCTGATTACACAGCAGAATCCTGGGCAGCTATGAAACTCGAGTATGAGGAAGCAGTCGATGCACTTGCAGTTGCAGAATATCAGGCAGATGTTGATGAGGCAACAGAGCATCTTACAGCAGCAATCAATGCATTAGTAAAGGTTGATGCAGGTACACCTTCTGGTTCAGAAGAGTCTGGCAACACAACTGATGCAGGTACATCAGATACATCTGTATCAAATGTTAAGACTGGTGATTCTAACAACATGATGGCTTACATCGTAGCAGCTGTACTTGCTTTAACAGCAGGGGCAGCAGTAACAGGCAGACGTAAGATTAAGAATGTAAGATAATTGATACGCTAAAATCTAATAAAACTATAAACAAGCCAAAGAACCGGGTCGGAGAGAATCCTTTGAGGGATTTTCTTGCGGCCCGGTTCTTTGTTACCTGTTAATCTTAATATCACCCATATTAACATCAGCATTTATACTTTTACCGCTGCCGGCATTATTAGTATAGCTGTGAGAATAAGTAGAATCATTAACCTTGATGTCGCCTAAGTCTACAGAGAGATTAGCACTGTATTTATCAATATCCATACCGTTTATTTTCAGAGAACCCATATCGACAGAAAGGTTAAGGACATCACTGTCACAGTTTGTAAGCTTAATATCGCCCATATTGTTATCAGCAGTTAAATTCTTAACGGCAGAATCAACGATCTTAAGAGAACCCATATCAACAGAGAAATCAGCAGAAGAAGCATGTATATTGTTAACATCCATATCACCCATATTAAGGTCAGCCTGAATAGAATTAAGACTGATATTGTCAGGAATAGTAATTGTAAGTGTGCAGTCTGAGTTTTTGATATTAGTCATAAGATGTACTTTTACATGTTGTTCAATATTTAATGAAGTTCCAGAAACAGATACAGCAGGCTTAAACTTTTCAGCACCTGTATAGATAACTTCAAGCTGGCTGCCTTTCTTAATCTCAACACTGCCAAAATTCATATCAACAGATATGTCTGACACATTATCATAAATAGAAGAATTTTCAATATATTTGCCACTGGATGCCATAGTTATGCGTGTAAAAGGAGAAATGTTAAATACATTACCAAGAACGCCAATAATTATGCATATAAGTGTAATAAAATATATAATTGACAGATAAATTCGTTTCTTCATAATTACACCTCCCTGGAATCGTCTTTAAGTATACTCTTAAATATAGCATGTATTACAGCCGCAACAGGCCATATAACCCATGTTAAAGCCCATGCAAATGTGATGAAACTGGCTGACAGATATATACATGTAACGGTAGGCCAGAAAACAGACATAATAGTTGTTGCAGTATTGTTAATATATCTGACTTCTTTATTCTCCTTCTTAACATAGCTGCCGGCTACATTGTCACCATTAAGAGCAAGTAAAGTCTTACATGAAGTCTCAGCCATTGAACCGAAAACAATAAGGAATACGCCGACACTTACTATACAAATCATTGCTGCACCGCCGATATCGTCAAGTCCCTGTATTGGGATTGTGTCAAAAACAGCAGCAGGGACAAAGCTTATGATACACATAATAATTCCCAGAGTGCGGCACACAATAGAAATGTTGCGAAGCTGTTCCTTCTTATCCTGCACATATCCGACAGTGGCATAATCGATGATACATTCGTGTTTCTTAATATAGTCGTATTTATTCATTAAAGAATTGGTTATTATAAATATGCCAACACCGCAGGCAACTATAATAAACAGAGCAACAGTGCCCATTGTCTGGAGAAAATTATTATGAAATGCACTGCAGGCTGCCGCTGGAACTACTGAGAAAATACATAAGAAAACCCCTAATGCAGTCAGAAATGCATGTCGGCTGCCGGCACTTACAAAGCTTCTGGCTTCATCCTGTGTTAAAGTGCGTCTGTTATCAACAGGAGCAGAAGACTGTCTGTTAAGTCCGAGAGTTTCTGCGAGTTCGTCAAGATTGCCGAATTCTGAGATAACAGTGCCTACAGCCTCATTCTCGCTTTTACCTTCACTGATAAGTTCATTATATTTGTCCTCCATCATGCCCCACAATTCGTCTTTAGCCTTTAAAACTTCAGCAGTTGCGGGGAGATTGGCAAACATAGTTTCAAGATAACTTTTAATAGTATCCATACATTAATTCTCCTTCACAATAAATTTTTCAATAACTTCTTTAGTGAGAGCCCACTCTTCACATTTTGACTCATAATACAGCCGTCCTTCGTCAGTAATCTGATAATAGGTGCGCTTTTTTCCGCCATTATCGCCTACACCGGGGAAAGAAGTGATATATCCGTTCTTTTCCATTCGTGTAAATGCTGAGTAAAGAGTAGTTTCTTTAACGATATATTTCTCATTGGTCATGGCCTTAATCTGCTTAGAAATCTCATAACCATAAGATGGCTTATCAAGCAGAAGATACAGGATAATTGTATCGTTGTAGCCTCGTATAATGTCGCTGCTGATGCCAGCCATGCATATTCCTCCCTTCGAATTAATTGAAGGTGATGATTCACCTGATAATAAATATTAAATAAATGATAATTACTACGACAGGCGATACTACGACAGCCGTAGTACATCTGTCGTAGTATATATAACATGATATGCATAATATGTCAACAGGAGAATATAAAAATCCCTCAAAAGCAGGTAAACAGTGCTTTTGAGGGATATATTAAATATGTGGATTATTTGAAATATACTTTAGCTGCAGTAGCAGCCATGATATTTTCCTTGTCAGGTGTTGATATTTCATTGCTTAAGACAATGTAATCAATAAGGTGTCTGTAGCTGTCCTTGCACAGATTCATAGGCAGGTCGCTTCCCCACATAAGTCGGTCGCTTCCGACAAGTTCAATGGCGCGTTTAATATAATGGATTGCGTCAGGATAAGGGTATATGGCGTCTTTACCCTGATTAGAAGGAAGGCTTGCAAGGTCGAATACAACATTGTCAAGCGTGAGTGCCTCCATTCCTTTAAGCCAGACATCTTCCTGAACAAGACCTCTTGGGGCAAGCAGATGGCACACAACAAACTGCGTGTCAGGGTGTCTCTTAATTGCGCGGGCGAGGGCTTCTGGCTGCCAGCACTCGGCAGGGTAGCGGCCGATATCGAACACAACAGTATTCTGATGCATTTCAGCATATGACAGCATTTCCTCAATAACATCACCATCAAGGGGAATAGTAGGATGATAACTCATAAGACCGCTTCCAGTACTTACTTCAAATTTTACAATCTTAATTCCGAGGTCTTCAAACAAATGCTTTCTTATAGAATCAACATTTCTGCAGAATGGGTCGTAAGTAGCTGCTGCAGCAAGACGGTCAGGATATTTCTTTGCAGCCTCATAAGTGTAGAGATTCTGCGGTCCTAAGAAATTGCCCTGAAGCATAACAGCCTTGGAAACACCAGCCTCGTCCATAACCTTAAGAACCGCTTCCGGAGTTACATCATATTCACCGAGACACTCTGGTATCATCTGGAATATAGTGCCATCAGCGTAGCTTGCGTAACCTCCGCCTATAGCCTGCATTTCTCCGCTGTTTCCAAATCCATTGATGCAGCGGCATATATGAATGTGAGAGTCAATTATGTTCATAGTTAAGCCTCCTTGTTGCTAGATGTAGAAAGAATATTGAGATTATGTCCATACAGAAATTCATTAATAATTCCAATGTCATATTCACATTTGTTAATCATAATTATAATTGCAGCATCGCGGCTGACCTTGGAATACAGCGGGCTTAAGCCTGCTGTTTTTAACGCACGGTTGGTATCAGTAAGATTCATATGGCATGCAATGCAGAGCGCAATTACTCTGTCACGGCTTGGGTTGGCTCGATTGCCATTAAGGATTCCGTATGCATAATTAGCAGGAATATCACTTTGTCGTATAACATCACTTAATTGAAGTCCGTGGCTTCCTATATACCAGTTAAAGAATTCGCTGACAGACATCTGTGAGTCAGTATCCTCTTCATTACGGTATCTGTTAAAATGTTCAGGCTCAACTGAACTTAAGATTTTATCAAGTTCATAAGTCGTTTTTTCGTTCATTATTAATTCCGCCTTTCACAATAGAGTACACATTTTCTATTGATATAGTGTATAATAATAAACACTAAATTACAATAAGGATGAAAATATGACTTTAGAAGAAGAGAGCAGGCTGTCATTTTACAGGGAACTGACAGTACTTGATGAAAAAAAGAATATAGTGCTTGTGCAGGATATAAGAAACAGTGAGCTTTGCGTTAAAAAGACACTTGATATATATTCGCATGATGTATATGAGCAGCTTGCCTCTATAAGAATTGAGGGCGTTCCTGCGGTAAAGGAATGTGTTGCTGATGATGGAAAGCTTATAGTAGTTGAGGAGTATGTGCAGGGCAGGAGCCTTAAGCAGGTATTAGATGAGCATGGATTATTAAACGCGGAACAGGCTTATGAAATAGCAGTCCAGCTTGCGGACGTTCTTGTGAGACTGCATCAGTTAGAGCCGGCAATTGTCCACAGAGACATTAAACCATCTAATATAATTATTGAAAAAAACGGACATGTGAATCTTATAGATTTTAATGCGGCAAGACATGTTAATGCAGATAAGAATGAAGATACAAGAATGCTGGGAACCGTGTATTTTGCTGCACCAGAGCAGTTTGGATTCGGGCAGTCTGATGAGCGTACTGATATATATGGTCTTGGAGCAACAATTAATTATATTATGACAGGTGACAAGCCGGGAGCAGGAATTGCAGAGTGTAGATTTTCAGATATTCTTAAGAAATGCCTTATGGTAGACGCCAAGGACAGATATCAGTCAGCGGCAGAGCTTCGCGGCGTGCTGGATATGCTAAATTATAATGCGCATACACAGGATAATGGGAAAGACAGGACAGCGTTTGGTGGGGATAATGTGGCTTTGATTGTGAGAGTGTGCGAGAATATTAAGTTCGTATTTGTTAATTGGTATAGAAAATCTCAGATAAGTAAAGGTGATGTTAATAGTTCGTGGAGAAAGTATCTTTTACCAGGTTTCAGAAGTCTTAATATTATTAGTTGCATAGCCGCACTAATATGGTACGCAGTAATAGTTATGCTGACATTTGGACTCACGGTTTCAGATAGCAAAACAGGAACACCTGAGGCAGGTGGTAAACTTATTATATATAAGATAGCAGCTTTTATTATTATGTTAGTACAGACTCTTTGGTTTGGTAATTATCTTGATGTCAGACGAAAACTTCCGGGAATGAAAAAGGTAAACGCAATTAGTACTATTTTGACATTTGTGTATGCATTTGTAATTTTATTTTTGTTAGTAATGTTTTTAATAATAATTATGGTAATTGCTGGATATTAATAATTATAATAATGAAAAGGACAGGACATATATTGAGAAGATCACTCAATAATATGTTCTGTCCTTTTTGTGCTGTCAGCACACAGATTGCGAGCTTGATTATGATAATATTCAGAATGTAAAAAGAATTACATATCACGATGAAAATTAAATATTGTATTCATATCACAGTTAAGGATACGGCAGCATGCATAGAGAAAAGAAACAGTCGGATTCTGTGTTCCTTTTTCAATTCTGTTGTATGAGTAGATAGAGATATCAATGCCATCAGTCTGAAGTCTGGCAATCATATCAGTCTGTTTAATGTTCAGTGATTTACGCAGAGTGGCTATATTATTGCCAATATTACTATCATTAACCTGAATTATGCGGTCAATACTGTTTTCATTTTTCATAAAATTGCACCTCTATGCAATAATATATGTTGATTTGCAAAAAAATAATTGCACGAGAGTGCAATAAATGATACTATGTAGAAAAGTTAATTATGTAAATTCAGAAATAAAGGTATATGCATGAAAACTGTTTTATTATAAAAAGGGGGATTTAATATGTCTGAATTAGAAGAAGGAAAAAAATATTGTAAACATTGCGGAGAGGTAATTGATAAGGAGTGTGTAGTATGTCCTAAATGCGGTAAGCAAGTAGAAGCATTAAAAGACAATTCTACACCAGTAATAATAAATAATAGTGCAGCATCATCTTCTTCAGCAGCTTCAGCAATAGCAATGTTGCCACAAAAGAGGAAAAAGAAATATAATCATTTATTAGATTTTATTCTAATATGTTGTACAGGCGGTTTATGGATTATTTGGATGATAATAAGACCTAAATATGAATACTAAAAATAATAAAAATGTCTGGTATGTCGCAGTAGTGCGGCATGCCAGACATTTTTGCATTAGTCATATTAATAAGTAATCTCCATGCCTTCTTTTCTCCACTGTCTGAATTCAGCAGAAGCAGAAAGTAAAAGGTCAGATGATGAGTTAAGTGCAGTTTCAACAGAATCCTGAATAACACCGATGATGAAGCCGATTCCGACAACCTGCATAGCAACATCATTAGGAATACCGAATAATGAGCATGCCATAGGTATAAGCAGGAGTGAACCACCGGCAACACCAGAAGCACCGCAGGCAGAAAGCGCTGCAAGAATACTTAAAAGGATTGCGCTTGGAATATCAACAGTAATACCTAAAGTATTAGCTGCGGCAAGAGTCATAACAGTGATAGTTATTGCCGCACCATCCATGTTAATAGTTGCACCGAGCGGAATAGTAACAGAGTAAGTATCTCTGTCAAGTCCCATATCCTCACATTCCTTCATATTAATAGGAATGTTGGCAGCAGAGCTTCTTGTGAAAAATGCAGTGAGCGCACTCTTCTTTAAACATCTGAATACAAGTGGGTAAGGATTCTTGTGTGTACACCAGAAAACAAGAATCGGGTTGGTAACAAAATAAATAAACAGCATAGTACCAACGAGAAGCATAAGAAGCTTTCCATATTCCTTAAATACTGACATACCATTATTTGACACAGTATCAAATACAAGTCCCATAATACCAAATGGAGCAAAATTAATAATCCAGGTAACAACCTTGGAAAGACCATTAGAAATATCTACAAGCATATCTTTAGTAGATTCCTTGGCGTGTCTACATGCAATACCGATAACAACAGCCCATGCAAGAATACCTACATAGTTAGCTTTAGTAAGAGAAGTAATAGGATTCTCAACAATATTCATTAATAAAGAGTTAAATACATCACCAATACTTCCCGGTGATGACATTTCTTCAATGCCTTCTGTCAGAGTGAGCGTAACCGGGAATAATTTGCTTGTAAATACTGCGATTACAGAGGCAAGAATGGTACTGAACATGTACAGAATAATTACGGTTTTAATAACACCGCCATGACTTTTTCCTGAATGACATAAAGAACTTATGACAAGCACGAAAACAAGAAGCGGTGCAATAGCCTTAAGTGCACCAACGAAAACACTTCCGAAAAGAGAAATACCAGTTGCTTTAGGCACGAGCAGACCAAGTATGATACCAAGTGCAAGTCCGCCAATAATTCTCTTAATGAGGCTAATACTAATCCATTTGTCTAATAATTTTTTCATATCTAATAGATTCTCCTATGCAAAACTTTTTCTATTATAAACTTACAAAATATATTTGACAACTAATACTGTAAAGAATAAGAGATTTATTGTAAAATAAAATGTGATTATTACATAAGAAAGCAGACAGATATGAACAGAGTTATATATTATTTAAAGAAGGATATAGTGCTGACGGTAAGCTGGGTACTTGCAATTGCTTCAGCATTTTTAGTAAAACCGGATAAAGGATATGCAGGTTATATTGACTGGCGTTCACTTGGAATATTGTGGAGTCTGATGATAATAACAAAGGGTTATATGAATAACGGCATCTTTGAAAAAATCGGACATGCACTTCTTGTGAGAACCCGTAAAATGTGGCAGCTTGTCAGCGTACTTGTTGCACTGTGTTTCTTTAGCAGCATGCTGATTACCAACGATGTTTCACTGATAACATTTGTGCCATTTGCAATAATGATGCTTAAGAAGTGTGGCAGGTGGGAGCTTATGATACCAGTTGTTGTGTTGCAGACAATAGCTGCGAATCTTGGAAGCATGCTGACACCAATTGGCAATCCACAGAATCTGTATCTATACGGACTTGCGGGAGTTGGAGCATGGCAGTTTATGATATGGCTTCTGCCATACACAGTTGTTTCAGCAGTCCTGCTGATTATTTCAATACTGCTTTTAAAGAATAAAAATGCTGATGTGAGCATGAAGGATACTGACAATAATTCAGAACAAAGAACAGCACCTGTAAATGTCTTGCTATATACAATTCTTTTTGTTATAGCATTACTTGTTGTTGCAAGAGTACTTCCGTGGTATGTACTTACAGTACTGGTGCTTGTTACCACATTTATAATAGAAAGAAATGTGCTTTTGAAAGCAGACTATGCGTTGTTATTAACATTTGTCGGCTTCTTCATATTTACAGGCAATATGGGAAGGATAGAGCCGGTTGCATTATTCTTATCAGGTATTGCTGATGGCAGGGAAATAGGCGTTGGAATCATTACAAGCCAGTGTATAAGTAATGTCCCGGCGGCACTTCTGCTGTCAGGATTTACGCATAATATAAAAAGCCTTGCACTTGGAGTTAATATTGGCGGGCTTGGCACACTGATAGCTTCAATGGCGAGCCTTATATCATATAAGCAGTATGTCAATGAAGTGCCAGATGGTAAAGAAAAATATTTTGTTACATTTACAGTGTATAATGTGATATTTCTGATTGTGTTATATGCGTGTACAAAACTTATATAGATAAAGCAGGAGGGGGAAAGCAATGTATGGATGTCCGGGCTGTGGAGCCGAATTACGATATGATATCAAAACAGGCAGGTTAAGATGCAAAAGCTGCGGTGGCAAATACGATGTTGGCGCAATAAAGAAAGATAAAGATGCGGAAGATTCATTATATGAAGTAAATGCATTTGTATGCCCGTCATGTGGTGGCAAAATATATTCAGCGGATAATACAATAGCGGGATTCTGCAGTTATTGTGGAGCGTCTGCTATATTGCAGCAAAGAACAGAGAAAGTTGGTGCACCGAAATCAATTGTGCCGTTCAAAGTAGAGAAAAAAGTATGCAAGACAAAGTTTAAAAATTTTGCAAAGAAGAACATGTATGTTCCTGATGAATATAAGAAGGCTGACGGTATTAATGAATTCAGAGGAATATACCTTCCGTATCATAGTTACGAAGCGACAGTTGAAGGTGACTATGATGCATATGGAAAGACGCAGACAACTAAAAAGAAAAAGAAGAAGATTTATACAACTACCAGACATTGGAAGATTCATGCACCGGTTCATGGCAATGTAAGAGGAATTACACATGATGCATCAAAATTATTCAGGGATGATTTAAGCGAGGCAATTAATGATGCTACGGACTCTAAGGCAGTAGTAGATTTCAAACCGGGTTATCTGTGCGGCTTCTATGCCGATATGTCAGACATTCCGGCAGAGGATTATAAAGAGTATGCCTATGTTAATTCAAAGGAATATGTTGATAATCAGATAAGATACAAAGTCGGAAGCAACATGTCCATAAAAAAGACAGAGAAAGAACCACAGATAGATATTGTCAGCAAAGAGGATATATTAAAGCCTGTATGGTTCATGTCTTATCAGAACCGTGACAGAGTTGCGTATGCGGTTATTAATGGAAATACTGGAAGGATGAATTGTGACTTGCCGGTAGATTTTAAGAAATTCTTCGGAGTCTCAGCAATCATATCGGCGGTTATATTTATTGTCCTTATGTGTTTTCAGAACATAATGTTTACAGCTAAGACAATGATAGGAATAGCTGCAGTATTCAACCTTATAGCGGGATTGTTTTATGATGCCAACATAAGAAAAATGTATGACAGGGAAATAAAAAGAGCATACAGATTGAAAAAATCGGACGCACTTAAAGTAGTAGCAATTACAGCAGGTACATTTATGCTTATATATGTTGCAATTAACTTTATTGCTGTAATCAATTCGGAATACAGGGAGAGCAGCAAATGGGTAAAAGTGGCAATATGTGCCATAACATTTATGATACAGCTTGTAATGGTGATTAAGCGCTATCCACAGTATATGGCACTGAAAAAGAACAACACAGCAGCATCGCCGGTCTTTTTGCTTTCGGTGGTTATTAATATAGCAATTATGATAGTTGCAGTTGTCAATCCGGTACATGACATATGGTATTATGTTGCAACTGCACTGGCATTAGCGTCAGAAGTAATTGTAGTACTGGGAATTATCAGAGACTACAATTACAGTTGTACAAGACCGCTGCCTCAGTTTAATGCATACAAAGGAGGACAGGAAGAAATTGAAATATCTTAGAAGATTATTAACAGTAATATTAATTCTTTGTGCCTTCGCAGCCAGTGCATTATTCTTTACTGAACAGGCGGGTGCAAGTGGACAGGAGACCGGAGATTACAGGATAATATATGATGACAGTGCTTATCTTATAGATGATGATGACGAGTCTGGTCTGTATGAGATTATGGAAAACATTTCTAAGAATACAAATGTCATATTTTATACTACACGCACATCAGAATATGGCATGAGCACCGCTGATATATGCCAGAATTATTGTGCAGAGCATTTCGGCACTTCCAAGACAGCACCAGTATTGATGTTTACAATTGATATGTATCACAGGGAAATCTATATGTATTGTACAGGCGATACACGCAAAATCATACGGAATGCAGAAGCCAATTCAATAACCGATAATGTATACAAGAGCGCTACAGCAGGTGATTATGGCAAATGTGCCATAGATGCATTTACACAGGCACAGAATTGTCTGGCGGGCGGCAGGATTAAAAGACCAATGCAGATTATTAATAATGTACTATTGGCAATGCTTCTTGGTGTAACTGTTAACTTCATTGTGCTTAAAGTATCGAGATTTAATAAAAAAGAAGACGGATATCCGCCTATTAGAGAAAACGGAGCAGAATCATTTATTAGCGTCAAGGTTAATAAAGAACTGTTAAAAGAGCATACATCAGTAAGCCGTGAGTCATCAGGAGGAGGTTCTGGTGGAGGTTCTTATGATTTTGGAGGAGGTTCATCTGGCGGCGGCGGAGGAAGCTCCGGAGGTGGACACAGTTTTTAATAAATGTTGTGTTCTAATAACTTTGAATTACCAGAATGATGGGAGAGTAATATGGATTTAATTAATACATGCTTTGAAATGTGCGATTACATAGAGCAGAATGGTGTTGTAAGACTGGCTGGAAATGTGAAGCTTCGCGACAATCTTAAGAAAGAACTGTTGCATTTTCTTATATACATATCAATGACAGATGGAAGATATGGTGAGGAAGAGAAAGCATTTATAAAGAAAAAACTGGGATTTGATGTGAGTGCGTCGATGGCGGCTGATATCAAGAACCGCAACATGCTTGGTGCAGGATATATCACAAGAGTGCCGGAGACATTTAAGTATTTCATATTAGCCAATGCCGGTCACAAGATTAAGAACGACAGATACGATAATAAAGAGGCACGTACGCTGGCAGAAACCTACCGCAAGCTTGGGCAGGAATATCTGGCTGCGAATACTGGAAGTACCGAGGTTGAGATAAATGTTTTATCATCATATTGTGTAATGTTAGATGAGAATCTTAAATCATACGGTCTGCTGCGTCCTGATTACAAGAGCGCGGCAATACAGGCAGAGACAGAAGATGAGAAAGAACCGGACGCCGATGAACTAATTGCAGAACTTAATTCACTGACAGGACTTACTGCAGTAAAAGAAGATGTCAATGCACTTATTAATCTTCTTAAAGTCCAGAAAATGCGTGAGCAGATGGGAATGAAGCAGACAAGTGTCAACAAACACCTTGTATTCATGGGAAATCCCGGAACAGGAAAGACGACAGTTGCAAGACTGCTTGCCAGAATATATAAGGCAATAGGGGCAATATCCAAAGGTCATCTTGTAGAAGTAGACAGGTCAGGGCTGGTATGCGGATATATAGGACAGACTGCATCCAAGACAGCGGAAGTAATAGAGTCTGCGCTTGGTGGAGTTCTTTTTATAGATGAAGCATACACACTTACTAATGGAAAAGGGCAGGGCGACTTTGGTCAGGAGGCTGTAGATACATTGTTAAAAGGAATGGAAGATCACAGAGATGATTTAGTTGTGATAGTAGCAGGCTATACAGAACTGATGGAGGAATTCTTAGATTCCAATCCGGGACTGCGTTCAAGATTCAACAAATTCATCAACTTTGAGGATTACACAGCCGAGGAAGAGGTCGAAATACTTATAAATAACTGCAAGAAGCAGGAATACATGTTATCAAGAGATGCACTCGAGGAAGCCAGAAGATTTTTCACAGAGCGTGTCGCCAACAAACCAGAAGGTTATGCCAATGCAAGAGATGTAAGAAACTATCTTGAGAAAGCGATATCTAATCAGGCTAGCAGGATAGTGGGGCTTAAGGATGTTGATAAGAATATATTGGCGATGCTCGAGAAGGAGGATCTGGTTGGGATTGAGTTGTGACATACGGGAGGTAGTGGCAGACGGACGCGGCGGGCGGGGGATAGTGTCATTTTCAGACACGCTCCC
>OJNI01000788.1_pt1 | contig 20178 bp, 2 predicted proteins | sample 1597441 | NCBI WGS metagenome assembly OJNI01 (sample SAMEA2452131, study PRJEB22498) | human gut metagenome | reverse complement strand
TATTTTTAAAATCATTTACAGATTTATCTGTTAATTGACTTCCTTCTTTATAAGCTAATCTACCATCTACAACAGTCAATTGAGAATCTAATGTTGGAAATTTTTCAAATCTTTCTTTTAGAACTTTTCTATTATCTTTAATTAATTTATTTAATTCGATTCGTTGTTCTTTTGTAAATTTATCTATATTAGCTCTTATAAATTCACCTGCATAATCACTTTGCCAAAGATATTTCTTTTTATTTTCATTTTCATATTTTATTATATAATCATTTTTAGCTTTTACAAATTTAGCAAATTCTTCTTTTTGTTCATCAGTTAATACTTTAGATAATTCTTCTATTTTAGAATCATTATAAAAGTCTTGAAATGACATTATCTGACCAGCTATAACTCTGTGAGAACGAGACATACCTAATAGCATACCAAATTGCATAAAAAACTCACCTATTTGGTTAGGACTATAACCAGCAGTATCGGCAGCAGTTAGAACTTTAGTTAGCCAGTTCTCTCCTGTCATACTAACATTTATATCTCGTGTATCTTGAAATATAACTTCAAAATCTTTAATTAAAGCTATAATTGGATTCTTAGTTTTTTCTTTATTTATTTCAGCTATCCATTCAGGAGTTATTTTAATTATATCTAAAAGACCTTGCATAAGTTGTTTACTTGTAAGATAATTAATAGATGAAGCATCAATTATCATATCGGATATACCTTTTGCTAAGTTCTTTAATCCAGCACTCCAGTTAAACCACATATAATTAATAGATGAATATCGTATTATACCTTTTGCAACAACATCTACTATATTATTAACTTTACTTGTATTGTAAACTCGTTTTCGCATAGATTCAAACATAGATGACAAGTTATCTATTTTAGCTTCTCCAGCTGCACTATCTAATGCAAATCTACCAAGTTCCCAATCTACCATAAAATCATTAACAACTTTTATATTATAAAGCTCTTTTATAAAAGATTCCATTACAGCTTTTATATCATAAGTTCTTCTATCTATAGCTTCCTTATGATTTAATTGTTTAACATGAGCGTTATAATCCCTAATATCTGCAATAGATTTTAATTGAGCTACAGGTTCTACTGCATCCGGATGTTTTCTATACCATTCATTAAATTCTCTTGCTACTCTTTCAGCATAATCATCATAAACTTCTCCTACTCTTCTTTTAGGAATATCAAAAATAGGATTGAAATTAGGTATACTTAAAGTACTTGCTTTAAGTATATATTTGGTTTTTCTATCTAATCCTTCATAAGTAGCATCTTTCTTAATTCCTGGAACACCTATAAATCTTTTAAGTGAATTTTTTGAATCTGGTTTTGCTAAATAAGGAAATATATCTATTATAGCATCTGAAGGAATAAACCAAGATGGATTATATTCTATGATAACATTTCCAATAATAGTTTTAATAGTATTTAAAAACTTTAATTCAGCTTTTGTTAATTCACTATATTTAGTATTTTTCGCACTATCTTTATAAGATAATTTATAAAATACTTTTTCAGGAGTTTCTCCTATTTTTGTTATCCTTTTTATTTCATAATATCCATTATATTTTAGATAATTATTTATAACAACATCAGATTTACCTTCTATTTCTTTTAATAAAGAATCTACTTCTTCATCAGTTAATGGAGTTAATATTCCATCAGAATTTGCATTAAAATCTGAAATATAATCATCTGTTTCTTTTATAATACTATCTACAAGTCTTTCATCAATATATACAGCACCATAATATTTACTATTATATAAATCTCGTATGGAATCCTTTAATCTTTGAACTTGTTCATCTACAACATCCCTGTTGTAATCATTTATAAAAGTACCATAATCATTAACAAATTTACGAAAATATTTATTTCTTGCTTCATAAGTAGAAAGATTCAAATTTTCAGCTTCTTCTAATTCTTTTATGGCATCTTCTACTTTGTCTAATAGTTTATTAACTCTTTTATTATTTTCGTATTTAATTGTAGTATATTGTTTACCTATTATGTCAGTAAGTGTCACGCCTGTTACAAAAGGAGAATCTAATTTACTTTGCCAAAAAGTAATATCGGAATTTTTAAGAGCAAATACTTTAGCTACAATATCATTATATTCTTCACTCGTTATTTTAAGATTTTCTATATCAAAAGTAGAAGAATCAAAATCATCTTTTCGGGCAGCTTCTAATACTTTAGAAAAAGCTGTAGCATAATTAGGATTACGACTTTGAGTTACAACTAAATCTACTATAATCTCTTGAACTTTATCTAATACTCTACCTTGTAAACTAATAGATTTATTATATAATTCAGATAATCGTTCAATAGCTTTATTAGCTGTATCAAACTCTTCGTGGAATGATGCAACATCTTCTTCAGATTCAGAATTATAAATAGTATCTTTTATAGTTATAGGTTGAATATCTTTAAACTTATTAAGATAGTCAATTAAAACTCTAAGACTATTTACTTTAACTTTATAATCTTGCCATTTAGCATAATCATTTCTAATTGTATCTGTATTTACACTTTCGACTTCCATTAAAAGAAATCTTATGGAATCCATAACATTTTCCATTATAGGAATCATTCTTTCAAAAGCATAGAATACAGCATTTTGATTAGCATCGTTTATATCATTTTCTAACGAGCCATCGTAATCTTCTTTGTTTATATTATTATAAGCATCTAATATAGCAGCTGTATTAGGTACATTATTATTTTCTAAGAACTTTCTTAATTTATCAAGACTCTGATAATAATCAAGAGCAATTATACTGTTCTTTTTAGTACGAGTTTCAATACCTATATTAGAAGGTTTTTTTATGTTAATTGTTTTACTAAATAATTGTTTAGGTTCTGAATAAGCTATATTACGTCGATTTACATCTACATAAGATTGAGATACAGCAAATCCAAAACCATCATTTAATATAGTATTTATAGAATTTATATTACCATTATTTTGATAGAGTTTATCTATAAATAGTTTCGTCCATATAGAACCGGTTTCTGTAGTAATTCCAGCATCTTCAAATCTATCACCTACTATAAGATAATTTCCTTCTTTTAATAACTTAGAAATTCTATTAGCTTCATCATAAGGATTTTTAGTAAAATCTACATGAACAAATTTACCATTCGCATCATATATTCTACTAACAACATTCGATTCATGTCCTATATAAATAAGATTATCATTTTTAGAAACTTCCTCTTTAATAGTTTCTATTAAAGATTTGTTACTTTTTTCAGTAATAGTATCTTCAAAAGTTATTCCTAAAGAATATAAAGGAGATTTCCTCTTAGGTACAACAGGAACATTTTCAGATACTTCTTCGGGTTCATAAGAAACTTCTTCTACATAATCATTAGGAACATCTATTATAACTCCTTCATCAGAATTATTCTCAAAATTAGCAGGAGTATTTTCATCAGTTTTGCTTTTGTATTCTGATTCTAATTTATCTAAAGTAATTAGAAAATCTTTTAATGTACTATATCTTTTAACAAATGTGTCAACATCTATTGTAGATATTATTCCATTTTCATCTTGAATAAGTATCCTATCAGATACATTATATTTATCTATAATACTATATTCAGAAAATTCATTAGGAAGAAGTCTGCTAACCGGATAATAATAATAAACTTCTTTAGAATTATCTACTGTATTATATAAAAATGAATCACTTCTTTTATAAATTGTTACATTACCATCTAAACGTTCTGTAAGATATTTTGCATTAGAACGAGTAGAAGCTATAACACGTTCTTTTGTTTCAAATATTATATTACGTTCTATACCATTAGAATCTGTAACTCGCATTTTACCAACATTATATCCTTCAGAATTAACTAAAAGACCAAATGTTGCTTGATATATTGTACTATTATTAATTCTATGTTGTTCTCTATAACTTGGTATAGTAGCATTTATAGATGGATTTTGTCTACTTATATAATCAAGTGATTCTTCTATATTAAAAGTTTCACCATTAAGTAGTTTTGTTTCAGCTGTACGAAGAGCTTGTCCATAATCAGATATACCTATAGTAGGGTCTATTACACCGATTTGTGTTATACGTTTTTGATAACTTTCATTTACTAAATCAGAAGTAAGTATTTCTATAGGTATAAATTTAGATATATTAGCACCATAAGTAAAACCTTCTGTTATATAAGTATAAGCAATTAAATTTCTAATAGTATGTGCTATATAAGGTATATCACTTTGATACATAGTTAATATACCAGATGAAACATCATCTATAGAAAGTTTATTTGAATCGTCTGTTATAATTCTTATTACAGAATAACCATATCGTCTTATACTATCTCTTACTATTTGTAAATGATTAAATATATTAGAAAATCTAAAATCAGCTTTATTAATATAAGATTTAAGAGATTTATCATTAAGTATTAAATTAATTTGTTCTTCTAATGTTAAACTAACCCATTTAGAAAATTTGTCGTTAGTTATAACATCTCCTAAATTATTTTGTAACTCACTTATATATTTATTATGTTTAGCTCTCTCTTCATCAGATATTATACCTAATATTGTTTTAATTTGTTTTGCAGGAATATTAGACATTATAGGTACAGTTTCATCTCCGTAAGATTGTATATAATATTCTAATACTTTTCCTGTAACATAATTATTAGCTTTTCTATTATAAGATTTTCCATTTTGCTGTAAGAAAGTACGAACAGCTTTTCTCATAGCCAAAGAACGTTGTGCGAAAACTTTATTAAAAGAATTAGCAAACAACCAATGTCCATACTGTTCTCTAACTTGAATTATACCATAAAGACTATCTTTATAATTAGGCTTTATTATACCATTAAATTTATAATTTTCATTTAAACCTGTAAATACAACACTTATAATATCTTGTCCATTTACTGTTACATTACCAACTGGTTTATAAGATATATTAAGAAGTTCTAACTTATTTTTTCTATCTTGCCATGTGATAAGATTTGGAAAATCATTTAGAGCTTCATAATAATTAGGTAATGTAATAAATTCTATATCTTTATAACTAATATTAGGATATTTTATTTTAAAATCTCCTGTAGAGAGAGATTTAAAATCTGTAAATAAAACTTTATAATTATCCCAATATTCTTCTGTTTCAGATATAGAATCTATATAACTTAATGATTTTGTATACGCATCTCTTAATATACTAAAATATTTATTTCTATTTATATAAGAATCCGCGAGTTTAGATTCACGTTCATCAGCTGTATTAAAATCATTAACTGGAACATCGGTTTTTAATACAAATGATAAATCGGTTATGCCATTAGCTATAGTCTCATATTCTTTAAACAAATATAAAACATCTAATTGGCCTAAATAATAATTTAAAGATTCATTATTTCTATTCTTAATAAATCTGACTAATTCTTCAGTAGTATGTAATCTATATTTATGACCGTTGTATTTAATCTTTTGTTCATATTTAGAATTAAGAATATCCGTATATTTTATTATAAGAGCATTACAAGCATCCAATATACTAAAATTAGGATTTGTAATTATAGCTCCACTTTTAAAATTTACTAACTCTACAATTGCAGGTTGCATTATAAAAGAAGAAGCATAACTAAATCTATTAGGTTTACCATTATATAATTCAGTAACACAACCTTGTGATAAAAGTCTAAATACACCAATAGTGTCAATATTTAAATTGAACATTAATTCAGACTTTAATACATCAAGAATAGCGGCTGTTACTTCGGTAAGCTGCATATTAATTCTTTCACCAGATAAATCAGTAAAAGTATTAGAAGCATTATTACCAACCCATACATCCTCTACTATAACATATCTTCCATCTTCTGTGTAACTCCAATTATCACTTCCTAATACAGAATCTAATACTTCTTTTGTAACATTAGCCGGTAAAGAATCTACAGATATTATTCGTCTAACAGGAGTATTAAGTTTAGCATGAAGATTACCTAATATAGCTATATTACCATCTGTATTAATAGAATATCCTTTTAATATAGTAGATGACATACTACTAATATTTAAGGATATTTTATCAGCTAAATTATGAGGATTTAATCCATTATTAGATTTACCCCATAAAGCATTATCTCTTGCAGAAACAGCTGATATATTTTCAAAACTATTAGGTTTATCAATATCAATTCTATGATTTTTATTAGATAATACAGATATTACCATATCTATAATTCTATTATCACGAGCCTGACGACTTATAGTAACAGATTCACTTATATCTTCAAAATCATATCCTTTAGATTCTTTAAGACCTGTATATTGTCTGTTAATCTTTTCTTCTATATTATTAAATATAGCAAATATATTTATAACTTTACCATTATCATTTTTGATACTACCTTTAATAAAAGGTTCAAAGAAATCTTTAACAGTATAATAATCATTTATAGATATAATATTATCACTATCTTTAGAAGTTATATCTATATTGTATCACAGCATTCCGCAAAAATCAATACATTTTTTTAATTTTATTAAATATTTTATTAGTAGTTTTAATATCTCTTTCAATAGATAATAAAAGTTCATTAAACATACGTCGTTTATTTTGAACATAATTATTATCTATTCCCGGATTTAAAGCAACTCGTTCTTCTTGTGTTAAATCTCGTTGTTTAATAGATTTTAAATATTCTATAGCTTCTGTATATTCACGAGCTGTATTAATAAGATTTGTAAAATTAACTTTAACTCTTGATACAATAGAAGGTATAGATTCTTGAACATAAGTTTTTATACGTAAAATATTCTTATATTCTATACTTTCTTTATTAGATATAGTAGCAAGAATACTATCTAAAGTCGGAATAATAGAATCTAAAGAAACATCTGTATTACTATCAGAAGAATAAAGTTTAATAAAATATTTAGTTAATATCTTAAAAGCTGGACTATTAAGTGAAGTATCTGTATCACTCTTAGTCACTTTTATAATTTCAAGACTTTCTTTTAATATATCTTTTAAAGCATAATATTTAGATAGATTTTCATTAATTTCAGAAATCATTTTACTATCATATTTTGGAATAGTATATGATTCTCCATTAAAATTAATATGTTTAGCATAAGCATAAATAGTATCTATATCAAAGTCCCAACCTGTTCGTGTAATAAGACTTTGAGGAAATATAGCTTGAGTTGCACCAGTATTTAAAAATCCTACTATTTCAAAAACTACAAGAGACATTAAACCTTCAGAAGGTATCCTACCTCCAAACATAGTTCTTGCTTCAATAGGTATAGCATCTATATCAACACTTAAAAATTCTTTATATACACCATCGCCCATATCAACTCTTCTTATAATAGGTATGGTATAAAAGAACTCTTTTAACCAAGGATTTGCTATAACTTCTGCTTTATATATTAATTCACCATTTTCATCATAACCGTATTCAGCTCTTAATTCAAGACTTCTACCTTCAGCTTTACATCTATCTATAAAATCTCTTGAATAAGTTATAATACCCCTTTCATATAAATCTTCAATAGCTTTATCATAATTATCTTTATCGAGGTATTGTTCACGAGAAATTAAACTATTAGATGCAGTAAATATATCAGCTCTTAAAGGAGCATGAAATCCGGGAAGTTTTCTATATATTACATCTTTAGTAAATTTAGAAGCCAATATTCTTTCAAATTTCCTATATGTAACAGGAAAAGATAAAGGCATTTTAGGTTGTCCAACAGAATCTAATTCAAGAGCTTTTTTAATATTAATACTTGAATCATCATCTTGAACAACATCTTGAAAATATTTTGTAAGTTTTCTTGTATCAAGTTGTATATTACCTACATTATCTGTACGAATATTACCTGTTTCATCTATAGCTCCTAATTCATATGCAACACTTATAGCATCTTCTTGAATAGTAGATGAAACAATAGTATTAAATTCTTTTGCAAATTCATAAGGAGTATAAGATTTACCGTCTACAGTATAATGACTTGCTGAAAGAGTTCCTAATATATTTTTAAATAATCGAGAAGGAACAGTAACTTCAGCATCTATTATATCAGGTTTTACATCTTGCTGTATAACAAAATCAGAAGACTTCATATTAAGAAGACTTCTGGAATCTACAATAGGAGCTACAAATCTACCTTTGTCATCATGTATTTTAATAGGTGTTATACCGGATACTTTAACAGCAGATTTAGGAGATATTTGTTGTATATCATTATCTATCATATAATCATATATATCACCCATTGCTGTACCACGAGTTGTAGATTTAAATAGTACTATTGTAGAGTCCTTTATCTGAACAGTATCTACTTCATCTGCAAATATATCAGATAATACATTTCCAGAATCATCATAAACAGCTGTATCTTTGATAAGAAAATCACCTCTTCTTCTACGAGCTACACCAAACAGTTTTAATTGTTCTATTAGTTTATCATATAAAAGAGGATTAAACTTTTTAGTTTCATCTCTTAAATCAGTTACTATCTTCTTATATTCATCCCATCTACCTGTAGATTTTAATAAATCTTCAAATCTAACATCCGTCATGATAGACATTGAATCATTTATAGTAGCAGGTTTTTCATAAGATTTTTTAATAGCTAATTCAGTAGCATCTGTACTATCAACAAACATTTTGTCAATAATATTTGATGCAAACTCCATATCTTCTACAACAAGTATTTTTACAGGTCTACCTGTATCTATAGAATTAAGACCTGTTTTAACTATTTGTGTACCACGTTTATTATAATCTATAGTGGATTTATATTCACTAAGTTTACCATAAACAAGACCATCAAAAGAAGTACCATATACTGCGTTATTCAATATAATTTTTAGAATAGCGTTTTTATAAACTTCTTTTCCAATCTCTGTATTAATATCATAAACTTCTCGTTTTGAACGTTCATATAGAACTTCTTTCTGTTTAAACGAAGGCTCTTGTTTATGACGACGTTTATAATCTTCTATATAATCATTATATAATTTATCTATAGAATCATTTCTTGAATCTTCTATTAAAGATAATCTTGTATCTCCTAATTTAATAGATACTCGACTAACTAATTCAGCTATATCTCCAAAATCAGATTCAGCACTATTTTCAGCATATTGTATATATTTAGTTACAAAAGCAGGTATATAAGAAGATACATTATATTTAGAAGCAACCCCATTGACTACAGATTTAATTAGTTCTTTATATACATCTGCTTCAGAAACACCGTTTTCATTTGCTATATATTTTATAATATTTACAGAACCATTTCCATCATTATATGTTAAATCTAAAAATTTAAAAGCTCTACCTGTAGGAATACCATCTTTATCAAAAATAGTTTTACCATTCCAATATTTAGTATTATGTATAGAAGTAGATAAATCTCTACCTTCATCAGTATTCAAATCAATACTAAATACACGTGAACCATAAAGTTCAAATATTCGTAAATTATTATCTACAATCTTACTTAAAGCTGTAAATATTTTAGATTTAATATTAATAACTCCGTTGACATATAAATCATTAGTATCTATATGTTTTACACTAATCATATAACTACGAGGACTATCAGAAGTTAAAAAGATATATTGTCCCATAAGATTAGCAACAACTTCTGTAAATTTATAAGTAGTAGATTGAATACTTTTATATTTATATCCTCTACTACTACTATCTTCAGAAATCTTTATACCATCAAATTTACTAATAACAAATTCTTCACCTTTAGCTAATCTATCTATAAAAGAATCATTTAATTTATAGCCATCTCCATCAACTCGTTTTGTACGTTCAAATATACCTATTCCCGTAGCATCATCATACCAAAGTAGATTATCAAATTTTAAAGTAGGGTCATTAAGATAATCTTTAAATCTATAATTAAGATAATCTTCACGAACTTTACCTCTTACAGCTATACCTCTAAATAAAGAAGTTAATAAATTTTCATATTGAGGACTATAATTAAGTTCTCCTCTAACATCTAAATAACTTAATTTACCAATAGAATCAAAATCTAAAGATGCAATATTAGCTAATCTATATAAAGCACCTCTATTATCTGTAGATGATTCGTAATTTATATCCCTATTTCCTTTAAGAGTATCTATCTCTTTTAAAATATAATTTAAAGTATTAGAAACTTCTTGAAGAGCACCTTGTTTATCGGATTGAGAATTTATATAAGATAATAAAGCTCTATGACTAATATCTAATCCAATAACATTTATAGCATTTGTTATACTATCTAATGTTTTATCTATATTTAATATCCCATTGTCGGTTATAACGGTGGCACGCTCTGACGCCTCATTAAAAGGGTCATACAGCCCGAATTTTAAATTATTTTGAATGACCGATATAAATCTATCATAGTAAACATTGAATGCAAAAGAAGCCCTATTTTGCGTCATTATGGAGGCGACAAAATCGACGTCTAATGCAATAGCATTAACAGGTATAACAGCAAGAGCAACACCACTTATATAAGCATTTACAAAGTTTTGAGAATCGACAATTCCCTCATCTGCTTTATGAAATTCATCTAAAATTTTTTGAAAACCAATTATATTACTTTTATCAGTAAACTTCTCAGTATCATTAAATTGAAGAATTACTCTTTCTAAACTCGCAACAATATCTCCGCGAGTTTTATCATAAATATGAAGATTTATTAACCTATTCCATAAACTATTTATATCCATAGGAAGTGGAATATAAAGTTTATTAACAGTAGAATCTCCGTGATTAACATCATTTAATATTTTAGCAAGTTTATTTTTAACAATAGCTGCTATAGTATTTTTTCTATTTATTTTATCTTGACTTGAAGCATCCCATATTTCCTCAACTCCATCGGTAGTAAAAGTACCTTCTATATCAGAAAGAGTTAAATCTTTTTGAACATTATAATATTTAATTCCATATTCAGTAGATAAATAAGTAATAAACTCATTCCAAATTATAGAATCTACTTTAAGAACATCTTCAAAATAATCATTAACAAATTGTTCCCAAGTATTATCATTAGCTCGATAAAGAGCCATTTTCTCTAAAAGTCTATTAAGAATTAGTTTCTTTAATGTAATTTGACTTTTAGTACGAAGATTAGGAATTTCTTCAATAAGTTCATTATATATTTGTACAAGAACTGCATTACTATAATTTAAATCAGTTCTCGAAAAAGTTCCATTATATTTTATAGTAGGATTATATAAATTTTCAATATCTACTTTTAAATAATCAAGCATTTTTTGATATATCCTTTTAGCACTACTATTAGATATATTAGGATTATCAATTATATATTTAAGTGTATATTCAAGTTTTACTTCGCCTGTATCTTCATAAGTAGGAAAACCTTTATTTATTATATTTGCAGATTGAGAATATTTAAATATTAAAGTAGCTAAATCTCTAATAGATTTAGCTTTAATTCCCATAGAAAGTATATCTTCTATAGAAATAATATTACCAAGATTTAATACAGAAGTAAATACGTGAGAAGGTATATTACTTTCTCCAACAGTTGGAATGATACTACAATAATTCATAGCTTAACATATTTTTAAATTAGAACTATCAGTAAAAGAACTCTTAAAAGAATCAATAATATCAGTATCAGTATTTAAAGATAATAATTTATTTTGATTGTCAGAAGAATTTATAGAATTAGTCGGAAGAACAGCGGAACGCCCTCCCGCCCTTGTGGCCAATATAGAAGTATCACTTTTTGACTTTATAGCTTCATTCGTAGTTTCATCTATAATTTCATTCGTAGTTTCATCAGAAATTGCGAAATCCATTCGTGAAAACAATTCATCGCCATTATTCATAAATTCTTCATCCGATAGAGTTGTAACATCAATGTCATCTATTGACGCTTGTTTATTGGCCACAAGGGAGGGCGGGCGTTCCGAAGTTTGTTTGCTTGTAGCATTTTCATTATTTTCAACTTCTATACTATTAACAATAAACATAAAACCTTCATCAAAAGCATTTTGTATTTGTTGAAGTACACTATTATTATTAACTTTTATACCAAATAATTTAAGAAGATTATCAATAATTCTTTTCCAAATAGATTCACTCGGTCTATTAGTTTCTTCTTTATAATATATATTATTTAAATAACCAGCTAAATTTGGATTAGATAATGTATAAGCTAAGAGTTCGTGATATGCAACATCTTCATTTATAGTTCCATCCGAATTATAACAAGCTACTTTTAAAGATTTTGATATACTATTTTTAATAGAATCTTCTATATCATATCGTAATACTTCTTCTTTACGTTCTACTAAATCTTTGACTATATCATTTAAAGCCTCTTTTACATCATCTGTTATAACACCATTTTCTGTATCTTTTTCAATTCTATGATGAATAATTTCATGAAATATACCACTACCAATATTTCGTTTAGTAGTATTAAATATTTTTGGATTAACTAATATAAAAGGAGTTGATGTATAACCGCTATAAGAAGCTCCCATCATATTATAATTTTTAGTTAATTCATCATCAGATGCATCAATATAACCTTGACTTCTTAATATACGAATATAATCTTCTGCATTATGTACTATAATTAAAGGAAATGGTTTACCAGAATCTACAGTTTCTACAATAAAATCTTTAATTATATTAAATACTTCATCTGTAGTATTTCTTTTAATAAATCCTATATTTATAAAAGTATCTTTTGTTAAACCATATTCATTATTCAATTTATCAATAAAATTATCTTCAGAATATACATTAGCCGAGGCAATATTTTCAACAATGTCTACAGTCTTATTTAATTCTTCTTCTTTTATAGTTTCTATAGGTTTTGTTTGTTCAACTTCTGCATTAGGATTATCCACTTTTACATAAACTCTTGGAGAATCATCAGAAATATTATAATTTGTTACAACTTCATTTGTAACATTATCTCTAATAGGTATTACATTTGTAACTAATGCTTTTGTATCAAGATAAAAATCTTGTATAGAATCAAAAGTTGTTTTACCACTATATATACCTCTTTCTTTACCCCATTCTAAAATAGGAGATGTATAAGCTCCTTTAAATATTTTAGAATTATTATCTCCTTTTAATACATTATTTTTATCTACTTCATTATATGACTTTCCGAATGAATCTCCAGTGGCTTTAGAAGTATATGTATGCGAACCATTTGTTAATACAGTTTTTACATTACGAACCATATTACCAACTAACATATCTATAAGTCCACTTTTAATAAAAGCTTCTATATTATCATTATTAACATCAAATGTTATAGTTTTACTCTTATCTGATTTACTATAAGTAATAATATCTGATTTATTTAATTTACCATCTCTTTTAGCAAATCCATATTTAGATAATTCTGTATGAGTAAATATATCTTTTACAGCACCTTTTATACGATTTTCTTTACTATCATAAACTGTAAGTTTTATATTTTTTATTACAGACGGAGAATCTATATCGGTGTTATGTTCATAATTAATTCTAATAACAACACCATATGAATGTTCATCATCTTTATTAATAAGGAATTTAATATCCTTACTTACAAAACCTTCTTTTTTATTATCATAAAGTGTACTTGTATCAAACCAAGGAAACTTAGATTTTTCACCATTATTAACTATAATAGCTTCACTTATATCATCAATAAGATTTAAATATTTTTTATTATATTCTTTCTTAACTATATCTGAAACAATCACATTATCTTTAGATTGTCTTGTAGAAAGATTAGTTAGAAACCTATCTGTTATTATTTGTTTAATAGCATCTTTAATAAATTCTTTACTAACTTTGGAATATGCGCTATCAGAATTTACAGTAGTAAGTTTAATAGGAACATAACTAAAACCTGTATCAGTTCCATTTGATTTTATTTTTGCATAAAAATCAAATCCTCGATTTGGGTCATATATTGTACGTTTTGCAGCATCATCAGATACTATTTCATTTCGAGTAAGAGACGATACAATATATCTATTATTTGTTAATTGTCTTGAAATAATATCTACAGCAAGTTTTCCATTAACTTCTACATCCTTTTGAATAGAATCATTTATATTGTTTTTTATACGTCTATCGTTACTATAATTAATACGAGGTTTTCCTACATGTGTTATAACAAGTGGCGTATCAGGATTATCAATTATAGCTTTTCTAATAGTTTCCAATTGATTAAATCTTTCTCCTACACGACTATTAAATGTTTCATAACTATTTTTTAAATCATAATAATTATTATTAAGAGAATCAATAATATTCAGTCTACCATAAAACATAGGTTGAATGACAGTAAATAAATCTTCATAATTTATTTCATCTGTATCTTCTCTCTCCGTATTATAATTAGAAAGTTGTATAAGAGCGTTAACTATATTAGAATGTCCTCCAGCATTTTTATGTGTACCTATTTTATCTAATTTACTTATAATATCTTTAAGTGTATCAATAGTAAGGCTATCTGTCGTAGTATTATTTGTCTTAGCATTTAAATAAGTTTTAAAATATTCACGTATTAAGTCGTATGCAGTGGGACTTTTTGATACCGTTTGTAATAGGCTTATTAAGGTCGATTTTAAGCCATCTGACGTACCCAAAAAACTGTCGTATATAAGTGTTCCACCGGAATTTTTAAGTTCTTTATATGCCTTTAAATTGCCGATTTTCAAGTGGTCGGATAATCCAATACTACCAATAGGTACAGTATTTCCGTTAATAGTAACAGTAAGAGTTACAATATTAGATTCAATATCATATTTAGCAGCTATAGGTGTACCATTTGTAATATTTTTATAAATATTTATTAATTCGGTAGGAGAATAAGTTTTATCTTCGATTTTTATTAAATGTTCTATTTTATTAGATTTAGAATCCATAGCAGATTTAAGAGAATCGAATATTATATTATTACTTAAAGGAACACCTTCATGTGTACCATATTCGATTCTTTCTGGAAAATGTGTTTTCTTAAAATCTTTAATATAAGCAGAAGTAATATTATCAAATTTATCAAGATATTTACTTTCGATAGAACGTATAGGAGGAACTATATTATTTACTATAGTATCTAATATATTAAAAAATTCTTTATAATTTTCTTTAGGAACATTCTCTTTTATTTCATCTTTTAGAGATTCTATAGAATCAATATCAGAAGCAGCTTTTAAAGCTCTCCATAAAGATTTATAAATATCATCTATTTTTTCAATACCTTCCGGAGTATTATATATAATAGATAAAATATCCGTATATGAAAGTTTTCTATTAGGATTAAAAGAATTAGATACTTTCCATTTAGATATAACATTTGCTAAGGTGATATATGCATTTAATCTATCAGGAGTTACATAATATCTATAATCATTTTTAGATATATTTTCTCTATCTTCTATATTTGAATCAGTAGATTTACTAAAAGATATAAAATCTATTATAGCATTTAGAAAGTCTTTATTTGCAGATTCTTCTGTATCTAATTCAGCTCTAATTTTATCTAATTCAGTTTTCCTAACTTCTTGCTGTTTATTATAATCTTTTAATAATTGTTCTTTAAAAGAATTAAACTTATTTGCTAATTCATTATTTAAATCACTAAAATCTTGAAGAGTATATTGAGTATAAAACTTATTAGCTAATAGACTTTCAAATTCATCAAAATATGTTTGTAATGTATTAATAAATTCATTAATATCTACATTGTATTTAAACTTAAATCTATCATTAGCAAAATCAATAGAAACATTACGTTCTATATACTTAGCTAAATCATCTATAAATTTATCTAAATATTCACTATTAAATTGATTATTTATTTCAGCAGATTTAGCAGAAAGATTTATATAAAATCTATCATATAAATAATCTTTTATTAAAAGTATTTCTCCGTCATATACTGACTGAGCATATATAGAATTTAATTCATTATAAACTTTATTATATAATTCCTGATTATTTTCATTAACTTTATCCTTTGCGTATTTAGTTAAATTGTTAATAATTCCTTCTATAGTTCTACCTCTTAGACTTATAATATCTATATTAGAAACTTTAAAAGTAAAAGCCTTTTTAAATTTAGTATCTTTTAATGTTTTATCTAAATCAACTAATGTATCATAAAAATCATTTTCAAAACGACTTTTTGTAAATTTATCTATTACACTATAAATTGTCTTTGAATATCCACTACTATCACGAGATGATAACATATTAAATACTACAGCTAAAATATCACCTTCTGGTGTAGTAACTTTTATAGTTCCATTATCATCTTTTATATTAATTATTTCTACATCTTTCCCTCGTATATTATAAGTTTTATTTAAATCATATTTCTTACCTTTTATTATAAAACTTCTAATCTTATTTGAATCATCTATAGTTAAAGTTATATATTCACCTTCATTTAAAACTGTTTTTATAGATGTAGGACGATTATTAAATTCATCTTCTTCTTTAATTTCAGATTCTGTATTTTTCTTATCTTCTTCAATCTTATATTCTTTACGTTCTAATTCTTTAGTTTCAATATCAATTATAGATTCTACAGCTGTTTTAAGATTATTAGCAAATTCTTCTTTATGGTCTTGTATATTTCCATAATTAGAAAGTTGTTTAAATATATTATCTCGTAGCTTAGTTAAATCCTCTAAAGTAATATTTTTAACTCTCGGAATTGAATCATAATCTTTTCTTATTTCTTCATAACGTTTAATTATATCACCTCTTGATTCTTTATATTTATCTATTTGAGCATCTATCATATCTATTGTAGATTTAGCTCTTTCGATAGCTTTTGTATTAAATTCTTTTCTTTTTAATTGAGATTCTATTTCACCATTTAAATATGCAATAGAAGTTTCAATTCCAGATAAAGCTTGTTCTTTAATATATAAATTATCTATATTTTTACTATTATCTCTAAGTTTATTTTTATTATGTTTTAACTCAGTTTTATATTGTTCTTTTTCAGTATCAGTTTCAGCATTTAATAATAAACTATTCAATCTATCTAAATTACGTCGAATATTATCATTACGAGTATTATTAGATTTAATAGTTTGTTTAATAGATTTTATCTCTTTTTCTAAAGATTCTTTTTCGCGTTTTAAATCGTTTAATTTTTCAGAAGTTTCTTTACTATTAACAAATTTATCTATCGCATTAGAATTGGCTTCATTAAATTTAATAGAATTTAAAAGAGATTCTTTATCAGAATTTAATTTATATAATCTACCATCTAATTCTTTAAGTTCATTATCTCGTTTTATATCTAAATCATCGTTTAGAGTTTTAATTCTTTGTATCTCTGTTTCTATCTCATTAAATTTACGAGTATAATAATTATGTAAATACTCTAAACCTGCCATTTCATTTTGAATATAATCATCAGCTTTGCTATTATAAGTTATACCAGCATTTCTAACATATATATCTTTAGCTATTTTAAATTCTTCTCGAAGAGTATTTATAAGTTCTGTTTTATCAGAACCGTAAACAGCAGTTAATTCTTCAGAAGTCATAGTTCCAAGTTCATCTAATAGTCTTTCTCCATAAACTATTGCGTTGGCAGCTCCTAAAGTATTAAATAAAGGAGCTAATATAGTTATTGCAGGGTCTTCTTCTAAACTGGTTCTTATACTTAAATCTCCATCAAATGTAGCTATAGTATTTATAGTATCTTGTAAACTATTCATTATACCTTCATATAATTTTTTATTATAATCTTTATATGAATCTGGCATACGAATTTTATTTAATATACCTTTTCCAGCATACATTACGGCACCTCCTGCCATACCCCATAAAAAACTATCCCAATTTCGAGCATCACTAACTTGCGAATAAAGTCTTTTCGCAAATGTCATATCATTTAATGGGTCATAAATATCAAGATATTTTTTAGCTTCTAATTCACCTTCTTTTAAAGCTATATCTGTACGCATTTCTTCAAGACCTTCTGAAATAGAAGTTTTAAAGAAATCATAACTTTTTCCTAAAGCTGCACGAAATATAGTCTTTTTGGATAAATCGACAACTTCTTCTGAAATACCTGTAAACTTAGTTCCTTGACGTGATATATCAGGAATATGTTTATTAATAGTTTTATCTACTTCAGATATAGTTTTTGAAAATCTATTTGTACCTTTTAATATACTATTTAATTCTATAGCATTAAAAAGTATTCCATAAGCCCAAGCATCTTTATAAGCAGTAGAAGCATAAATACTTGCAAATTCACGAGCTTTTTCATCTGAATATCCAAGATTTTTAGCATATTGAAATTGATTATCATAGTCATATACTATTTCTTGCATAATATCCAAATGTGCACCATAAAGAGTACCTATTGTAGCTTGTACTTTATTATTAGTTATTGTACGACCTAATGTGTTAATTCCTCTACCTATTTTAGAAACATTTCCAACCTTTGATAATGACTTACCTATATAATTTAATGCTCTCATTTGTCCCATAATAGGAATCATAGATGCGGAAGCACTACCTATAGTAGGAAAATTAGCAGCCCACCAAGTTTTATCTCCCATACCTCCAGCAAGACCACCGCGTTGAGCACGTTCAGTTAAATATATAGGAGCTATTTCTCTACTTCCCTCACTTATAGACTTACCAAAATCTTGAATAGCACCACTAACACCTTTATTCATTATAGTAGTCCAATCCGGTTGATAATTTGTATCTACAATATCTTTGATAAATTCTATACCAACTTTATTAAAATTAAATAAAGCTCCTACTCCAGATATAATATCCCCTATTATAGTACCTCCTAATTGAATAAGAGAATTACCTATTAAACGACCTGTACTTTGATAACGTGCTCTTTCTTCATTAAGAATATTTAAAGGAAGATTTGTATCAACATTATTCATCATTTTTTGATAAGAAGATATATCAAAATTTCGAGGAGATGCTGACATAAATCCTTGCATAAAAGATTGACCTCCCGTTGGATTACTTATTTTAACAGGAGTTCCGATAACTGTCGAAGGTTTATCTTCAACAGTTATCGGATTTAAACTTACAGGAGTTCCTATTTTATTTCCCATAATTTATATTCATTTGATAACCGATACTTAACAAATAATCACTTAATTCTGCAAAAGCATCATTTATATTTTTAACTGGCATACCTTTTCGAGAAAGAGTATAAAAATTATGATTTAATCTTTCATCCCCCCAATCAAGCATACTTGCATCTACCCAATTTCCTTTACCATCTGGTTGAACCATTACAACCTTATATCCATATTCACCTCTACCAAGAGATTCTTTACTTATTTCAAAATAAGCATTTCCGATATTTTGTTGAGTAGCTGGTATTATTAAATTGGACTGAACATATAACTTTTCTCCATCACCATTTATTCCAGTTCCAACTTCTAATTGTTGAGCACGAGCTTGTAAATTTAAAGTTGAACCAGCTGTTGTAGTATTTTTCACACCAGTAACAGGAGTAAAGGAAAACATATGTGATGCAGCTTGACTTACAATTTTTCCTCTACTTTCTGATAATACATTTTCTCCAGATATATTGTTATCATATATTTGAGAAGTACGTATATTATTATAATCAGATTGCATCATATTTAATAAAGCCTCTTTACTAATATCTCGTGATATAGTAAAATTACCAAGAGATGCACCGTTAACGTCTAAAGCTGTACATAATATTTTTTGTTTAGCCCGTCCTGTTTCAGCAAAATCATTATTATCATAAACCACATTATAACGAATACTATAAGTTTTATCAGGAAGTCCTGTTGCTTTAGCATCTATACCAACATCTTTTATATTTGGTATAGTACCAGATTTACTTGTAGGGGCTTGTGTTGTAAGAAGTCTTACAAGTTCTGGAGCATTAGCTAAACTAAGACCTATATTTTTATTAAATTTTTTAGTTCCTTGTACACTTTCTAATACCCAAGAGTCTGAATTAGTACCAATAGCATCTATAGCATTGTTTAAATATTGTAAAGAAACACCAACTGGATTAAATATAACAACACCTTTTGTTGTATAATTTAAATCCTCTCCTGTTTTCTTTTTATGTATCTTAGCTGCTTGTTCAGTAAGAGACTGCTGTAA
>OJNI01000760.1_pt1 | contig 20639 bp, 20 predicted proteins | sample 1597441 | NCBI WGS metagenome assembly OJNI01 (sample SAMEA2452131, study PRJEB22498) | human gut metagenome | reverse complement strand
TGAGAATTATGGAAATGGTATTACTCCACATATGATGAGACATTATTATGCCAGTGTAATGAATCAGAATGGAAATCTTGCATTTGTACAGCAACAGTTAGGACATAGTAATGTAAATACAACAGTTAATAATTATGCAAATGGTGCAGTGGGAATGAAAGATGTACTAAATAATATGTGATATGTAAAGGACAATACAGATTAGTTTGTGTCGTCCTTATTATTTAATTTATAAAATTCATTTGTATAAGCTAGTAATCGTTTCATTTGAGCATCATCTGTATCAAGTATTTCAATTGGTGAACAGTTTAATTCTTTGCAGATTGATTCTAAAATATCAAATTTAATCGAGGTTGATTCACCTTTATAGATTTTGTCGATTGTTGGATATGTTACTCCTATTTTTTTAGCCAGTTCATAACGTGTCATATTTTTTTCTTTTAACTTATTTTGAATAGATAATCTCATAAATGCAATCCTCCTATATACATAGAGTACCATATATAAAAGAAAAAATAAATATAAAAAATAATTGTAATAATACTTGACAATATATATAGTGAAGTATATAATACAAAATATCAAAGGAACAAACAGAGAAAGGAGGGCTAAAGTAATGGACATAAAACGTGGTGAAATATACTTCGCAGATGTAGGTAGATATGATTCTCAGGGTTCTGAACAGAGTGGTAGAAGACCAGTGTTAATACTTCAGAATGACATTGGAAATAAATTTAGCCCTACCACTATTATTGCCATTATAACTACGAAGTCTAAAAGGGAATTACCAACTCACGTTGAGTTACATAAAGATAAATTCAACGGATTAAAACACGATTCTGTTGTAGCTCTTGAACAAATTACCACAATAGATAAAGATAGACTAAAGTTTAAGATTGGTAATTTATCTAATGATGATAATGTTCGTGTTATGGAAGCGATGAAAATAAGTCTGGCTATGATATAGGAGAGAGGAGAGAATATGTTTATGAAGACAGAAGCATATGATTATTCAACAATTGATGAAGCTATAGAAAGATTACAGAAGTTGAAAACTGAAGGTAAAAATCCTAAAAATGTAGTAATACTTACAATGGATTTTGATAATAATACTTCGTCAAAAAAAATTGCGTCACCTGATGATGGATGTCTTTTAGTAAAGAAGTCAAAGACAATTATTATGAATGAAGATGAATATATTCCACACATGCAGCTTTTTAATACAGAACAGAATATAAAGAATATCATTAGAAGAGGAATAATGCATGACATACTATTATAATAATTTGTCCAGATAATAGAATAGAAAATATGATAAAATATAGTATTCGTAATAATTCTGCTATATTTTATCTTTACATAATTTGAGATTTTATGCAGTGTGTATAAAATAAAATGCAAAATTGTTTCGAATATATGTTTGTGTTCTATTGACATCGAATACATGTTCGGATTATAATATGCAATATGGAAATGGAAATAAGAAATAAAAGAGACTATACGGATGCTCGTGCGACCAAACACTTTTTGAACATCATCATATATAGCCTCTTTCTACGAAGGAGAAGAGCAACAATGTACTCTACTCACATTTATTATATGATATTTCTTTATTTTTAGTCAATGTACTTTCGTACATTTTTTCCAAAAATTACCAAATTTAATAGTGTTTTAATTTTTCTTTGGTATACCCAAAGTTTATTAAAGTACGCCAAAAATCAGAAGGGAGTGATTTTTTTGGATTATGTAATAAGAAGTGGCAAAGTTTATATCCGTGTCAATAATGGGAAAACAGAAACTTGTGCAGAAAAAATGAAAGGTATATTTAGTGAAACAAAAGCAAGAAATATATTACATTCATTACCAAAAACATTAAAGAGATATGGTTTTCATATCGAAGCAATACCTGATATACCACCTAAAACCATAGAAAATAATAAATTCGGTTCAATTGGACAGACGTTAAATGAAGCGGAAGCGAGAAGTAACATACTCATAGCTGAACTTAATACTTGTGATGATGAACTTATAGATATTGTTCATGATGCTGAATTAGAGAATGATATGAATATGTATAAAGGATATCTGTTATATGTCAGACTTCGTAAGAATCGTAGAAGAAGACGTGAATTAAAGGATGAACTAATGATTATATCTGATGTATTGGATGAAATAAAGCAACCATCAAAATTTCAAAAAGAGCGTATTCAGAAAGCTGTTGATGGATTATTACATAGAAAATATAAGTATCGTGTTACGGAAATAGAAGAAGATGAAAAAAGTGCGAAGTAAATCGAGAATATATAAATGGAAAGGTAGGTAGATGGCATGATTAATAAAGAAATGATGTTGGTTATTAAAAACAATCCTAAATTGTCAGAAATACTTGATTTATATATGGCAAATGAAATGAAGAAGTTAAAAAATATTTGCTATAAAATATGGAAAGGTAAGGTTGATAATTACGAAGAAGATGAATTGCTTGACGATGCTATAGAAGTATTAATAGAATCTTTAGTTACATATGACGCTAAAAGTAAGGCAAAATTTGAAACTTACCTAACGGGTAATATTTCAAGATCGTCTTACAGTTGGTTTCGGGATAATAAATATACAGGCTGCCGAAATAATCTTGCCAGAGATGGTAATGGAAAGATTATATATGAAGATGTTAATGGCAAGAAAAGACCTATAAGAATTGACAGTGTTTCATTTGACTTGGATAGTGACGAAACACAGAATTTAAAAGAAACACTATCATCCAAGATAAACATAGAAGATATTCTCATTGCGGAGGAATATACAGATAAGGTTGAACTATATCTTAGCAATTTACCTAAAAGAGTTAGAGGCGTAGCAAAGTTATTTTCTCAAGAATACAATCGAGATGAAATTATGGAATTATTACATATAACAGAACAACAATTATTAGACTGTATGAAGATTCTAAAGTCATACGAATACATATCATTATTATTTAATTAAAGAAGGGAGAATATTACAATGGCAGTAATGTTAGGAAGAGATAAGGTAGTAAAGACACAATTAATGTTAGGAACGGTGATTAAGCAGTTTAGAACAAATGTAATCAATAAGAATCATCCATTACAGAGAAAACCTGATCAGTGGTCGGACGAAGCAAAATCTGGACTTGCTGCCAGTGTAATTAAACATGAAGATATTGATTCAATTAAATTATGTGAACAGATTTACGAAAATAGTTTCACAAACTGGCTTATTGATGGATTACAGAGATTAACTGTATTGGAAGAGTTTAAAAATAATGTCTTTGCAATGGGAAAATCATTGAGAATGCCTATGATAGCTTATCAAGCTGAAGATGGAAGTGGTAATGTTGTTGAGTATGATTTAAGAGGTAAGAAATACAAAGACCTTCCAGATGAGTTAAGAGAAGAATTTGATAATTTCCAGGTAGATATAGTTAAGCATCTTGATTGTACTAATGAAGAGATAGCTTATCATATTGATAGATATAATAAGCAGACAAGTATGAATACAAATCAGAAAAATGTTTTGATGATGTATAAAGTGGTAGATTCACTTAAAAGGGTTACAAAGAATAGATTCTTCTTGGACTGTGGTGAATATACAGCACCTGAAAGAAAGAAAGAAGTATTAAATAGAGTAGTTGAAGAGTCATTAATGTTAATGTTCCATTCTGATTCTTGGAAGAAAAACGCAGCTATGGCTAAGTATCTTAATGAAAATGCCGCAGAAGAGGAATTCAATATATTAGAAGAGGAACTTAATAGATTACAAAAAGTAATAGATCAAGATACTAACGGACAGTTATTTAATAGCAAGAATAGCTTTATTTGGTTGGCAGCTTTTCATAAGTTTACTTCATATAACATAGAAGATATTAAATTTGCTGATTTCTTAAATGAATTTCAGGGAATATTACATAGCAAGACATTTAAAGAATATGATAATGAATCATTTGATACATATGATAGCAACCGAAGCACAAAGGATAAAAAAGTTGTAATGGCTAAGTTAGATATGGTTACTAAGCTTATGGAAGAATATTTACATATAAATAAGGAAGAAACTCATTCAGAAATCGAAGAAGTTGTTGAAAATACAACAGAAAACACAGTACAAATTATCTCTGAAACAGAGAATAATACTATGTCTTCTAATGAAGACGATGAAACAGATAGTAATATATCAGAACAGAATACGGGTAGTTCTGATGTATTACAGTTTGTTCAAAATAGTGTGGCAGAAGATATAGAGAATGAAGATATAAGTGAATATCAAGATTTTGTTGATGTATATATTGATATAAATTCATCGTTATATAAACAGTGTGAAGCAGCGTTAATGGCATTAACAGCTTATGCTTATAAAACTGAAAAGGATGAAGAACTTGCAACTTGGATTGAACAGTATCAGAAGAATTCAATTGATAAGACATATAGTTCTTCGCAGGAAGTAAATTATAGATATATGAAGAGAGATTTTGATAATTACATAAATTTCTTAAATAATATGGAGAAAGGAAGAACAGCTAGTGTTAATTAAAACATTGTTAAAAAGTATTGTATTAAAAAAGAAAATGCAAATTGAAATAATGGAAACCTTGTCTGATATTTGTTTATATATGCAATTAGACGGATTCAAAAAAGATAATGGGTATGGTCAATTTATGTATACACATTATAGCAATTTACAGGATATTTTAAAAGAGTATAAGGGAGAAAAATAACTATGCCAGATATTACAATGTGTACAAGCAAAACATGTGAAAGAAGAAAACAGTGTTATAGAGCAATAGCAAAGCCAGATAAGATACAAAGTTATGCTGATTTTACTTCATTATGTGCAGATAGAGATTTTAGGTGTCAATGGATTGTTACTGACAGAGAAGTACTTGCTGATGATATAAGTAGCTTGTTAGTAAGATGCTAAAATACAGGAGAATAATAAAATGGATAAAGATACAAATAAGCGAAATGAACTTAGAAAACAGTTACAAGCCTTATCAAAGGAGCGAATTATTGAATTATATATTCACTTATTCATGAATTTTTCTAATGATAAGGATGAAGCTGATTGGGAAGATATTAAATAGAAGAGAACAGATTGCACAAGTTTGCCGACCTAAACAATCTGCTCAGAGAATAAAATATAGGATAAACTATATTTGTTCTATTGTAACAAATCTATTTGGCTAATTCAAGCCAGTTTATCCTATAACAAGTATTCCAAAAGAGAAATCAATTGGATAGTGGGCGTGGGTTTCGTCTATTGAACTTAAACTTCAAGAATACCAAGTAAATTACAAATACATATTTGAGGTTTTAGAACCATGTTAATTTATAAGGTAATAAACCAGGCTTGCATGGTTGGCTTAATATAAAAGGATTTTAGAATGATGTTAATTTAAGGAGAACTCATGAAAGTAAGTAGAGTAGAACAACATCGAATAAAGAAGAGTAAGAAAAATAATAAAGATGATAAACTATTTAAAATCATAGATGATCTATGTTGGAAATCTAAAAATTTATATAACTATGGAAATTACATAATTCGGCAGGAATTTATAGAGTCTTCAAAACAAAAAGAACAAGGATTGATTGAGGATGCTCGTTGGATCCAATACAATGAATTATTTCAATTGTGTAAAGAATCTGATTGTTATAAATGTATAGGAAGTAATGTAGGACAAGCTACTTTGAGAAAATTAGATAAGAACTGGAAGTCGTTTTTCACAGCTATCAAGGATTATTCAAAGAACCCGTCTAAATATCTTGGCAGACCAAAGTTACCGAAATATCTTCCAAAAGAAGATGGACGATTTGAATTGGGGTTAGATAATATCAAATTCAAAATTGTTGATGGATATATTTATTTTTCTTGGACACCTCTTAAAATCATGAATAATATTTTCAGAACAAAAATCCCAAATGATTCTAAATTAATACAACTTCGATTTGTTCCAAAAGGCAATGAATATATTATGGAAGTAGTTTACCAAATAGAAGTTCCTGAAACAAAGGATATAGAATCACAGAGTATTGCTGCAATTGACTTAGGTGTCGATAATTTGATGACCATCACAACAAATTGTGGTGTGAAACCAATTATAATAAATGGAAAACCATTGAAGTCAATTAATCAGTATTATAATAAGAAGATTTCAGAAATGAGATCTGCATTAAAGCTGAGAAATGATAGTGATTGGTCAAATGAGATGAAAAGATTCACAACTAAAAGAAATAATCAAGTAGATGATTATATTCAGAAATCAACAAAGATGGTGGTAAATTTTTGTAAATGTAATAATATTGATACTTTAGTTTGTGGCTATAATTCAGGTTGGAAACAAGAAACTGATATGGGCAAGAAAGTCAATCAAAAATTTGTATCTATTCCATATTTAAGTATTGTACAAAGGCTTGAATATAAATGCGAGAATGAAGGAATTAAGTTCATTAAAACAAATGAAAGTTATACAAGTGGTACATCTTTTCTCGATGGAGAAGAACCTATCGAGAAGAATTACAATAAAGATAGAAGAATTTATAGAGGTTTATTTCAGAGTGAGAAAGGAGAATATATTAATGCAGACGTAAATGGAAGTTACCAAATAATGAAAAAGATATTCCCAAAGGCTTTTACCAATGGGATAGTGGATGCAGGTTCACATCCAGTAGTCGTAAACATACCACTACAAACGGCTAATGTTATGTAAAAAAGCCGATGAATTCACTGTTTCATGTGGATTTTGAGGAGGTGAGAAAGTGACAGAATTTAGATTTAATGAAGATTTTGGAAATAATTGGAAGTCAGGTCAGACAGTTACTTGTGAAGAAAAACAGGATGGTTACTTAGTTGATAAGGTGGCACTTATTAAAAAGGACGAACTTTTAAAGCATGGTGAATTTATCACAATGAATGTTCAGATATTGGGACATATTAAGCAAGGTGAAAAAGGTGATTTGACGTTTACATATGATAGAGATTTTCAACCAGGAGACACAGTACAACATTTCAAAGGTGATTTCTATAAGATTGTTGCCATTGGAACTAATACAGAAACAGAAGAAAAGATGGTTGTATATCAGAGCTTAAAGGATCAGAGAGTATGGACTAGACCATATGATATGTTTATCAGTAAAGTGGATAGAGAGAAATATCCAAACGCTTATCAGCCATATAGGCTTATCAAAGTAAAGATTACTGCTTAGTAATTAGTCTTGAACAATTCAGTTCAAAAATTCCAAAAATCAAAACTGAATAGAGAATATAAATATGGGTGGAAGAACAGCATACCCATGGGCTTTTGCGCTCAAAAATCACTTTTGAAGATAGATTTTTACATAAATTTATTTTCTGTGTTCCAGTCGTAAGACTGTTCAAATATAGTTATCAAAAAATTTTATTACATATTATAAGGAGGACATTTTTTAAATGGCAGAGACAAAGAAAAAAGGAAGATTATTTGATTTACCTGAGACAAAGGGTGCATTCCAGTTAAAGGGAGTTGTATCTGGTATGGAAAAGGATACAGCATTTAAGGAGATTAAGACCAAGAGTGGCAAGCCTATGAGAATGCTTAACTTTGGTACAAGCTACCTTGATGGAGAGACATTATATGTTAATCTTCAGGGAATGGAGCAGGAGAATGTTTATTTCTCTAAGAGAGCTGAGAAGAAGGGCGAAAAGGCTGATACTGTAAAAATACCTTGGGCTGATAGATTTTCTTATAACCGTGAAGGCTACCGTATGATTGGTAAGAATATTGGTGTAAAGAAGAAGGTTGATTCTGAGGGCAAGACAGTTAATGACAAGAAGGTTCTTACAGATTTTGATGCTTGCAAGGAAGTTAAGGAGAATCTGAAGGACGGTGCAAGTGTATTTGTTCGTGGAAATCTTGATTATAGCAGCTTTACAGATGACAAGGGTAATAAGAGAACATCTACAAAGCTTGTTCCAAATCAGATTTCACTTTGTTCAGAGGTCAACTTTGATGATGAGAAGTTTGAGAAGCAGAACGATTTTAACCAGGTAATTATTTTCATGGGTATCGAGCAGGAAAAGGATGATAACGATAAGCCAACAGGTAGATTTATTGTCCTTGCAAAGATTGTTACATACAGCAATATTGAGGATGTTCAGTTTATCATTGAGGATAAGGCTCTCGCTAATAAGTTTAATAAGTCACTTAAACCTTACAATGCAATTAAGGTAAGTGGACATATGGTTTCTTCTACTCAGACAGAGACAGTTACAACAGATGATGATGACAATTGGGGTGAAGAGGACAGTATGGATAAAGTATCTGCACCTACAAAGAGAGAGTTTATTATCACAGGAGCAAAGGGTTCTTCAATTGATAAGGAACTTTACACAGAGGAGAATGTAACAGAGGCTATTGCAAAGATTAAGAATGCAAATAAGGCAGAGGAGAGTTTTGGTTCTGACTCTAATGACGATTGGGGAAGTGCTGATGGTCTTGACGGATCAGACGAGGATGAAGCTTGGGATTAAATAATTCTAAGCAAGAAAGAGTTGGTGAAGTGTCATATTCAAAATATGGCACTAAAGCCACTATTCTTGATTACCAAAATAATAAGAGGGTACTTATTGAATTTGATGACGATTATAAGTTTAGATATTTTACTTCATATATAAATTTTAAAAATGGAAGTATAACAAATCCATATGATAAATCAATATATGGTGTAGGTTTTATTGGTAATGGTAGATATAACTCAAAACATATTTCATATCCAATTTGGTTTAATATGATTAAACGATGTTATGGACATAAAAGTTATGATAACGCATCATATTACGATTGCAGTGTAGAACATAGTTGGCATAATTTTCAAAATTTCGCAGAATGGTATGAACAAAATAAATATCAATGTGGTGAAAAACTTACTATTGATAAGGATGTAAAAATTCATGGTAATCGGATATATTCACAAGAAAATTGTATGTTACTTCCTGAAAGATTAAATCTTTTATTTATAAAGGAAAAAGCAAGGCGTGGAGATTTACCAATAGGAGTTTATTATCAGAAAGATAGAAATAATTATGTAGCCATGTGTTCTATTGATTGCAAATCTTATTATATTGGTTCATATAAAACTCCAAATGAAGCATTTTTACATTATAAAAACTTCAAGGAAGACTATATCAAATCTAAATTGAGAGAATATATAAATGTGTTACCAACTGATATTTATAAAATTATCGAAGGATACACAATACAAATTTCAGATTAACGGAGGAAATAAAATTGAAGACAAGAGCAGCAAACAAAATTCAGACAAAATTAGTAACATTATTATATGGAGCTACATTTAGCGGAAAGACAACATTAGGATTACAGCTTGCAGATTTTAAGAGAAATGACGGTAAGCCATTTAGAGTAGCAGTTGTAGATGCTGAAGGTGGCGGTGTCGATGATGCAGTTGATGAGTTAGAGGATAGAGGAATTGATACTAGAAATATTCATATCTTTTATACTCAGAGCCTTCAGGAGCTTACTACAATTCTTGACAAGATTAAGAACCATGATACTTTCTATGAGTTTGACGAAGATGGAAATGAAACAGATGAGCCAATTGTAGATGCGGATGGAGAAGAATTTTTCCCAGATGCAATTCTTATTGATGGAACAACTATTTTCCGTTTAACAAGTGAACAGGGATTATTAGAATTATCTAAGAAGAGAAATACCATTAAGGCTGATAAGGACGGGCTTGTAGGAGCTGAAAGATTTGTTAAGATTCAGGGAGCAGATCTTGAGTTCAAGGATTATAAGAAGTTGAACTATTCTGGTCAGAATCTCGTACTTGACTTAATGGCAATTGGTATCAATGTTGTTCTTACAGCAAGAGAAAAAGATGAAACGGTTCAGAAGATGGATAAGAATGGTCAGCAGGTATCAGTGTCAACAGGAAGAAAGGTACATGATAGTTTTAAGGGATTAGATTACAATGTAAAGACTATTCTTCATATGTACCAGGATTCAGAAACAGGTCAGATTTGTGCGGAAGTTGTAAAGGATAGAACAAGAGTACATAAAGCTGGTGATATTCTCGAAGATCCAACACTCCTTGATTGGCAGACAGTCATTGATAAGAATGTTGATAAGAAGGAATTTGTATTAAAGAATGACTTAGATAAAGCCGTAGAGACTGAGCAGGAGATGTATGAGAAGGAAGCAATGGAACTTCATAATTCATTAAAGGGTGATACAAATGCAACAACAGAGTCATCATCTGACGATACAGATATTGAAGCAATTAAGAAAGAAATCATTGCTAAAAGAAATGCACTTCCACCGATTGAGAAGAAAGCCATGAAGGAAAAACTTGAAGCAGCAGGACTTCCTACAGTATACAAGAATGTAACTGATGTTGAGATTCTTAATAAAGTATTAGCAATGTTTGATTAAATTAGGATTATGTAAAGGTAGGATTATGGCAAGATACGTAAAAAAGAAGAAGTCATGTCTTACAAGGATTTGCGGATGTTGTAACAAAGAGTTGTACATCGGTAAGGATAATATTGATGAAGCAATTTACTATGATAAAAAAACATATCATAGTAAATGCTTTATTGATATGAAAATACAAATACATGCCCCAAAACCGATAAAAGAAGTTAAAACATTACCAAAACAGAATGATCTTTATAAGTATGGCATTGATATTCGTAATTATAAAAATGGTAATAGATATTTAAAAAATGGAAAAGAAAAATTACTTGAAGATTATAATGCTAAACGAATAGAAGAATACAATAATAAATTAAATTTGTTTCAACAAGAAAGTGATGAATTTAGAAAGGAATTTGTAAAAAGTCATGAATTCTTCGAAATAAAAGAAAATTCATACAAGCATTTTTCAAACTCAATTGATAAACATTTAGTTTTTGAATTTATTATAAATACATATGATTTGACAATTATTCCTACTACAATTTGGCAAAAATTAGATGATATTTATAGCGGTACATTCAGAGGAATGACTGTTGGAATTCCACCATCTGATTTACTTGATATGTGGAAACGAAAAATAGATATGTTAAATGATTTAGCAAAAAAAAATGAGACAAATGGAGTCCCTATGCAACCAGAACATCGGTTAACATATGATTTATCTGTCTTAATTAATAAATATGACAGTTATTTAAGGTGGAAAGAAAAACAGAAAATACTTGAAGCCGAGAAAGAAACAGAAAAATCACAGAATATTGTCAGTCAATCAATTGGTTATACTAACGTGTCCAAAGATAGTAAGGCTGATACAGATGATATTTCAGGCTTGGTGGATGATATTTTTGGATAGGAGATAATATTGGATAGTGAACATGAATTAAAAGACTGTAATGTGCAAGCAGAAATCCTATTTGTTGGTTCTATAGCAAAGGATTTAGACTTGATTGTAAATTACAGCACATTTATGAGAAGTAAGTATGATTTCTCTGATCCTGCGACAAAGTTCTTTTATGATAATCTTGAAACGTATTTTCTTACATTTTCACAAACATTAGATGAAACAAAAATGAATGTGTTTAGAATGAAGAACGACTTAAATTATATAAGCAGTATAAAGGTTGGAAAACACTTCAAAGGTTTATGACCTTGGCAGATGAAAATGATGTGAAAAATTATTTTGATACTGTTAAGAAATATTCATTAGTAAGAGAGTATGGAAGAAATGGATTTCCAGTTGAGAAAATATTATCTCATAGGAATTTTGATAAAATGTCGCCAAATGACATTTACAGAATTATTCGTACAAAAGCAGATAAGATAAATACAGTAATTAATGCTGGCGAAGAAGCTGTTGAGCTTACTGATAAAAACTCATCTCAAATCGACAAATATCTTGAAAAGCCAAATTTCGGCTTACCTTTCCCTTGGTATATGTATAACGAATTTTTTCTTGGTCTTAGAGAGACAAAGGTTCTCTTTGAAGGATTTCTTTCTAATGAGGGTAAAACAAGAAAACTTGTACTTTTAGCAGCTTATGTGGCACTTGTGCAAAATGAGAACTTTTTTCTTATGAGTAATGAGATGGATGAAGAAGACCTTCGTAGTTGTCTTATTACGACTGTTATTAATAACAAAGAGTTTCAAGAGCTGCATGGCGTACATATTACAAAGCCTGAGAAAGAGATTGTATTAGGTGTTTACCATGATAAAAATGGTGACATTATCAGAAGAAAAATTGATGATAATGGTGTTTATCTTGAAAGTAATGAAGATTACATAAAGAGAATAAAAGATACGTCAGAGGAATATTGGAATGTAAAAAAAGTTACAGATTGGATTGATAGTAGTGATCATAAGGGCAAAGTTATGTTTAAAGATGTTGGAGATGATTATAGCCCTGAAAGAATTGAATTTGAATTGCGTAAAGCAAAGATGGTTCAGAACATTAAATATTATGGTTATGACACATTAAAAGGTTATAACACTGATGATTGGTCACAAATTAAACAGTTTGCAACTAAATTAAAAGAATTAACAAAAGAACTTCGTATGAGTGGATATGCAGTATTCCAGTTAAGTGATGATACGGTGTTTACTGATATTTTTAGTTTGAGTAGTAATAACATTGCCAATGCAAAGCAGATAAAGCATGTAGCTGATATTTTGAATATTGGTAAAAAGTTAAATAAGGAAGAATACCATAAATATCAAGTCGTTTTAGAATGTGATTCTTGGGGTGAGCCAGTGACGGAAGATTTGGATTTAAGTAAACAATATTTTTGTATCAAACCAGATAAAAACAGGGCAGGTAGTAAGGACAAGATTATGTTATTTGAGATTGATTTGAACTTAAATATTTGGAGAAATATAGGTTATATCATTAAAAAACCAAAAAATAGTGACTAATTGGAGGGTGGCAGCTTGGATGTAAAAGAGTTGAAGAATTATATATATGAAAATAATTATTGTGAACAGATATTAGAATCCGTTGGTTGCCACCATATCAAATATCATTCAGTTGGAGCATATTGGACTGCTGGTAATCCTGATGGAGATAATAAAGGAGCAATTATTTTATACAATAATGAGTCCCTTATCTGCTTGAATAAAACTCGACAAATGATAAAGAGTAACAGACAAACAGATATTATTGATCTTGTGTGTTATGTCAAAGACCTTACATTCCCAGAAGGATTAAAGGAAATATGCTCAGAAATAGGAATGTCTTATTATCACGATTTTGAAGAGGATATTCCAGATAGTTTTAAAATACTGAAAATGTTAGAAGATATGGATTCTAATATATCAGAAGAGAAAGAAAAACCATTACAACCTATTTCGGAGAAAATACTTTCGTATTATAAACCTTATGTAAATGATTTATTCTACGAAGACCATATAGATTATGAAACACAAAGAGAGTTTGAGATAGGTTTTGATGAAGAAACAAACCGATACACAATTCCTATTCGTTCTGAATTAGGAGATTTAGTCGGTGTAAAAGCAAGATATTTTGATAGAAAAGTACCTGATGGAATGAATAAATATATTTATTTAGAGCCATGTGCAAAATCAAAAATTATATATGGATTGTATAAAACTCTTCCTTATATAAAAAGAACAGGAAGGATTTATGTTGGTGAATCTGAAAAATTTGTTGAACAAGCATGGAGTTATGGTTATCAAAACACTGGTGGTACAGGTGGAAAGGAACTTTCACAATATCAAATTGATATGCTAGTTAGACTTGGTGTTGATATAGTTTTATGTTTGGACAAAGATGTAAAAAAAGAAGAATTAGAGGAATTAGCAGAAAGATTTCCTGATGGTGTTCCGCTTTATTATATGTTTGATGAAGATAATATTCTTGGTGAGAAAGAATCCCCAACAGATGATCCTATTAAATGGAGGCACTTGGTAGAGAATAATATATACAGATTAAGATAGGAAGGTGTGTATTTGAGGTATAAATTATATGAAAATAGCGACAATAATACTTCCAATGTATTAGAGGAAGTTTTAAGAAATAGAGGAGTTGATGATTATGAAAAATATCTCAATTTAGATGAAGATGTTTTAATTCCATACGAAAATTTGGATAACATGAATAAAGCAGTAGAGTTATTTATGAAACACTTTAATAACAAGGATAAAATTGAAATACTTGTTGATGAAGATCCAGACGGTTTTTGTTCAGCAGCTATGATGTATTCTTATATTAAGAAAATGAATGCTGATTATCCAGTTAATTATATATTACACGCAAGAGCAAAGGCACATGGACTAGATGATGATATTGTGATATCTGATGATACAAAATTATTGATTATCCCTGATGCTGGTACAAATGACACAGAACAGTGTAAAGAGCTTTCAGAAAATGGTATTGATATACTTATTCTTGACCACCATGAGTCAGAAGAAAAAAATCCATATGCATTGATTGTAAATAATCAAATGAGTGACAATTATTTCAATAAGGATTTTTGTGGAGCAGGTGTTGTATATAAGTTTTTACAAGCATTAGATGCAGAGACATGGAATGAGTTTGCAGATGACTATTTAGATTTGTGTGCATTAGCAAATATTAGTGATGTTATGGATATGCGTTCATTTGAGACAAGATATATTACAAATCTTGGATTACTCAATATTACAAATAAATGTATTCAGGCACTTATTAAAGCACAAGATTACAGTATAAATGGTAAGGTTAATATTCACAATATCCAATGGTATATAACACCTATTTTAAACGGAATGATTCGTATCGGTTCAAGTGATGAAAAGGAATTGTTATTTAGAGCTTTTATTGAAAAAGATGAGTTCTTTGAATATAAAAAAAGAGCCACAAAGGATAAACCAGCAGAAACAATTCAGGAAAGCATTTATGATAGAGTTGCTAGACTTTGTAAAAATGCAAAATCACGACAAGATAAAATGAAAGAAAAAGGCGTAAAAGCCATTTCAGAAGTTGTAGATAATCTTCCAATTGACGATAAAGTCATTATAGTTGATGTGTCTGACCTACTTGATGGAAGATTAACTGGTGTTGTAGCAATTAAAATTGCAGAACAATATAATAAACCTTGTATTCTGCTAAAGAAACATTTTGATAAAAAGACAAAAACAACTGTATTTGGCGGTAGTGCAAGAAATATTGATAATAGTCCAATTGATAGTTTTAAAGATATTGTTAATTCAACAGGGTTCGTTAATGGTAAAGGTCATGCAAATGCTTTTGGTATTGTAAATTTACCAATTGATGATAAAGAAAAAGCAATTAATATGATGAACAGTATTCTTAGAAATACTGAATATGATTCTACATATCGTGTAGATTTTATCTTAGACATTAATCATGTCACAATCCCTTTAATTATTAAGTTATCACAGTTTGAAGATATTATTTGTCAAGGAATTGATGAACCTATGCTTGCAATAGAGAATATATCATTGACAATAGATTGTTTTAAAGTATTTGGCAAGAGCGAAGATACTATCAGCTTTATGGTGAATGATATTAAATACATTCAGTTCAAATGTAAAGAAGGTAATCAGTTATATGATTTTCTTCAAAACGCATGGGATGATAACGATAGTATTATATTTAATATTGTCGGAAAACCTTCAATAAACGAATATAACGGTATTAGAACACCACAGATTATTATCGAAGATGTAGCTGTTATTAGTACAAATAGTAACGATGAAGACGATGATTGGTAGGAGGTGAGTTATGTATAGTTCATTACATAACCATACATATTATTCATTACTTGATGGATATGGTAGCCCAAAAGAAATGTTGGACAGAGCAAAAGAAATAGGGTTAAAGGCATTTGCTATAACAGAACACGGAAATGTATATTCCCATATTTATTTTGATCTTATTAAAAAAGACTATCCAGATATTAAAATGATATATGGATGTGAGTTATATGAATGTGAAGATATTACTGTTAAGGATAAAGACAATAAATATTTTCATTTGATTTGTTTGATAAGAAATGAACAGGGTAGAAAAGACTTAAACAAGGTTATTACAAAAAGTAACTTTGAAGGGTTTTATTTTAAGCCACGATGCACAGTGGAAGATATTAAACCTTATGCTGAGAATTTTGTTATTTCTTCTGCTTGTTTAGCAAGTAAATTAGCGAGAGAGTCAGATTTTGAAAAGTGCATTGAATATGTCAATGAGTATAAAGAAGCCTTTCCATATTTCTTCCTTGAGATGCAGTCACATTCTCATCAGGATCAGTGCTTGTATAACCAGAAAATCTTAGAACTTTCAAAAAGAACAAATACCCCATTTATTATTACAACAGATAGTCATGCACCTAAAAAAGAAGATTTGTATTATCAGGACAAGCTTATTCAGATTGGTAGAAAAAGTAGCAATAACGACAAAAATGCTATCGAAAATAGTGAGGTATATGAAGGCTGCTATATGCAATCTGAAGATGAAATCCATGAAATTATGGATAGTCAGATTGGACATGAAAACGTATGTCTTGGATTGGAGAATACTAATAATGTAGCAGATTTAATTGAAAATGTAGATATGCCATTTCAGAAACCGCAGTTACCTACATTCCCATTACCTGATGGATATAAAGATAACAATGAATTCTTATGGCATTTAGTTAGACAAGGTTGGAAAGATAGAGGATATGACAATCTTAGCGAAGATGAACAGCAAGTAAGAAGAACTAGGTTGAACTATGAGATGGGCATTATTCATTCAATGGGGTTCGATGGTTATTTCTTGTTCGTATGGGACTTTATCAAGGCTGCTGAGAAACTTGGAATTGAAGTTGGTAAGGGAAGAGGAAGTGCAGCAGGTTCTTTAGTTTGTTATTGTTGTCATATTACGGATATTGATCCAATTAAATATGGACTCATTTTTGAGAGATTCTTAAATCCTGAACGAGTAGGACTGCCTGATATTGATACAGATGTTGGTAATAGAGATGCAATCATTGATTACCTTGTAGATAAATATGGAGAAGAAAGAGTATGTCAGATTATTAACTACTCGTATATTACTCCAACAGTTGCAATTACTGACGTTGGTAAAATACTTGGATTTCCATATAATCAGATGCAAAAGCTTTCACAGAAATTTACATTCGATAAATGGGATGACTGTATGAAAGCAAATCCAAATTTACTCGCAGACAATCCACAATATGCTGATTTGTTTGATATTGCAAAGCATTTAAGTGGTCGTGTTAAAACAGTTTCTATTCATGCTGGTGGTGTTGGAATAGTTGATACAACAATTAATGACTATATGCCAATGAAAATAGGAACTAAGGGCGAGCATGTAATTCAGGTTGATAAACATTATGTAGAAGACATTGGAATTGTAAAGTTTGACCTTCTTGGAGTAGCAACACTTAACCTTGTGAAGGAAATTAAGGATGACTTACATTTAGATCCTTGGGATTATGATATCAATAATCCAGAATTTGAGAATGACAGACCTACATATGAATTATTAGCAAGTGGTAAGACTAATGGTGTATTCCAGGTTGAATCAGCAGGAATGAAAGATTTGCTTATTCGATTAAAACCAAAGCTTGAGCAACTAGACTTTGAGGTTATATCTGTCATCTTGGCATTATATAGACCTGATAGTATGGGAGCACTTGATGAGTATGTTGAAATGGCAACAGGTGGAAATAGACCACCATCAATTCATCCAGACATGGACGAAATCTTAAAAGATACAAATTACTGTATGATTTATCAGGAACAGCTTCTTGATATTGTTAAGAAGTTTGGTGGAAGAACATATGGAGGTGCTGACTTATTCCGTAAAGCAATCGGAAAAAAGATAGTTGAGTTAGTACAGAAAGAGTCAGAAATTCTTCGTGGTGAAATTGTAGCAAATGGATATCCTAAAGAGATTGCTGATAAAATTGCAAATGAATTATCACAAAAAGGCGGTTATCTATTCAATAAATCGCATTCATATAGTTACGCAGTTCTTTGTTTCGAGACAGCTTGGTTCAAAGCTCATTATCCAACTTACTTTTTCAAAGCATTATTCAATCAGAATAAAGATAAAGCAGGTGCAATTAATAAGTATATTCTTGATGCAAGGTATTTTAATGTGGATATTATGCCACCGAATATCAATCATTCTGGAATGAATTTCACAGTTGACAAGGATAAGGTTCTTTTTGGATTATCTGCTATTGGTGGAATTGGTGAATCACTTTCTAAGCAAATTATCGAAGAAAGAGAGAATAATGGTATATACAAATCGTTTGATGATTTGATTCAGAGACTTTCTTTAGGTAAGGCATCTGTTATTGCATTGATAAAATCTGGTGCAATTCCTTGTAAAAATAAGCGTGAAAAACTTATATCATATCTTAAATCAGAGTATCAACCATCAAAATTCTCAGAAGTTCAATCATTGCCTACCTATAAGAAACTCGAAGAAGATTGGAACATTGACTTAAAGAAGTACGTGATTTCTTCATCTGGAAAACGAATTGTATATGATAAGGAAGCACTACTTACTGAATATAACAAATTAAAAAAGATACAGTTTGAAGAAAATCAGAAGGTAAGATTCCAAAAGTACATAGATGATAACAAAAAATATCTTGAAGACGAACAGTTTTGGGAATTCCAAACATTACAGGTATTTATCAATGATAATCCATTTGATGCAGCTTATACATTCTTGACACCATTTGAGGATGTACCTGATGGTGAAAAATGTACTTTAGTTGGAATTATAGCAAAAGTTCAAAAGAAAAAAGATAAGAATGGTAAGCAGTTCGCATATATAAACATCTATTCAAGTTTTGGACTTGTTGAAGGAATTGTATGGCATAGCCAATTAAAAGAATATGAAGATTTAGTAAAAAAAGGACAGCAAGTAGCAATTCTTTGTAAGAAAGATAGTGAAGAAAAGGTAATTGTAGAAAAATTAAAGCCATATAGCAAATGGCTTGAATATGTGAGAAAGAAAGGAGTATCAGTCTAAATTGGATGAAGATGAGATTTATAAATTCACAGCAATAATTACATATGAGCAATACTACTCGGATGATTCAACATGGGGCGTGTTTGGGTTTTCAACGAAAGATGATATTCCATTCTTTACAAAACCTACAAAAACATTCGATCCGTTTGGTGATAATAATTCTGCAAATGATATTGATGATAAAAAGATGAGTAAGTTGGCAGGAAAGATGCAACATTTAGTTGTGGGTGGAGAATATGTAGTTAAGGCGAGATACAAAAAGGATAAAAAATATGGCGATCAATATACACCGATTGCCATATATGCCATTATTCCACAAAGCAGAGAAACGCAGCTATTATTTTTGAAGTCAATGATTCCTGAATGGATGGCTGATAATTTAATAAATGCATATCCAAATGTAGTTAATGATGTAGCGAATGGTACATTAAAAACTATTGATTACAGTCTTGTGAAAGGTGTTAGAGAAATTACTTGGAATAAAATCAAGGAAAAAATCATCAATAACTATCTCATTTCTGACATTATCTCAATGCTAAAACCAATTGGTGTCACTTATGCAATGATTAAAAAATTGCTTTCAGAAGAACCAAATCCAGTTTTATTAAAGCAAGAGTTAGAAAAAAATCCATACATCATGACAAAAATTGATGGAATTGGGTTTCGTAAATGTGATGATTTAGCACTGAAGTTAAAACCTGAACTAATTGATTCTACACAAAGACTTGTAGCTTTTATCCAATACTATTTCAAAGATCTAGGAGAAAGTAAAGGTCATACATGGTGTTCTGAAAAGATTTTAAGAGCAGCCATAAGTAATAACATATACGAGTGTTGTAATAAGGTTGATTGGTTATTAGAAAATAATGACTTTCTTCATATTGATAATGGTCGAATTGGTCTGAAATATTATTACGATATTGAGATGCAGATTTATCATTTGATTCTGAATAAATCTCAAATTGAAACAACAATCAATATTTCTGATGAAGCGATTGATAAAGCAATTAAACATGCGGAAGAAGAACAAGGATTTGATTATGTAGTAGAGCAGCTAGACACGATTCATAAGAGTTTACATAGAACTGTTAGTTTGATAACTGGAAAAGCAGGAACTGGTAAAACGTCAATAATGCGAGCAATTGTTAAGGCTTATATGGAGAATAATTATATGATGACAGCTTCAGCACTTTCAGCAATGGCAGCTCAAAGAATTACAGAAGCAACAGAATTTCCTGCAATGACTATTCATAGAACACTTGGATGCCAAGGTTTAAATGATTTTACATACAATAAAGACAATCATTTGATTACAGATGTTGCATTTCTCGATGAGGGAAGTATGGTTAATGCCAGTTTATTTTTACATTGGCTTGAGGCAATTGGAGATAATACAAGAATTATTATTTCAGGAGATCATAAACAGTTACCACCTATCGGATTTGGTAATGTGTTTTCAGATTTAATTGAAATGTTTGATGATTCAGTTGTGAGCAAGTTAGTAAAACCTATGAGACAGGCAGAAAAATCAGGTATTCTTGTTGATGCAAATAAGATTCGTGAGAATATAAATCCTATATCTGAGAAGTTACAGCCACGAATTATTCATGGCGAGTTACAGGATATGTATTATATGTTCCGTAC
>OJNI01000750.1_pt1 | contig 20788 bp, 34 predicted proteins | sample 1597441 | NCBI WGS metagenome assembly OJNI01 (sample SAMEA2452131, study PRJEB22498) | human gut metagenome | reverse complement strand
CATTAATATAAACTAATTTAAATCATGTCTGAGAAAATTTCTTTGGACAGTAGTGGAGAGAATGTACTAAATTTTAAAAAGATGGAAGAAAAAGGTATTCTTATCTCTTCTGTCTTAAGACAAGCTTTTGAGAAACTTTATGGATACACAAATGATAAATCAACAGGCATCCGGCACGCATTAATGGACGACACTAATGCTCCTGAAGCCGAAGAAGCTTTATTTATGCTTGTGTCATGCAGTGCATTCATAAATTACTTGAATAAAAAAATTGAGGAGAATAAGCCGGCCTAATCCTCCGGCTTTACCCTTTTCATCATCTCAGTAAATACCCAATCCACATCTTGCCGGAAATACTTATACAACTGATAAGAGAAAACCAGGCTATTCCGGTTATCGGATATGGCTGTCTGGGCGTTTATCCCCAAAACTTCCGCCAATTTACTCCTAAGACCGTTCTTCATCTTTCCTCCGGCAAGAGTACTCGGAGAATACAAAAACAAGATGATAAAAATGAATTTCTTTCGTTGGGTAACATTCCCTGACCTAAATATCTCCTTTTGAGAAATAATCTCTTGGAACCACCGATATAACATTCCTATCATATCAAGATCCGTCAATATAGGTTCTGTCAGCTCTTTTTCCCTTTCCGATAACTTTGATTTCTGCTCTCTAATTGATTTTATTTCCGCAATTTCTGAAAACATGGCACAATTATTTAGAAGTAAATAGTATATTTGTACTAAATAATCGTGTGGGGAGGTAGCGTTACTGGTGGTTCGGGGCGTTGCCTCTTGTATTTTTTAGAATGGAAGATCTTCTTTTGATTGTTCAGGTTGATAGAGTTCCGATTGTGAACTGGCTTCTTGCTGGGCAGGTCTACTACCCAATAACTCCAGCTTATCAACAAATATTTCTGTCACATACCGCTTTGATCCCGTTCTGTCCTCATACTGCCGGGTCCTGATCTTGCCCTCGATATAGATTTGAGAACCCTTCTTAACATACTTTTCTACGACCTCGGCCAGACCTTTCCAAAAGATAAGACTATGCCATTCCGTGCGATCTGGAACTTGGGTCCCGTTTTGAAGGGTATAGCCTTTCTCCGTTGTAGCAAGCGATAGATTGGCGACCTTTGTCCCGGCAACATCTTTCACTTCAGGGTCCTTGCCGGTATGACCGAGAAGGATTACTTTATTTACGCTCATGATTATGCTATTTGATTATATTTTTCTGCTATTTTCCCGAATCTTTCCGGATCAATCAACTTTGTAACGAATACATTGAAAGCTTCTGTTGCTCTTTGGGAGTTATCTGAAATATTACTGTTACCTGATATGGAAGCTGCCAGTTCTGCAGTGTATCTTTCTGTTACAGGCAGTAGAAGATAATCCATTTTATTCGAGTGTATTCCAAATATCTCATAGGCATCTTCCCTGTAAAACTTAACTAATATTCTACTGCTCTGACAAAAAATATTGATTAAGATCGCGAGGCTTGCTATCCGATTATCTACTCCACCTATATCATGATCAAGCATGATCTGGCTAATAGAGTATTTTAGAATGTCAATATCTTGCATAAAGCAGTCTTCCATATCCTGAAGCACTGAAGCGAATATGTCGGGAGAGACATTAATAATATCTATGACCGTCATATTATATTTAGCTACTTCATGCTCTGCTTTTTGAAATTCCCGTTTAACGGAGAACCTGAATAATCCAGCGGCTTTCAGTTCTTCTTTTAATACTAGAAGATGATTATAAATTTGATCATTGATAAATAGACCGGAGTAAAGTAAAGCGTGCTCTTTTGTTATACCAGGCAGCGGGTTGATATGTTCTTTCTTGTAGTCGGCCATTACTTGAATGTAGCCGCAGTAATTAATGTTCATGATGATTTATTTAGTTTTATGTTTTTATAGCCTAAAAACTAAAAGAACTTACAAAAACCGGAAGTTGTAGCAGCCCAAATTAATACTGTATTCAGGTATCATTTTTGTGGTTTGAGCTATTTCGACTCAGTTCTTTTTAATTTTTATCTTCTTTCTTGATCTTAATCTTATCAATCATCCTTTGATACTTAGCAGCCACATAGTTGCAGTGTATTGCTAAGTTCCGGTCTCGTTCTTTTTCGAGGCGCTTTATTTCTTCTATTTCCCAATTTTTCATATCACATAGCTATTAAATCAAACAAGGTAGGTGCACTAACTTCCATTTCAATCTCACGTAGATAAGAAAGCCCATCCTTCCAATAATCATAATTGAGTTCTGTTGAAAGTCCCCTACGACCTAACTTGATAGCACAATAAGGGACGGTCCCGATACCTCCGAACGGGTCAAACACCAATTCTCCTTTGTTCGAATACCGTTCAATCAGCCTTTCAACGATATCTAACTGAAGAGGGCAAATATGATTTTGTCGTTTCTTTTGCGATTGCTTGGTGTTAAGCGTTCGCATACGGACCACATCATCCCATATCCAATCCTTTTTGCTTACCGGATCAACGGCCATAAATGTTCTTGGGAGTTTCCCGTATGCTTCTAACTCTTCCGCAAAAGACACATGTTCCTCATAGTTATAGATATGTTCACGTTCGTAGTTACGGAACAAATGCCGAATCTTATCTATTCCAGCACCTTTCATATCTTCGTATGACAACAATGAATTGCCGGAAGATTTCCAACTTGCATGGGCATCGATCTGCCAGCGTGCAAGTGAGTATTCGCTCTTGTCCTTCTTGACAGGCTGGTCGGCATAAGCACGTGAGGTATCGGTAGGCAACTTGCGAAATAGCAATACATATTCAGGGCATCCGACTCCCATCTTGGAACCATCCTTACACATCTCGGTATAGCCCAAACAGTAGGTCTGATTGTTTTCCCTCACCACGTCAGTATCGACCGTAATGCGCCCCATATATCGGAAGCCATGCTTCATGTAATGAAATACAGTCATTTCGCTGAACGGGTCAATAGTTGGCATACCGTCCCCCGTTGCGTTGCCGAACAAAACACGATCTTTCACATGGATACAGGCCAACCGACCCGGTTTCAAAATGCGCATTAACTCTGGTGTAAGATAATCCATCTGTTCAAAGAACTTATCGTTATCTTCGTTGTGCCCAAAGTCATTATATGTAGGCGTGTATTCGTAATGATTTGAGAACGGGATACTGGTTACGATCAGATCTACAGAGTTACTTTCCATCTTCTGACATTCCAATACATTATCGTTGTTGATGGACCGCCACAACTTTCCGGATTTCTCTTCCCGGCTGGCGAACATCCAACGCATCATCTTTTCCTCGGCCTGCAAACCGAACAAACCGTTTTGCCGGACAATATCAGTCATATTTGCGACCATTTCCCGGTGTTGCGCCCATTTCTGCATGAAGCTCTTAAATATTTCACCCTCGCTTTCGGCATAAACCAGATAGAGATCAACGGGATGCTGCTGCATAAAGCGGTATATACGAGCTATCGCTTGGAACTTGTCATTGAAACGATAGTCTATAAACATGATCGCTTTGTGACAGTGGTACTGAAAGTTTAGACCTTCACCAAGCATTTCTGGTTTGGCTGCCAAATATTTCAACCGGCCATCTTTGAAGTCGGATATCACTTTGTCGGCTTCTTCATCGTCTTGCGAACCATAGACAGCCTTACAACCTGGAATTGCTTTGCATAGTTCCAGCCGTTCAGCTTCCAAGTCATGCCATAAAAGGAAATGGTCGTCCTTGTTTCCCGGGCGATTGATTATCTCTACCACACGGGCAATCTTTTCCTGCATGTTATCTCGGCGTTCTTTTGCCGCGTCAGCAAGTCCGAGAGCAGCCTCACGAAACATTTTCACCTGTCCGTCACGATCAGCTCCAGCCGTAGAATTGTCAACATTCACGATCTCTTCATGTACACGGAGTTCAGGCAACTCATAGCCAGTATCCGGATAACCGAGGTCAGAAGGCTTGGTTAGGAACAACGCCCATGTAGATACCCACAACCAAAACTCTTTTTCCTTATGCGGATAAAGTGTCAAGTTATTCGCCTTCGTGCTGTCTCGCTGAAAGAATCGAGTAAGAGCCTGCCCGGTATCCATCACACCAAGATAACCAGCATAATGTATAAGTTCCTTATATCTGTTTGGTGAAGGTGTAGCGGTGGCGACAAACCTGTAAGGCACATCCGAGAACAAGGGAAGGAACTCTTGATAGGTCTTGGTTCCGAATCCGCGAAGTACACTTGCCTCATCCAGTGAAGTGACAGTAAAATACACCGGATCTATCTTAACCCCTTCTTCACCGTCGCGAACACGTTCGTAGTTAGTCACCATGATATTGGTCGGACATATCATCACATCGGCCATTGTTCGGACATAAGTAACTTTCATGTGCAAGTGCTGTTCCGCTTGTGTCAGGAACTCCACCACCACACGCTTTGGGCAAACGATCAATCCCTTACCACCTTTATGTCGCAATATCACCCGTAGTATTTCCAGTTGGGTGACTGTCTTTTGCATACCGAAGCTGGAGAATATAGCACGACATCCACCGGCAACCGCCCAACGAACGGTATCTTTTACATGAGGGTATAATGTCGGGGTAATCTCTTCCGGATTAATATCAAACCCCGTTTGATGACTGATAGCCATCTTGTTTCTTAGAAATTCTATATATTCCATGATAATTTTAATTATTTCAATTTTGTATCCACCTCCTCAAACACCACACTCTCACTATCCGGTCTATATTTGGAAAAACAAGCCGTCATATACTTGCAACTATTCGCACCACCCTTGCTCTACGGAAAACGCATCCGCGACAAATTACCATTTTATCCTTTACGGTAGCTCGGAAACGCTTTATTATCAGTGTCCGATCTGCGAAGTTTACAATGGTGCCAATAGGTGCTATTCTTAACTTTTCTACTGTTTTCATTTTTTTAGCTTGATTATTCTGATTCCATAATCTTTTTCAGAAACTCCAAATGATCCGGAAATGGTACGGAGTTCTTGTCTTGCTTCTCGTATCTTTTTTCTCGTTGTCTTTCCTGTTCTTCCCGGTCGTATTTCTCCAGTTGCCTTTTTCTGTATGCTTTGAACTCAATTAGAGCAGACATGATCACCATAGGATCCACAACACCGTAAAAGGTGCCATATTCGCCAGCTTTCAACTTGAAGAAAAAAAGTAACAATTCGGAAGCTTTCAGGTAATAGTATTCCACACGTATCATCACGGAAAGCTCCAAAACCTGTTGGAATGTAGGCTTCTCTTTTACACCGGCAAACTTGTACAAGTCCATCAGTTGAGCAATTATCCAAGTATTCACCTGTTCATCTGGATAGGTTTCTCCGAGCAAAGCCAATGAAGGCGCATTCCCCTTGAACGAACGTTCCACATTTTGAGCACATACAACCTGTAATGAAGGATTGAACTTTTTAGCGAAACTTTCACCGTCCCCGTATCTATTTACTACTAACCGTGTCTTTTCCGAAAGCTTTTGCGGCATATTCGAGGATTTCACGGTCTGTTTGTTCCTCTCGTGATTTTGCCCCGTTTGGAATTGCCGGATAGTTTCTGCTATTCTTGTTGTCATAATTACCTGATATTACTTTCTCAAAATTCGTTGGTTTGATAAGCCAATCGAAAGATGCTGTCCAGCCTTTTTTGTTCTGCCCTTTCAAGAAATCGCTTTGGTATGCCCTATGAATCATGTCGGCAAACGTCTTTTTGCCATATGATTTTATACGTGCGTTAATCATCCCTTTACGGCTATCAGAAAGCGGAGTCCTGACCGTACCAAATACACCTTTTGTTTCTTCATTGAAGAATTTGACAAGTTCGGAGTAATCGATGTGTTCGGCGTGGGGCTGCGAAGTCCCACATACAAGAGATTCGTCAGAATCTCCTATATTATTTTCTTTCTTATCTTTATTAACTTTGTTTCCTTGCTGTTTCCAAGGTGTTTCCTTAGTGTTTCCTTGCTGTTTCTTTTCCGTTTCCTCTTGTATTATTTGCGAATTGTATTTATCGTAATTACAGATAGTTATAACGGTTTGTCCTGTTTCCTTTGGTGTTTCCTTTATTATCATTTTGTCCTGTATCAGTAGATCCAAGAATGAATTTACCTTCTTTGTAGACCACTGCCAACGACCAGCTAAAAACCGCAATGAAGCAAGAATCTGGCCCCTCTTAACCTCTATAAACCTATTACCGATAAGCTGCTTCGTGTCTTCAAATCGTGCGCTCTGAATCAAATCGAGCCATGCTTCAAACCTCGAATATATACGCTCTTCGCACCACAATTGGTGCTCAAATAGTCGCCTGCTAATAGGTATGTAATATTCCATAATCAAATCGCATAATCACAATTTCGTTTGCTATCCGCAACGAAACGTCTGTTGAAAAAATTGCAATAAACCACTTTGGGATTGCCTTTCATTACCGGAACCAGTGTCCCGTGACGACATTTCGCACAGGTGTCTGGTCTGATAACCGGACGGTCACTTTTCTTTGCCATATCCTAAAATCTTACATTTGTCAATTGTCGCCCTTTCGAGAATACCGCCCACTTACCATTTCCAGTATCTTTCAAATGCAAATCGGAAACTTCACCGAAACGGTTGATGTTACCGCATAAATCCACAAACCATGCGGCTTCCTTATCTTTATGAGGACGGATGCAACGACCTACAATCTGGTAATACATCGCAAGTGACATGGTAGGTCTGGCCATAACAACTGTGTCAAGTTCTGGGTAATCAAAGCCGGTAGTAAGTACACCAACATTGGCTACTACAGGTATTTCCCCAACCTTGAACATTTCGAGTATTCTTTCACGTTCCTTCTTTGGAGTATCACCGGAAACAATGACACATCCGGGTATGGACATCGTCAATCGTTCCGCTTCTTTCAAAAACCGGGTAAATACCAAAATACCCTTCCTCTTGCCTCCTGCTTTCGGATTCATCAGCCTTTGGACGATATGAACGATGTAACTATAAAAGTCTATCCGTTCATATTCCTTTTGAACTGACTTATCGGTATAGTCGGCTCCGGTAGTGTTTATCTTCAAATTGAGTTCGTTCCATCCGGTAGGATTCATCGGATAGTAGTTCACCTTTGAGAGATAGCCCATATCAAGCAAGGTCGATACCTGTACATGATAAATGACCTCTGAAAACACATGGGGCTTTGTCCGGGTTATGAATTTTAGCATAGAGCCGAAGTCACGGCTGGAACTCAAACGATATGGCGTTGCCGTTAATCCAAGAACCTTGCACTTCACAGCATCGAAGAAATCCTTGTACATTCCCTCTATCGGATTCACAAGGTGACACTCGTCCACGATGATATTCTTGAAGTGGGCAAAAAGTTCCGGATGGCTTTTCACGCTACCGATGGTTGCGAATGTTATCCGGCTTATCTCTTTTGAATTGAAGGAGGCGGAATAGATGGAGCAGTCAAGAATGCCGTATGAGCACAGCTTCTTGAAGTTTTGCTCCAAAATTTCCTTGCTTGGCTGAAACACTAAGGTGTGTCCGTCAAGTCTTGCAGCTATATCGGCTATGATAAGGCTCTTTCCGCTACCGGTGGGTAACACCATGATGGCGTTTGTTTTCTTCGTCTTGTTGTTGAAGAAGGTGACGGCTGAATCAGAGGCTTGTTGTTGATAATCACGCAAAATATAACTCATACACCTTTCTCCTTTCGTAACTTCTTGTTCAGTGTTTTGTAATACTTGATTAATTGTTCGTACTCAAAATCAGTCATTTTAGTAGTACCAACAGCTTTCACTTTTAGTAAAGCGAATTTCTGTTGTCCGATTTTATCAATCAGATTCACCCGATACCCTTCCAAATGGTCGGCTTTGAATCTATTGCAGTGTCGGCATTCGGCATGACAATTGTTTTCATCAAAACGGGTCGCCAAATGTGTACGACTGAAATAGTGGCCACAATCAGCTTGTTCAAAGGGCTTTACTTGCCCGCAACTGATACATCGAAAAAAACCATTAGGCATACAATCACGAAGCCGGATGAAAAGGGAAAACTCTTTATCAAGTTTTGCCTTCAAATCCGGCTTCTTCTTTATTGTTATACCAGCTTTGTCAAACAGTGGCAAAGGCTTGTCTTTCTTCTTTGCCTTTTTTCTTTTTATGTAGTACGGCATATTTAGAATAATTTATTTGTTGCAGCGACCGGACTCAAACCGGCATCTAAAGTGCAACCCTTACGGGTGTGGCTGCCATTTCCACATTATGCAACACACCGCCATGTAAGCAAGCCATATCTTCACAGACCGAGCTTGCCGAATTAAATGAATCTATTGAATCAAATTTATTATCACTCTGTCTCAACGATGATAGATAACTGGCCACAAGCGGCCCCGTTTTCAATTTCTGACTTTGTTGCGATTGCTACTGCGTAATCGTAACCCATTTGTTCAAGTTGTTCTTTAATCTTTTCCATAACTCTGAAAATTAAAATGTTTATACTAAATTCACTCCCTCGATAATTCCGTTACCGAGATTGTTTTTCTCCGATATGTTGTTTGGATTTATTGGGGATAGCTTAACAAAGAAGTGCTCTTTATCAAAATATTTCTCCAGTTTTTCCGTATCAAAATCTGATTCATTCACCAACGTAAGATTGATAGTAGCTTTCAGGTTACTTCCGGTTCGAATCCGGCCAAGTTCCTCAATGCTCATCTTCTTTGGGTAAGGAATAAGCCAGTTTCGTTTCTCTTCATCAAAGCTATGTAAACTGATCTGAAGCGTCACATTGCCTTTAACGAAAGAAAAATCGCTACCCTTGACTCCAATCGTTGAAACATAATGGTGAGTGTTCGGATATATTTCAGAAATACGCCCGATAGCTTCCTTTACGGCTTCAATGTTCAAGAATGGTTCTCCCATACGGGTGTAGTTTATCTTGAACTCATTGGCATCGCAAGGGTCGAATCCAGCCTGCTCAATGGCAAATTCCACCTGACCGACAATCTCATCAGCCGTAAGGTTGCGATAGCGTTTCATATTACCTGTAGCGCAAAACTTGCATCTTACAGGACATCCGCTCATTGTCGAAACGCCAATCATCCAGCGTTCGGAACGACTTCCCAAGTTATCATTGTCAAGGAAGTTTTGTTTTCTTCCTATCGCATCTTTCGTGTAGTACGGAAGAAACGTATCAGTCGTCTCTACAAGCATACCGTCTTCAAGACGTAAACAATAGACGGTACCATTCTTAAAACTTTTACTCTTTACTATATTCATAATCAATCAAAGTTATAGTTGTCAAAATCATCACTATCTACAAGTATATCATTACCAAAATCCATTGAGTGATACCAGTATTCCATATAATCCATGCTATCCATAATGTTTTAATTTTTATTATTTGTTGATTTGGTGGGAAGCCGGGGAATCGAACCCCAGAAAAACATATACATATCATGGCTACTTACCTTTCTTCCCATTTGCCCCGACATATCCTCACGGACGGAACAGGGCTGTTTCTACTCTAAAACTAATACCATGAAAAAACAATATGCTATTATTCTATATAGGCTATTGAAAATTCTTTCGGGATGAATCGTCCTACCGGAATAGGTTTTGCCGATTCTATAGCTGTATGGATTTCCCTCTTTCTAAACTCATGTCCATTTTCTTTGGCTTGTTTCTCACACTCATCCTCTTTGTTTTTAAGGTAATGGGTAATAAGCATCATCGCCCTATCAACGTTAAAAGTGTTCACGACAAAAGTTTGAACTCTTTCATCTTCATTTTCTCCATTCATGAAGGTAATTTTCGTCTCAATTTGGTAAAACTTCCTTTCATCAGGCTTGGATTCTTCATCTTCCTGATTCTCTTCATCCATCTTATCAAGATATTCTTCTGTAGTAATCTCTTCTTTGAGGTAGGCTATCGAAGCGTCGTCCACCTTGCGTTCTTTCAAAGTATCGGTGAGAATTACACAGGAATCGAACTCTTTTACCATAGTCAGAGTGAATCCGAACAAATAGTTTAGTTCGATATAGTCTTTCAAGATAAGGCAAGCATTCTCCAACCCTGTTGCGTAAAGCAGGAACTTGCTTTTCTTACCTCCTATTTCCGCTTGGGCAATATGCGGATATAACACATTATTTTCATTCTCGAACGCCAAACGGTTCTGATTGCTGACTTCCACTTCCCTGATACCGTCAGCTTCCATGCTGAAACGAATTTTCGCCAAAATGTCTTGGTCTATCAGCGTACCACGGTCGAAAAGAATTTCATTCCGTTCAATGGTTACTGTTTCACCGGTATCTTCATCAATGAAAGATTCCTCCCATGTTTTGAGGACACGTTTTGCAAGGTACATGTTGAGCATCTTCTTCGGATCAGATGTCACATACCGGATTTCTGTTTTTCTTGTTTCTATCATAACTAAATAAATTCTTGATTTCTTTGTATTTCCTGCTGGGCGTATATCAGCATTTGATGTTCATTTGCAGCCGGCAGATAGATACCTGCCACTGATGCGCTCCAGTTGCGGAAGCGGTCGATGCTGAGGGTCATTTCGCCTGTTGTCAGTTCGGCAGAACTGCGCAAATAGGTTACTTCTTTGCCCTTCTTGTTTACCGTCTTACGTTCAAACAAATCACGGTTGCAAGTCCTCTTATAGAAGTCAATTTTTGCTTTGTCGAGGCTGCAACCGTATTCACTACCGAAATACCCTAAAAGAAGATGTAAATAGCTGTTTTGAGCAAGCGTACGGTTAGGAAGTTTCTTTTTTACTTCCACAACGGCCCGCTCCTTGAACAGTTTGTTTACATACTCCTTAAACTTGGGTATTTGGTATTCATTTTTCAAGTCGTATATCATCCATTTCCAAAGATTTTAGTATCAGTTATAAGTGCTCTGTTTTCTTCCAAGAACCGGATAAACTCCTCACAATGATTAGTAAGAATAGGAATATCACGTTCAGGGTTGAAAACGTACGTCTCAGTATAGGTATCTACCACATAGCCGCCTTTGTTGAACTCTACAATGTTATACTCAAATGTCCGTACATCAGAACCGTTCTTCATTAAAGCGTATGGATATACTAAATGCTGGTGGTGATCTTTGAACTTTCCCACGGTATAACTACCGGTTGTTTTGATGTCGTGAACACTGGTAGGCATCAGTTCATCAATCAGACCGTAAACCAATACATTGCCGTATGCAGTCGGAAGGATTGCCTCTACACGTTGCTGCGTCAACGCCCCTTTGTAGTAATTTGCGAACTCACGACAAAGGGATATAGGAAAGACAAATGAACGATTGTTATAAACGGCTTTCAAGGCTATAACCTTTTGCTCGCCATTCCCTATATCAGAATATATCTTTTCTACCTGCACCGTTTCAGATTTCCGGTTCTCAATCATACAGTCAATGACCTCATTAAAAGCCGTACCCTTGTCGGCAGCTTCGCTGTCAAACGGTTTACGGTTAATACGGTCTATCAGTTCTTGGAACTGCTTCTGCTGAAACTCTTCTTCTGTACAAGGCGGATTCTCACTCCAGCCCCAATAACGCTCATATATGACATCGCTATTAAGGTAATTGAAGTAAGAATCCAATAATGTAGCATATATCTTATACTTAGGCTGCATCTGAATAAGTTTTAGTCTCTTTGTTAAAAATCAGTCCTAATTCTTTCGCCTTAGCTGCCAACATCATTGAGGCTTTCATCCTTGAACTTCCCACATGGTTGAAATCATCAATATGGGCGATAAAGTCATTCGCTGAAGCTGCGTCGGCAACTAATTCTAAACAACCTGTTATATCAGATAGCACTTTGTTATACGCTTCTTGTTCAGCCTTTTTTGATTGCAACATAGTAAGATATGGAGCAATAATCCGAGTAGAGATAAAATCATTCTTGGTCGTCGGATTGCCGTTTTTGTCAAGGATGGTAGGTACTTCCATCACTGAAGGCAAGTTACAAGTATTCTTTCCGTCATTCCTTGATGTCGGATCGAAAGTAATAGTACGTCTCTGCACTCCTCTCTCACTCTTCATTTCCAAGTAACCTAACAAATCAAGTTCGGTGACGATGGAGTTGTAGGACTTCTCACGTAAGGCAGGAATAAACACCGTATCATCACCCTCTTTTCTTGTGTCACGATGGGCAACAAAAATGATATGTTTCTTCAGACTTGATAGCGTTCTTGTCATCCAAGAAAATTCAGCATTGATACCGCCCCAATCTCGAATAGATGGCTGCCTGGTTCCACATTTATAAGTGATGATAAAATCCATCATCTTACCAATGGTATCAACCACAATAGTCTGATAAACAGACAAATCTTCTTGCAAAACCAGCTGAACATCATTCCAAGAAGTGACCTGTACAGTGTCAATATTCTCCAAATGAGCCATATTCATACGCTTAACACCGTTGTCAAAATCCAACAACAGAGGCTTTGGTGCACTCAAAGCTACTGTGCTCTTACCCATACCTGCTTGACCGTAAATCATCATCTTTACGTTTGTTGGAATATTCAATTCCGTTGATTTTCTGATTAAACTCATGATTGTTATATTTTTAGTTAGTAATTATATTAGAGACTTCAATAAAGGATCTATACCATCCTTCAATTCTTTAAGTTTCTTCAGCGAATAAACTTTAGGACTATTCCTATGTACACCAGCTCTTTTCCAAGTCAATGCTCCCGTAGCGCACTGATGAGCCAACCACCTTCTACCAAATCCAAGTCGTATAGCTTGCGTTTCCGTAATCTCATCAATGACCGGATCCTTGGAGATCGCATATTCGCTGACAGCTTCTTTTGCGGCCGCTTTTATTATTTTCTGTAATTGCCAAACGTCAAGTTCCATATAATAAAGGCATATTACGCCCTCTAACTCTTACACGAACACGGGCGATAAGTTCTACATTGGCATTAGAACGGGTTCGGATTTGTTGCCGTTTCATGTCTAAATGACTATCAACACAAAGAATAATCAAAAGTACACAAGCAACAAATGATCTCATGGCCGGCGAAAAGTCCAGCGTCAACCGGATACCTGATATCCTCTCGGCTAACTTTAATGCCAACTCCCTCCCATTCCGAACACCCAAAATTAAAAATGCTGTCTGAAGCTGGTTATTTATCGTGCTTACTGCACGATGCTTCAATACGGCAATCTCCTTTTTTTCATACCCGGCTGCGTACATTTGTGCTGTAATGTCACATTCGGGCGTTAACTCGGTGAATACTTTCATAATCGTGTGTATTTAAAGTTTGAATCAGGAATCTCTAAATACTGTAACTATCCCTTTCGGAACATTAGTTTCCGATCTCCACTTATGTCCATTTTTGTACCCTTGTGCATTAAGCAATGAAACATTGTTGCGCACTGTGCAGACTTTATCGATAGGAAATTCTACTTTCTTCCCTTTCTTTAAGTCTCTCATACGAGGCATAATTTCTACTTTTTTCTCCATAAACTGATTATATTTAATTGAATGTGGACGGAACCGGTAACGATCCGGCATACACACTTCCGGCTGTGTGCAGAGCATTCCATACGCCCGTTTGCCGGGGTTTTCACCCGGCTGCTTTTGCTAACCTAAACACAAAACGAATTAAACAACTTCAAGAAAAGCCTTAATAGCCAACATTTTCTTTTCAGCTAACACTTTGGCTGCTTCTTCTCGATTTTTCCAACCTTTATAAAGTTCGAGGTCCTTTTTTGTACTTTCGAGGTCTTTATTAAGAGACGACACCAATTCAATCAGTTCCTCTCTTGTCATTTCTTCAATACCTTTTGTTTCCATATACATTATTATTAATAGTTACCAACTTTTTTCTTTATAAATGGCAATCGTTAGAATAACCGACATCACGAATGTTAATACGTGAAACGGATTAAAGAACATGCCAACAAAACAGGTAGCCGACATCAGTACTGCGCAGATGAATAAAATTAGCTGCACTCTTGAATAAAAAATTACTCTTTTCATAAGCGTTAGAATTAAATTGTACCCGGCAACCGATTCGATCGGCAGCATCACACATTATGCCGGGCTATATATTAAAGCGACATTCGATAGACCGTTTAACACCGATCCGGGACAAGTCAACCGGACTTCACGGACACGACATAATATCCAATATCGCCAACCTTATTACCTTCATTAATAAGTTAGTTTATAATCCTTTCGTTTCAACCCCATTTCTGCGGGTACTAAGGTGTAAGTAAGAGAAAGAACCATCAGAAGTGACCGGGTGAGATATGCCCTACGCCCACCCGACCGGGCTTTAGTAAGCCGTTATGAAGTTTTCTACTTTGAAGCTTCTGAATCCATTCGCATCTACATCGAAGTAGCGGACAGTTTTGTAGTTTTCTGATCCAGTTCCTTTTATTAGGCTCTGAACATCTTTGAGAGTACCCTTAGCACGGCGAAGCGATCCATCTGCCTTTTCATAAGCGAACGTTACAATACCTCTGTGCATTTGCTTTGTCAACCGGTATAAAGCCCATGCGCGAGAAAGACATACGGCGAATGCTTTACCGGTTGTTCTCATTAGCTCATAAGCCATACAGAATACTTTGTGTCTAAAATTTGAAGTTTTCATAATCGTGTGTATATTAAAGTAGTCCAAAGACTACCGGTTAAAACTTGATACAATGTGGTGAAACTTTGCTTTATCTACCCCTCTAAATGAGGCTTCATTAAGAATGTGATCAGCGACATTATCATTAACCTTGATTGCCTTTAGCGTATTAATATCAATATGATAAGGTTCGTCGGTTGGCTTTGCGAGAGGCACGTAGCCTGTAAACGGAAAATTTCGTCTGCCGATTGGCCAAACTATATAACCATGAGGATATTCATCTACAATCTCGAAAATATCTTTACGATTGTAATTCTCAGTAACTAATATATTCATAATCGTGTGTGTTTATGTGTTAGTATAAATAGTTGTTCATTGCTTCGTAGCCACCAAATATTTCGGTAACAGGATCGTTAGACCAATCCAGTGGGGTGAGATATTCAACCTCTCTTTCGAGAGATTCTATTTCTTCAGAGAGCATTTTCACGATCTCGAACTTGCAGTCTACATTATATATGTAGCAGGCTTCTGCTTCGCTGATCGTGCTCAATGCTTCTAACTCTACTTTTGCGTTTTCGAGTTCTGCGAGTGCTGTTTCATAAGTTCGTGCCATAATCGTGTATTTTAATGTGTTTATCCTATTTACTTTATTAAATCAATCTTGTATCTTTGTCGTGATTGATTGTTTGATGATGCAAATATAATACTATTTAGTATCATTCAATACTAATCAGTATTAAACATTACACTATTTAGTATTTTTAACTATATGACAATAAATGAAAGATTTGCTGAGATACTTAAAACAAAGAATATCAGCGTTAAAGAAGCATCCGTATTAATAAGAAAATCAGAGGTATATGTTCGCAAGTTAATGCGAGCAGGCGAAAGCTTTGGTATAGAACCCGTGCTTCTAATACTAAACAGTATAGAAGATATTAATCCTGATTGGCTTCTTAGAGAAAAAGGAAGTATGTTTAGAAGTCAATATAACACCGAAGAACCAGCCCCCATCACCTCCGAGCGTTTACTTTCTATCATAGAGAGCCAACAGAGAACCATCGAGAACCTTTCAAGGAAATGAAAGAATATACCTCAATCGAGAAAGACACCATATTAAGATGCTTCTATCTTGGAGTTTCTATAAACTACCAATCATGCCAAGATATTATCAACATTCTTGTATCTGATGGATATGTAGTGCTACGTACATCCGTAAACGGAAGGGCATATCATATCACAGACAAGGGAAAGGGATTCATCTTGCAAGGCGGGTATGCTAAACAAGACAACGAAAGGAAACAAGAAAAAATAGAAAAATGGAAAACAAGTACCATTAATTGGATAATGGCACTTGTAATAGCCATCGCCAGTTCAATAATAACGCTTATCGTAACAAAACTGCTATCGTAATAAGACTACCGAATATGGCGCCTAACATACACATGGATACGAATAACCGGCTATTCATTTTTACCAATTCATTCGTGACCTCGTTTCTTGTAACCCTTAGTATAGCCTTGATTTCTTCAAAATGACAGTTTGAATCTTGCCAATAATCTTCATCCATAACCTATATAGTTTAAAATTTGCATCACCAATATTTCAAAGAACGACAAAATAGGATGTTTATCCTATTTACTTACATCAATCATCTTTGCATCTTTGCCGTGATTGAATGATGATGCAAATGTAATCAAATATATTACATGTAATATGTTCAGATTACATAATTATCATTTATTAACTCTTTTGGTATTACATATGAATTTTTACGTCAGAAAAACATTTCATAACTTTATTATATGAGAATCAATAGATTAAATATCGGCCAAGAAGTCCGAATAAAAGTGGAAGAAAGTGGCATATCAAAGGCCAAATTCGCTGAATTACTGGGTATTGCTCGTCAAAATATAGAAAAAACAGTATTTCAGAAGCATAGTCTTGATACAGACTTACTTTGTAAGATAAGTGAAGTGCTGAATTGTAATTTTTTTGATTACTACAAATCAGACAATCCGTGTAATAAAAAAGATTACACAGAGCAAAAGGAGATAAAGGCTACATTGTCTATAGAAATGGGAACTGAGAAAAAAGAACAGGTGCTTAGATTCATATTCGGAGATAATAATATTGAAATACTTAATAAGTAAAATATCATGAAACATTGGGAACGTTGGATAATTTATCCATTACTTATTATAATTACAATTGTTGCTTTAATTTCATTATGTCAAGAGCATCCAAGAGTAGTCGGACTTGATTATATTGGAGTAATAATAGGAATACTCACGCTCCTTGTTACCGCACTAATAGGAGGACAAGTTGTTAATTATCTAACTTTTGAAAATAGAATAAATCATAAAATAAAGAAAGCCAAAGAAGAAGCCAAAAGTGAAGTTGGAAAAGGCATAAATGATGTGTTGTACCATAATATGTACTTGATATTCTTTTTCCAAGGGATAACAGAACTAAGGAACACACAATGTGAAGCATCTTTATATTATCTGTTCAAGAGTATAGAGTGTCTGATGCAGACAAGTATAGATAGAGATAAAATAGACGAAATTATTTTGAAAATTAAGAAAATAAAACAAGATTTTCCGAGAACTATGATTCCTCAAAATAACATTGAGGAATACATTAAAATAATAGCATCTACTGGACATAAGGACAGTAGAGAGATTATAGAAATGCTAAAATCAATGAAGGAGTAGTCATATTTTTAACAAGTATATCATTTACCATTAAAATTCGATACAATGGAATACCAAAGTGAAATTAGAGATAGTGTAATAAACGAGCTATTAGAAAAAGTTTCTAACAGAAATTATAAAAAATATCTACTAAGATTAACACTTAATCCTATTAGGGGGTTTAATAATGAAACTATAAAATTCGATTTTCCTGTAACAGCATTAATAGGACCAAATGGAGGAGGGAAAACGACTGTACTTGGAGCCGCAGCATGCGCATATATATCAGAAAAGCCAAGTCGTTTTTTCTCAAAAAGCGGTTCATTAGACAACAGCATGCAGAACTGGAAAATATTATATGAATTGATAGATAGAGATATTAACGCCAAAGAATCAATACAACGAACAGCTAAATTTAAAAGCTATAAATGGTATCGCGATAATATGAGCAGGGCAGTTTCTATATTTGGAGTATCAAGAACAGTTCCTGCTACAGAAAGAAACGAAATGAGAAAATGCGCATCAACTGTTTTTAAATATGACTCATCTCAAGTTGAGAAATTCAACGATTTAGTAGTTTCTGCAGCATCAAAAGTGTTAGGCAAGAACCTTTCCGGATATTCTCAAATAAAAATTGATGACAATGGGAGAGTAACATTATTACAAGGATTAACAGACAATAACATCTCTTTTTCTGAATTTCATTTTGGAGCAGGAGAGTCAAGTGTTATTAGAATGATTATGAAAATTGAATCGTTAGATGAAAATTCTCTTGTATTAATAGAAGAAATTGAAAATGGACTTCATCCTATTGCGACTCAAAGAATGGTAGAGTATCTTATAGATTTTTCTAAGAGAAAGAAATCACAAGTTATATTTACGACTCATAGCAATGATGCGTTATTACCACTTCCTCCTAAAGCTATTTGGGCAGCAATTAACAATACTTTATTTCAAGGGAAATTGAATGTCAAATCATTAAGAACAATAACAGGGCAAGTAGAAGCATCTTTAGCTATTTTTGTAGAAGATGAATTTGCTAAAATGTGGATTGAAACTATAGTGTCTGATGATTCATCAATTATCGAAAATTCACTCGAAATCCATGCAATGGCTGGAGATGGAACTGCAATAGCTATTAACAAATACCATAACAATGATCTCTCTGTAAAATTCAAATCAATTTGCATTATTGATGGAGATTCAAAACAGCAAGATTCTGAAGCAGACAAGGTTTTTAGATTACCGGGTGAATCCCCAGAAAAATATATTTATGGTAAAGTTGTAGAACTAATAAGCAACCCTAATGAAACAAAAATCGGAGAACTTAGTTTATTATTACAAAAAAGATTTGAGGACAGTAACTTCGTTGAAAAAAAAATCAAGGATGTGGGAATAACATGTCGTGATTATCATTTATTGTTTTCACAAATAGGAAAAAACATAGGCTTTATTTCAGAAACAGTTGTAAAAAGTGCCTTTTTACATTTATGGTCTAGATATTATACAGATGAATCCGGGAAAATATTATCCATCATAAAAAACAATATGACTATATAAGAAACATGAAGAAAATTTTATTTTTAATGATAATTATAATCACCTTCTCCTGCGGAGGTGGCAAAACAGAAATAACAGGCGCAGATAAATATATCAACACCATCACAGGATTCACCTGTGAAAAAGCAACTGTTACCGATAACGGCTATTTAGTGATCGCTATTGACGCAGATTCGGATTCAGGATATGATACGCTTGCTTCACAATTTCTTGAAGAAGCTAAAAAAGAAGGTGTATCTGGACTAAAAGGAGTATTGATCGTCGATATAAAAAACTCGAAGTTTGAACAAGGAGCTGTTGTTGGCAAAAGAATAGGGAAAGCTTATGAATAACCAGAAACAATCACAGCTATTCTTAATTCGTAGCAATAAAATCCCGGTATATTTTTTTAGTCATGCCGTGCGACAGCGTATAGAAAAAAACTATCTTTGCCAAACGAGAAACGTTATATCTATGAATAAACGACTAACTTTTTACAAATATTTTACAGAAGTCAATTCATAAATATATAAATATCAGACAATAAATATATTACAACATATAAATGAAGAGTAAAAGTTTAGTTTCTATCGATCAATGTTCCAAAGAGGACATTCTTCGTATTCTGGATAACGCAAGGAAGTTTGAGGAAAATCCGAACCGTAAGGTGCTGGAAGGCAAAGTCGCAGCGACCTTGTTCTTCGAACCCTCCACCCGTACACGCCTAAGCTTCGAGACTGCGGTAAACCGGTTGGGTGGCCGTGTGATCGGTTTCTCCGACGCTTCCACGACCAGTTCCTCCAAAGGCGAAACACTGAAAGATACCATCCTGATGGTAAGCAACTACGTCGATCTTATCATTATGCGCCACCATCTGGAAGGCGCCGCCCGTTATGCTTCGGAGGTCACGGACGTACCTATCATCAATGCCGGCGACGGAGCAAACCAGCATCCTTCCCAGACAATGCTGGACCTCTATTCCATCCAAAAGACACAAGGCAAACTGACCGATCTCAACATCACGATGGTAGGCGACCTGAAATACGGACGTACCGTACACTCTCTGATAGTGGGTATGTCTCATTTCAATCCGACATTCAACTTCATCGCACCGAACGAACTCCGTATGCCGGACGAACAGAAAAACTTCTGCGACAAACATGGTATCAAATACAACGAATATACCGAATTTACGGAAGACATCATCAACCAGACGGATATTCTGTACATGACCCGTGTACAACGCGAACGTTTCACCGATCTCGAAGAATACGAACGTGTGAAGAATGTGTATATCCTGAAGAATGACATGCTGAAAAACAGCCGTGAGAACCTGCGTATCCTGCATCCGCTGCCTCGCGTTAACGAAATCGCTTATGATGTGGATGATAATCCGAAAGCCTATTATATCCAGCAGGCACGCAACGGCCTGTTCGCCCGCCAAGCCATCATCTGTGAAGTCTTAAATATCCAAATTGACAATTGATAATTAACAAAAAGTTATGTCAGCAGAAAAGAAAAAAGAATTGCAGGTAGCCGCTTTGGAAAACGGCACTGCCATCGATCATATTCCCCCCAGCCAGTTGTTTAAAGTAGCCAAATTACTGGGATTGGAAAACATGAACAATACGATTACGATCGGAAACAATTTCCATAGCAATAAAATGGGTTGCAAAGGCGTGATCAAGATCTCCGACAAGTTCTTCTGTGACGAAGAGATCAACCGGATCGCCCTGATCGCCCCGAACGTGATCCTGAACATTATCCGCGATTACGAAGTGGTGGAGAAAAAGGCCGTTACCTTACCGGACGAATTGGTTGGGCTCGTAAAATGCAACAATCCGAAATGTATTACCAATAATGAACCGATGCCGACTCGTTTTGATGTAATAGACAAAGAGAAAGGTACGATCAGATGCCATTATTGCGAACGCAAGATCAATAAAGAAGACATCATCGTTAAATA
>OJNI01000736.1_pt1 | contig 20945 bp, 23 predicted proteins | sample 1597441 | NCBI WGS metagenome assembly OJNI01 (sample SAMEA2452131, study PRJEB22498) | human gut metagenome | reverse complement strand
GACATTCGTCCAATTGGGCTGCGAATTTATTCAAAATATGGCAAAATTCCAATGCTGCGTTTGTGGTTTTTTATTTATTTTTTATCATATACCAGAAGTCTATAGTGTGGATAGTAACAATATTTTGAATTATTGAAGATGCGTGTGTAAAGAACTTTTATCTTCCGCCTGTCAGCACCAAGAGCGAAAGCGCGTCGCAGACAGATAACCATTTTTATAATATTCCACCAACTTCAGTCTATCAAACTATAATCTGCTTATTGTATGTAAAATCCTTAAGAAATCTGAAAAAACTATTTAATTGACAAAGTAAACAGATATTGATATAATAAAATCAACAAATAAAAGATAAGTTTTAAAAGAAAGGAGAATCGCCCAAGTTGCTCCATAAGGCTAACGGAAAGGCTTTTAAAACCGGCAGCTGATGGATCAGAAGTATTAAGATGATTGGGAATCATGAGACTGACTCAACAGGATATTATGATCTCGGGAGAGAACATAAGAGTCCTAGAAGCGGATAGAACGGTAAAGGAGTCAACCTCATAAAGATAATACGAAGAATAGAGAGAATGAACAAGATCTTAAGATAAGATCAGAAGATGATCAAAGAAAAAGAATCCAAACAAGAAAGATTCCAAGAGACGAGGAATCAAAACAAGAAAGATTCAGATAAGAGATCAACAAACATTCGATCAGCTGACCGGTGGAGCATTTAAAAAATTTGTAACTGGTAACTAAAGCAAAGTGTAACCCGTTAACAAAATAATTTGGAACTTATTAACTGAATATTTTCTCAAGAATAAGAGATTGATTTTTATATATTAAGAAAATGGCGTAAAGAAGCCATATAACAAAGAAATCGAAACATTGAGATCAAGAAAAGAAATCAGAATAGAAGCTGTCAGGGTCGATATCAGAGATGTGACGAGAAAGCATTTCTGAAGACAGTGGGATAAGAAAAGATTTCGAATAAGATCCATAGAATGAGATTTCCAAAAAGATAAAAATATATAGAAATTAATAAAAATCTTGGGAAAAGGTCTTGACAAAGGCATGCAGGCATTTTATAATAGCCTAGCATGCCTTTTTGGGGAGCAAAACCAAGAAGTGCATGTATAGTCACAAGGTGAATTTAAGTAACCACAGTAGAAAACATGTATGGAGGTGAAATCAATGCCAACTTTTAACCAATTAGTTAGAAAAGGGAGAAAAACATCTGTAAAGAAATCTACAGCACCAGCACTTCAGAAAGGATTTAACTCTTTAAAGAAGAAAGCTACAGACACAAGCTCACCACAGAAGAGAGGTGTATGTACAGCTGTTAAAACTGCAACTCCTAAAAAGCCTAACTCTGCTTTACGTAAGATCGCCAGAGTTCGTCTTTCTAACGGAATCGAAGTAACAAGTTATATCCCAGGTGAAGGACATAACTTACAGGAACATAGTGTTGTTCTGATTCGTGGTGGTCGTGTTAAGGACTTACCAGGTACTCGTTACCATATCGTTAGAGGTACACTTGATACAGCAGGTGTAGCTAACAGAATGCAGGCTCGTTCCAAATATGGAGCTAAAAGACCTAAGAAAAAATAAAACAAAACTAAATTGGTACAAAGCAGCGTAATTAAACGCTACCTTGTATAGTTGTGCCGGAACTTTATTGTTTCCTACAAAGGTTACAGGAGATATAAAAGTCCTGCACGAACATGCAATAACTAAGTATGAGTACCGATGAATTAATGATTATTAAGGAGGGAAGAACCGTGCCACGTAAAGGACATATTGCGAAAAGAGACGTATTAGCAGATCCTATTTACAACAATAAGGTTGTGACAAAATTAATCAACAACATTATGTTAGATGGTAAAAAAGGAGTTGCTCAGAAAATCGTATACGGAGCATTTGCCCGTATCGAAGAAGAAGCTGGAAAACCAGCTTTAGAAGTATTCGAAGAAGCTATGAACAACATCATGCCAGTTCTTGAAGTAAAAGCTAGACGTATCGGTGGAGCAACATATCAGGTGCCTATCGACGTTAGACCAGATAGAAGACAGGCATTAGCGCTTCGTTGGATCACAACTTTCTCACGTAAAAGAGGAGAAAGAACAATGGAAGAACGTCTTGCAAAAGAACTTCTTGACGCTTCCAACAATACAGGAGCATCTGTAAAGAAAAAAGAAGATATGCACAAGATGGCAGAAGCAAACAAAGCATTCGCACATTACAGATTCTAATTTCAAGAATCTGTTCTGGCGCTTTGCCAGATATGCTTCTATGTTAAAACTTATAGGAGGAAAAAATCTTGGCTGGAAGAGAATATCCATTAGAGAGAACCAGAAATATCGGAATCATGGCTCATATTGATGCTGGTAAAACAACAACAACAGAGCGTATCCTTTATTACACTGGTGTAAACTATAAAATCGGTGATACTCATGATGGTACTGCTACTATGGACTGGATGGAGCAGGAACAGGAAAGAGGTATCACAATCACTTCTGCGGCTACAACATGTCATTGGACACTGCAGGATCATTGTAAGCCTAAAAAAGGTGCTTTAGAGCATCGTATCAATATCATTGATACTCCAGGGCACGTTGACTTCACAGTTGAAGTAGAACGTTCTCTGCGTGTACTTGATGGTGCAGTAGCAGTCTTCTGTGCAAAAGGTGGAGTAGAGCCTCAGTCTGAAAACGTATGGAGACAGGCTGATACTTATAACGTACCTAGAATGGCATTCATCAATAAGATGGATATCTTAGGTGCTAACTTCTACGGAGCAGTTGATCAGATGAAAGATCGTCTGGGAGCTAACGTAGCAGTACTTCAGTTACCTATCGGTAAAGAAGACGACTTCAAAGGAATCATCGACTTATTCGAGATGGAAGCCTACATCTACAATGATGAAAAAGGTGAAGACATCTCTATCGTTGAAATCCCAGAAGATATGAAAGAAGAAGCAGAACTTTATCACACAGAATTGATTGAAAAGATCTGTGAATTAGACGACGATCTGATGATGCAGTATCTTGAAGGTGAAGAACCAAGTGTTGATGATTTAAAAGCTGCATTAAGAAAAGGAACATGCGAATGTAAAGCAGTTCCAGTATGCTGTGGTACAGCATATAGAAATAAAGGTGTTCAGAAATTACTGGATGCTATTATCGAATTTATGCCAGCTCCAACAGACATCCCAGCTATCAAAGGTGTCGATGAAGATGGTAACGAAGTTGAAAGACATTCATCTGATGATGAACCATTCTCAGCTTTAGCATTTAAGATTATGACAGACCCATTCGTAGGTAAACTTGCATTCTTCCGTGTTTACTCTGGAACATGCAAATCAGGATCTTACGTATTAAATGCAACAAAGAACAAAAAAGAGCGTGTTGGACGTATCTTACAGATGCATGCTAACAAACGTGAAGAATTAGATATCGTATATTCAGGAGATATCGCAGCTGCAGTAGGTTTCAAATCTACAACAACTGGTGATACAATCTGTGATGAACAGCATCCTGTAATTCTGGAATCCATGGAATTCCCAGAACCAGTTATCGACGTAGCGATCGAGCCTAAAACTAAAGGTGATCAGGGTAAAATGTCTGAAGCACTTGCAAAACTGGCTGAAGAAGATCCTACATTCAGAGCTCATACAGATCAGGAAACAGGACAGACAATCATTTCCGGAATGGGTGAACTTCATCTGGAAATCATCGTTGACCGTCTGCTTCGTGAATTCAAAGTAGAAGCTAATGTTGGTGCTCCACAGGTAGCATACAAAGAAACATTTACAAAAGCCGTTGACGTTGACAGCAAATACGCTAAACAGTCTGGTGGTCGTGGTCAGTATGGTCACTGTAAAGTTCACTTTGAGCCAATGGATGCCAACGGAGAAGAACTGTTCAAATTCGAATCTACAGTTGTTGGTGGATCTATTCCTAAAGAATACATCCCAGCAGTTGGAGAAGGTATCGAAGAAGCAGCTCAGTCTGGTATCTTAGGAGGATTCCCAGTACTTGGTGTTAAAGCTACAGTATATGATGGATCTTACCATGATGTCGATTCTAGTGAAATGGCCTTCCACATTGCCGGATCTATGGCATTTAAAGAGGCTATGCAGAAAGCCGGAGCTATCCTGCTTGAGCCAATCATGAGAGTCGAAGTTACAATGCCTGAAGAATACATGGGAGACGTTATCGGTGATATCAACTCTCGTCGTGGACGTATCGAAGGTATGGATGATATCGCGAGCGGTAAGATGGTTCGTGCATTCGTTCCATTATCTGAAATGTTCGGATATTCTACAGACTTACGTTCTAGAACTCAGGGACGTGGTAACTACTCTATGTTCTTTGAAAAATATGAACCAGTACCAAAGAACGTACAGGAAAAAGTACTTGCTGATAAGTAAGAAAAATTAATATATAAATATTTCGGGGCTATTTTGTCAAAATAGTCTTGAAATATTTGTTTAAATGAAATATAATCAAATTTAGGACAGCCCTTAGCCGGGGCACTATATTGAAGTTTGAAACATTATTGTAATTGCCCATAGGGCGAATAAGGAGGACAATTAAAATGGCAAAAGAAAAGTTTGAGAGAACTAAACCTCATTGCAACATTGGTACTATTGGACACGTTGACCATGGTAAAACAACTTTAACAGCAGCAATCACTAAAGTTTTAGCTGAAAGAGTAGAAGGAAACACAGCTGAGAACTTCGAAGATATCGATAAAGCTCCAGAAGAAAGAGAACGTGGTATCACAATCTCTACAGCTCATGTTGAGTATGAAACAGAAAAACGTCACTACGCTCACGTTGACTGCCCAGGCCATGCTGATTATGTAAAGAACATGATCACTGGTGCAGCTCAGATGGACGGAGCTATCTTAGTAGTAGCTGCTACTGATGGTGTAATGGCTCAGACAAAAGAACATATCCTGTTATCTCGTCAGGTAGGTGTTCCTTACATCGTAGTATTCATGAACAAATGTGATATGGTAGACGATGAAGAATTATTAGAATTAGTAGAAATGGAAATTCGTGAATTATTAAATGAATACGAATTCCCAGGAGACGATATTCCTATCATCCAGGGATCTGCTTTAAAAGCTATCGAAGATCCAGCTGGACCATGGGGAGATAAGATCATGGAATTAATGGATGCTGTTGACAGCTACATTCCAGATCCACAGCGTGATACAGACAAACCTTTCTTAATGCCAGTCGAAGACGTATTCTCTATCACAGGACGTGGTACAGTAGCAACTGGTAGAGTAGAAAGTGGTGTTCTTCACGTATCTGACGAAGTTGAAATCGTTGGTATCAAAGAAGAAACTCAGAAATCCGTTGTAACCGGTATCGAGATGTTCCACAAAGAGTTGGATGAGGCTCAGGCTGGTGATAACGCTGGTGTACTTCTTCGTGGTATCCAGAAGACAGACATCGAAAGAGGACAGGTTCTTTGTCAGCCGGGAACTCTTACATGTCATACAAAATTCACAGCTCAGGTTTACGTATTGACTAAGGACGAGGGTGGACGTCATACTCCATTCTTCAACAACTATCGTCCACAGTTCTACTTCCGTACAACTGACGTAACAGGTGTTATCGAACTTCCAGAAGGAACAGAGATGTGCATGCCTGGTGATAACGTAGAAATGACAATCGAATTGATTCACCCAATCGCTATGAGCCAGGGTCTTACATTCGCTATCCGTGAAGGTGGTAGAACAGTAGGTTCAGGACGTGTTGCTACAATCATCGAGTAATTAAATACTCTCAGCGTATCAATTGACTTAATTGGCTCAGCCCTTCGTTTACAAGGGGTTGAGCCTTTTTATTTGCGTCTGTTGTAGTTGACGCACGGGCTTAAGTCATTCTCGTGGACTTGCTGTGGGCTTATTTTATCCTTTGGACTTACGACTTTGAACCTTTTGTCCTTTGGTATTGGCATTTCCGATGCTTCTGCCGGAGCAGTTACATCGGATGTTGCCATATCCTTCTGGTGCTGGTTCTGAATCATATCCACCACTTCCTGATGCTTATTCGGATACAGATGAGAGTAGGTGCTTAAGGTTGTCTGAACCTTTTCGTGTCCTAACCTTTCCGATATGAGTAGTGGTGCACAGCCCAAATTGGTGAGATAACTGGCGTGCGAGTGGCGGACGTCATGAATTCGTATCTTTTTTACTTTGCTTTTCATACAAGCCCTTGCCCTTGCATGATTGATATAAGATTTGATAAAGGGGAATACCCTGTCCGTATCCTTCAAATCATAAAGCTTTAACATATAATCAGATGTACTAAAATTAATATCTATAGATTATAATAAGAATACTAATTTGTTGTGTATAGAGGTTGATGAAGAGTTGTATAATTGTGATGTGGATCATAAATATGTGTCTGATATAGCGGGATTGGAGAAATGGTGTGATATTAAGACAAGTATAGTTTCGAAAATACTCAGGGAATATTAAATATGTATAGTGAATAAGAAATAAATTTGTTTTGAAGATACTTGTTAAAAGTTATGAGAGATGGTACAATATATATAAAATACAAAAGAAGGAGGGGAAGATTTTGTACGTTGTTGGTTTGGTAGGACCATTTGGGAGCGGTTGTACTTATGTTGCAGAAAAAATTGTAGAAAATCATGGATATGAGTATCTTTCGTTATCTGATGTTTTGCGGGAAGAGTACAAGAAAGAAAATCCCAATAAGCGGAAAATAGCTAGAAAAGATTTGCAAGATTTTGGGGATAAAGTACGTGAGACAAAAGGTGCTGATTATTTGGCACAGATAGTATGCAAAAAAATCAAGCAAGATACAACAAAAAACTATGTTGTTGATAGTATTCGTAATCCAGAAGAAATTAATTGCCTTAGAAAATCTTTTGCTGAATTCTTTTTATTTGGTGTGTTTGCTGAACCTGATTTGCGGTGGAAACGAGTGAAAGAAAAGTATGATGAAGATAGGCGCACATTTGATGAAGACGATAAAAGAGATAGTAATGGTGGCGTAGAACATGGACAAAGAGTAACTGACTCGTTTAGAATGGCAGATATTATTTTGCTAAATAATGAAAATATAGCAGAAGGCAATAAAAATGAAGAATTATTTTTAGCAAAATTAAAACAAAAAATTTATTTGATAGAGGGAAAGGAAGCGTTTGCACCAACATATATTGAGACGAATATGGCCATAGCATATGCGGCAAGCATGAGATCTTCATGTTTAAAGAGAAAGGTAGGAGCTGTAATTGTTGACATAGCAGGAGATGTATTTAGTTCTGGATATAATGAAGTTCCCGCGGCAAATAATACCTGCAAATGTGAATATGGCATGTGTTATAGAGATAAATTAAAGAAAGACTATAAGGAAACACTAGGATCAGTCATAAAGAAGAGTAAGGAACGAGAGGCTGCGTATACTCTATTTAAGAAAAATTTTAAGATTTTAGATTATTGTCGAGCGTTGCATGCAGAAGAAAATGCAATTTTGAATGTGGCAAGAGTGGGTGCATCGGCAGCGTTGCCGGCTTCAACATTATTTACAACAACTTATCCATGTAATTTGTGCGCAAATAAGATTGCACAAGTTGGAATAAAGCATATTGTATATTTTGAGCCATATCCGATGGAAGAAGCGAAAAAAATATTAGAAGATAAGGGTGTGGAACAGGAATCGTTTGAAGGTGTTACATACAATGGATATTTTAGATTAATGGAGGTGTTGTTTTAATGTGTAAGATATGTACAACATGTGAAAGTATTATGAATTATGATCCGTATTTTGAAGCTGAAGTATGTGTGAAATGTGGCAAAATGGAGAGAAAAAAGAGTAATGAAATTCAAAAGGTGATGGTTCAACAAACTCAAAGAGTAGAAATTGCAAGACAAGTTTTTGGAGTCATGGTAGCTCGTTAAATTAGACGTTTAGTATATAATAAGGATTAATAAAGCGGATGGCTCGCATGAGCCATCCGCTTATAACTATATAGCGTGAGGCATTTAAAAAGGCTCCAAACTATCCTCCGCATCCAGAGCAAGCCTTGCATATTCAAGTGGGTTATCAATTGCCAGAGCATTCAGACGCAGTTGGGAATTTGGAGTGGTTCGTATACCGGATTCTGCCTGATTGCAGTCAATCCAGTGGATGTAACCGTTATAGTGGTTAATATCGATGCAGTTATGCATCGGGTTATATCTTATGTGTATCAATTTTATTGTTATCAGTTCTTTCATTGAATTGGAAGTAAAAGCCCGTGGCTTATTTTGGACTTGAAAAACTTTTGAAATAGATATGATAATCACAAAATGTACCATTTTATAAAATAAAACATCACTAGAAATATTCGGAACAATACAAGTTGTGATATCAACAGTTGTGTTGCTACAATCAACGAGTAATTTACGCGTTAACAACGAGAAGATTAGATAAGCATAATGATACCTGGAGAGTGCTTGCACTCTGCCGGGTATTTTTTAATTAAAGGGTGATGCGAATGAAGAAAACGGGATTTTATATAATTAAGGATTCCTCTATCGAGTAGAATTGACAAGTACAAAAAAATGTTGAAGATAAGAAAAAGACTGGAAATCATTTAATGTTGACCAGTGAGCATACTGTGAAAGATATTGAACAAAAAGTGAGAAAAGTGATTGGTATGACATGGGAGGTTTAATGTGAATAATTTTTTGGTATATGTGACTATATTCTATTTATGAAGAATGGGAAAATAGAAGAAGAGGGTTCTCATAATAGACTGATGACTCTAGGTGGAGATTATAGCAATATGTTTGCATTACAAGCAAATTGGTATCAAGAAATTTGATAGGATTCTTTACCAATGATAGGGAGCATGATAACCACCTAGATGAATGCGGATGGACAAAAAAGAAATGAGCCATATGAATACGGGCCATCCCTGATGTAGTGGTATTGCAATGCCAAATAATAAAAAATTGCATATGGTTTCATTAATGAAACATTCGGTCCCATAAATGTTTACGTCGCGTTTTTTTTGAGCTGAACCGTATTTTGATAAGGAATTCACTATTTTTATGGCGATATTATGTATCATAGTTTATATATCAAGTAGCGTTGAAAAGACTTCACGAACATGCTCCAAATAGCTTTCCGACACAGGATAAATAGAATTGTCGGAAAGAGTGATGTCTTTATTGGTTAATCGCATAACTTTATTCATATTGACAATAACTGTTCGATGGCAACGGACAAATTCTTTAGGTAGTTGATTTTGTAGATTTTTTAATGTGATTTTTTGACGAAAAAAAACCTGATTATCATTGGGTTGGGTTATTATATCTACATAGTGCCGAAAAGAGGTAAATGCCAATATTTTGTTGTATGGTATTTTTACTGTTTCAGTTTTTGTTTTGTACACGTGATAAGATCCCTGCATGTTTCTCAAAATGGGTTTCATACATTGTTCAAGTTTGTTCTGACTAATTGGCTTTAACAAATAATCCAAAGCCTGAACATGATACCCGTCAAAGACATATTCGGAAAAAGCAGTCAGAAAAATGATATTACCGCAAAACCCATCCTTTCGTAATTGCTTTGCAATGTCCATTCCATTTGCCGATCCTAATTCAATGTCAATAAAAAAAAGTTCTCTTCGTCATATTCTTTTTCTGAAAAATCCTTGTCATTAAAATAGTGACATATAGATGTGGAAATATTATTTTGATTGCCCCACTTTTCGAGTAATTGCTTTAATTGCGCAGCATGAGTTGCTTCATCTTCTAAAATTGTTACATTTAATTTCATAATGATTTACCTCTCTGTAAGTAATGGAATATATACATCAGCAGTAAAAGAATCTTTTTCAGCTGTTATATTGCAAAAGCCAGAATTTCTTTCGGCAATTTCTCTAACATTTGTCAACCCTTTTCCATGATTTTTCTGATCTGTTTTTGTGCTTTCCAGTTGACCATTAAGTTTGTATCGATAGTTTCCAGAGGAACTATTCTCTACATGAATATGATACATGCTTCGCTGTGGTTTAAGAAAAACCTTGATTTGAGGATGGGTATCCGTCTTTCGTTCTATCTTGGTACAGGCCTCTATTGAATTGTCGAGGAGATTGCCTAAAATCCCCGTGATTTCAATATCATTGATAGGAAAATGCTCAGGGAGAATAACAGAATACATAAACGATATATGCTCTGACTGTGCAATCGCGTACTTATTGGTTAAAATTGCATCAATGACAGGATGACCTGTACTTACAATTGGGAAAGATTGTGGGAGGGACTCACGTTGCTTGGATACATATTGACTGAGTTGGTGATAGGACTTTGCTTTGATTAGTTCATGGATCACGGCTAAATGGTTCGAGTAGTCGTGTTTCCATTTTTGCAGACTCTTTGCGGATTGGAGAATAGTTTTGCTTCGTTCTCTATTTTTTTCATACATATGTATTTGTTCTGCCAATTTAATGTTTTCTTGATATGATTTACTGATAATTTGGATTAGAAATAACATAGCGAGAAAAACGAAAAGAATAAAAATGCTGATGCTGTTAAGTTGTATTCGGTATTTCATAGGTAATTTGTCAGTATCAAGTTCAACGATTATATTCAGGAAAAACGTAGACACAAATAAGGCAATAACAGTAGTTATTACCACAAAAACATCAAATTTTTTTGGTAAAGAAGAAATGTCATTCAGGATATGCAAGAAAGCAATCATGAAAAGGAATATAAATAACAAAAACAGCAAGGTTGATACGATACGATTATCACCTAAAAAGTCAAAAGAAGAAAGGTTACTGGCAGAAACGATAAGTGCAATTGTATATGTAATCTGATCTGCGAATATACTCATAAAACTTGGAAGGCAGCAGGTAAAAGTTTTTTCAGAGAATGTATTTCTAAAACATAGAAATATAAATATCATTCGAAAAAGAAAAAGGGCGAGCAGAGTTGCAGTAGTGTTGATTTGATAAAAATTGCAATAAGAAACTAAGATGCTTGAAAAAAGCACAAAACTAGTAAACATTGCTATATAATACTTAGAATTTCTTAATGTAAGACGATGAAACAGTAAATAAGCAACGATCGTATTTTCTATGAGATTTACAAATATTTCCCAAAGATAAATTAACAACATAAAACCCCCAATATAATGTCGCTAAAAATAAATTGAATATTATCCTATCATAATAAGGACAAAATGTCAAATTACGCATATCGAGAATTCAGCAATTCAGGAACTGATAAGGGGGATTCGTGCACGATGTATTGACGTAGAATAAAAAAATATAGTATTATTTATAGAAGTAAGCACAGTTTGCTTATATAGTAATTTGATTACGGCAAAACAGCAATGGATGTTTTGCTATAATGTATTATCTTCGGCATCATCTACTATGAAAAATATTTCAATAGAAATAGATTGGGAATATGATTTAGCCGATACAAATTATGAACTCTATAAATAGGAGGCTCTGTCATGACAGATATAATCAGGCTGAAACAACAGGAAGCAGTGTTACGATTACTTTTTCAGAATGCGCACAAGGATGTCGAAAAGCCGCTGCATGCACAAAAGAATGTGGTTGCGAAACGGGATTGCTTAACGATTAGTTCGGAAGCAATGGAAATTCAAAAGACAGCTCAGATTTACGGTCAGTCGGAGAATATTAAGTTTGACCAGAATGTTGATATTGCGTCATATTTTGAAGCTGCAAGAGAGGCTAACCAGAAAACACTTGAGAATGCAGGCGATGAGATTACGCGTTCTGGGCAGAAATGTCCTTATGTGTCATCAGGTGAAGTGTGCTATCAAATACTTACAGATAAATATAGTAAATTGATAGAAGAAGCAAAAAAGCATGATGACCCGGAACTTTATATTGAGAGAAAGTATTATGATCCTACCTGTCCGTGGTTTACATCAGATTTAACCAGAGAAGAAAGAAGTATTGGGTATCGAAATGAAATGTCCATGTTAAAAAGAGGAAAAGTGGTAGGTGCGAATATGCTTGACTCGGTATTTCGGATAAACAGTTTGACGCTTGATTATGATGAAATAAATGCTTCTCAAATTTCTTACTATAGACAGTTGTGTGATGCACAGCTCAATTTTATTTTTTCAAAAAATAAAATTCAAGTAGGAGAAGCCTCACAGTACATTTTTCGGGTGGATCCTTACAGTTATCACATTTCCGTTGATTGTGAGGATGCTGCAATAAAGGAAAAAATGGAATCCGTACTAAATCAAGGGGAAAACGGAAAGCATCTTTGGCAGCAAATTAAATGGTTTTCGGAGCAGGATGGTGCTCATGGTACTCAGATAAGTAATAAATTGAGTGTTCATAAAACTTGGGCTTATAGAGAGGTGTACAGATACACAGGTTATCAATTGCATGAGTTAAAGGAAGAGAATGGCACATATTACACAGAAGATGGGACAGATATAAAAACGGTAATCCGTGAGGAAGTATGGAAAGATCCAATTTTTCCGTATGAGGCAAAAGAGGATTATTCACAGGCTGTCTGTGGCTGGATTCAGGAAGTGGCAGAGTGGGGCTGGAAAAATGTGCCGGATATGGTGTTATCTATTGGATACTCATCTGCTGGTTTACATGATCTGGGGCAGGATATTTCTTTTGATTATGGAAGTGAGTGGTATAAACAATATCTGGATAATTATCAATATTCCGTGTTGGCAACATATTGAAGAAACATTAATTTGAAAACAGTTGTTTGGCTTTTTAAGCAACTGTTTTTTATCTTCCTTTTATCTCTTCAAATGAAAACCGAGATCCCCGCCTGAGAGGAAATCTCGGTTACAAACAGAATAACAGATGACAGTGAAATTGGCAGTACAAAGGCAGAGGGCAGGATTCCCCCTGCCTTTTGTGTTATAGTGGGGGCACACTGGCAGGCAACGGAAAAAATATCCCAGTCACGGAGTAGCATCCTCTCGAAAGAAGAGAGATTGCAAGGCTGAGGAACTATCATGATTATGGAGTATACATGGAAAAATTCTTTACATAGATTTCGTGTACTAAAAAGGGGTGTTCGTGCACTGGGGGTTAACAGAGGAGAAAAATCTGCCGAATTCACTTGTAGAAATAGATATTGGTGACTAATATATGTAAGGTCATGGAATTTGTTGAAAAGGAGGATACAACAATGGAAAAAAGCATGGGGATTTCTATACCATCAGTAAATAGTTCAATTGTTAGTTATGAACAGTCGCAAGTTACAAATGTAAATAATAAAGGAGGGAAAACGGTAGATTCTTCAAAGAAAGCGGGAAAGCACTGGTGGCAATGCAGCGAAAAAGAAAGTAAGTTGTTGCAATGTCGTGTCAAAGACAGTGATCAGCGCAAAGAGTATCTTACTGCCTTTTATCAGGGAAAGATTTCTGATGTTGAATTGGACACGGCAATATCAAATACGATACGTAATGCATATGAAGAAGCCGTTTCTGGCGGCTGGCTGGACAAAGATGACGAGAAAGAATTTTTAAATACAATGTATTGTGATTTAACAATAGAAGCGGTGCAGAATGCCGTGTCTAGTAACATTGTTGAAGGTAGGGCACTTAATCGGCAAAATGCAGTAAATGTGCAGGATAGTAAGTTTGTGTATTATAATGCAAAATTTTATCATTCCTGTGAGAAGGCAAAGGAGGTTCTCAGAGATTGTTTAGATAGGTTTTCAGAGGAACTGGGAATTGAGAATCTTGACAAAGAAAAGTATTTATCCGAACACGTGAAAAATGGTGATGATTTTAATGCAGTTTGGAGTGGAAGTTATGAAAGTTGGAATGGGCATTACAATCATTGTGAGATGATAAATACGGAAGCTGTACCTCCAGAGGAATTTTCCTTTTATTATCAAGTGGAGTATTCTGATATCCATAAAAAATTTAAAGAGTACGATTATGAAGAACGTCACTGTCTGCTCGTTAATGGAGAGACTTCGGTTGTTAAAGAAGAATTCAGAATGACAGATGATACGATGTTGAATCGAAAACCTTTTAATAATCTTTTGGATTATGTAAAAAGTAAATATTTAGAACAGGATCATTTGTGGAAAGAACTGCATTATTTGAATAATTTTAAAATATATTCTTTGCTAAATTTTGTTTAAATGAAACTGTTGCTAGAGGATTACGAGTACAAAAAGGCACAGTTTGATGCCGGTATGGAGACGATAGAAAAGTTGTGCAAGAAGGGAAGATACCTGAAAGAGAGCAGATGCTTGCCATCAAAGGTACAGGAGTGATCACGGTGGCTGAATTTCTGGTTGAAGTGGGCGATGTAAGGCGTTTCGAATCACCCAGACAATACAAAAGAGGGCGGGCGGAACTGTTGCAGAAAAACTGGAAAACGATTTTATATCTGTTAGACGAGGCTCAGTTTGTGGATGCAGACACACCGCCGAAACTGGTTCTGCGCATGGAAGAACGGTTGGAAATCTTTTCGTCCAATGACATTCCGTTGGATGGGTTTGGCACCGGAATTGACGGAGAAAAGAAAACAAAAAGCAATTTGTTTATCATTATCCCGGATGACGATGACACCTTTAACTTCGTGCCGGGCATGGTTTACACGCTGCTTTTTCAGGAGTTGTACCATCAGGCAAGGTTCTTTGGTGGAAAGCTGCCGATGGATGTCGGTTTCTGGTTGGATGAAATGGCAAAGAAGATTCATTCTACTCCGAACGATAAAAAGAGACACGAAGAAATGTGATATTCTTGCTTGAAAAAGGAGAAAATCATGAAGAAACAATCAGAATTAATCAATGAGTATTTGTATTATGGGAGAAAGCAGCGAAAATTGGATGAAAAGACTATCAGATCAGGCCGTGTTGCTACAATCATCGAGTAATTTATAATTTAAAAATTTATATTTTAGATTGTATTCCGCAATCCTTGAGAAATCAGGGGTTGCAGTTTTTTTGTATAAAAACTTTTTTAATAATGCATTTTTGGAAAAAGAATGGTAAACTGTTGTTTAATGGGCTTGCATGCTTGCAGAATAGCTCAACTATTTTTATGATTTGAAAAGAGGCGGAAGATGAAGTCATGGGGAGAACAGGAGTGAGTAAAAAATTGAAATATTTTTGGAAAAAGATTTTGATTTTAACATGGATGTTCAGTTTATTTCTTGGCATACTGGCAGGACCATGTGCGGTAGACGCAAAGAACCAAAAAGAGAAAAAAGAATATGGCGTATTTTTAAGCATTGATTCGTCTCAGATAAAAAAGTTATACGGATATAGGCTGGTGGTCATTGATGCACAGTATTTTTCTGCAAAAGATATCCGTACCCTGCACAAAAAAGGCGTAAAAGTATATACCTACTTAAATGTTGGTTCCATCGAGAATTTTCGCTATTATTATAAGAAATATGAATATCTTACAATCGGAAATTATGAGAACTGGGAAGGAGAAAAGTGGGTAGATGTTTCGAATAAGGACTGGCAGAAGTTTATGGGAAAACTGTCGAAGAAGCTGCTGAAAAAAGGGGTGGATGGTTTCTTTATTGACAACTGCGATGTCTACGATTATGCAAAGACAAAGAAAAATTTTAAAGGACTGGCCAAAATACTGAAAAATATCAAACGTCTTGGAAAAGGTGTCATGATCAATGGCGGAGATGTTTTTGTGACAAAGTACAGAAAAACATACGGATCGGCGAAAGATATCATGACTGCCGTTAATCAGGAATCTGTGTGGAGCAGTATTCGGTTTGAAACGGGCACGTTTGGAAAACAGCCAGAAGATGTACGCAAATATTTTTCCGATTATGTTCAAAAATGTAAAAAAGATAGAATGGAAGTCTATCTTTTAGAATACACGAAAGATAAAAAACTGATCAGAAAAATTAAACAGTATTGCAGAAAAAATAAGTTTCACTATTATATATCGGATTCAATCGAATTGGATTAATAAACAAGTATCATTCATGATTTAATGGGAGGAGTTTGAAAATGGAACAAAAAGAAATAACAAAAACGAGGCTGATTATTTATGTGCTGATGGCTTACGGACTGACCTATCTGATGGGAATTCTGATGTGGTATGGCAGTACAAAGGGTTATGACCTTACGGTATTTCCGACAGCATAGATGATGTATCCGGCAGCGGGCGTGATCGTACTTGGTGTTGTATGGGGATTGTGGCATATCCCAGATGATCTGTTTTATTATACACAGACATCAGGAATACAGATGATTTTCGTACAGCAGATCACCTGTATTTCGCTTGGAATTTTTTTTGCGTATGCCTATATGAAAACGCAGAATATCTGGGTGCCGGTATGTCTGCATTATCTGAATAATAACCTGATACCGATCATCTCGGGAACACTTTCCGCAGATGTTCTGGAAAATCAGAATGTAAGCTGGAGGGATCTTCCGGTTGCAGTGGTGTTAAATGGATTGTGTTTTGGATTTTTCCTGCTTGCAGATGTATTTAAAAAGAAGGAAATTGAAAAAGAAAATTCGTGAATAAAAGCGCATGTAACGTAAAAACGAAAAGGTTTACGGTGCATGCGCTTTATTTATGACAATAGAATTCTGTGCTGTATATTTAATTGTTTTTCCATCTATGCATATTTCTATATCTCCCAGTGGCGTGGTCATTCAATTCTCCCATATCTAACATTTAAGGTATTTATCTTCTGCTACTTTAATTACTAGCGAATCGTATCTTCGCCTTTTAATTGTTTTTTATTTGCATACATGGCTGCATCTGCAATAGAACATATATGTTCAAAATCCTCGTCTGCATCCGGCGTGGCAAAACCAATGGCGCAGCAATAAAGAGTCTTAGAAAGCTCCCTCCGCATATGATCGACCAGAGCAGGGACATCATCTTTTGAAACCCGTGAACATAAGATCATAAACTCATCACCACCGGTTCGATACAGGTGGCATCCCCTCGGCAGTATATTTTGAATGCACGCTACAATCGTACACAAAGCCGTATCCCCGGCCGCATGGCCATTCTCGTCATTGAGCCTCTTCAGATCATTTAAATCAATGGAAATTACCGCTGTCAGACATTTGCTCTCCATTAAATGATCCGCATCTAGGTAAAAATACCGACGGTTGAGCGCACGCGTAAGTGGATCCCGCTTGAACTGCTGTGTCGTCAAATACATATAATAAAATGCAATACTCACAGCTCCCGTGGTATTGATGAGTCCGTCATAATGGAAAAATGCCTCCAGAATGACAGCTATCGTGTTCGTCACCGCAATGAAAATTGCGATCAGCGATTCGTATGTATGCTCCGTCTTATATATCTTATTAGTCAGGATAACCAACAGAATTAAATAAAAACCGGAGGCAGCAAATGCCGAATATCCAAGTGGCCCCCGCACAAATTCATTCTTATCCGAGTAGGAAAAACAAACACCTGAAAATAACGCAGTGGAAGCGATCAACGTATTCAGAATTCCCGGAAGTGCAATAAATTTCTTAAACTTTTGCGACACTCTGTTTCCACAGGAAAGAATGATCACAAAGCATATATTGATTGGTCTAAGCGCATACCCAATAATAGATACTGCCACACGCAGCATTGTCGGATACGGAAGTGTCGCACACCAGTATTCTATACTGTCAACGATAACCAGACACAGTACTGAGCTTATCGCAATGGAAAACAACCGAATTACCTTTCTCTGAAATACAGGATTTACATTGACGAAAATCAACATAAAAAAGGATATTAAGATCGTCGCAAAATTCAACTGTAAAAAATAATGAAACATAAACTCTTCCCCTTTTTTATCAGTAAATATACAAATTGCACATTATTATAACACAGAAAAGGGAGAATGTCTATATAACTTGAGTTTCCGCAGTTTTATACACAAGTGCGTCATTTTCCATATGCAGTTATACAACTTTCGAAATCGGAACGCAAATTCACTGCTGATATGACTTACGGTATGCTTGCTGCCGGAAGCTGTCTTCTGACTGATGTTGTGGATCAGCTTCATGAAGATTCCAAAAAAATCAATGTCGTTGACCGCTTATCAAAGCATCTTGATAAAGGTACTCTGGCATCTGCGGCTGCTTCTTACCTTCAGCAGGTGAGAAATTGGGTGCCTGCCGACCCCGTGATTCATATCGATGACAGCGATGTGGTAAAACAAGATGTTCCTGAAACTTGATGATTTGGAACAGGATTACGTCATCCGCCTTACCTCTAAAAGAAAACTTTTATACCACAACAAATGGACTCCTGCCACAGAATTGCGCGACCGCAGAAAAGGCAAGATCAAGACCAGTGTTTTCTACAGGGGAAAAGAGCATGAAGCTTATCTATCACACGTTAGAGTGCAGATCACTGCATCCAGAAAGGACATTTATCTGGTCCTCGTTTATGGCATTACGGAACATCCGATGATGCTTGCCACCAATAAGGAGATCAAATCAAAGGAAGATGTGCTCCGGGTGGCCCGGATATATTTTTCCCGATGGAGAATTATGCCGATATCTGCATAATGCGCCATCTCAAATGATAATTCGTATGTTTTATCACTTTTTCGTGGAAGATAATCAAACACTTGATTTGCAGGCATCCACTTATAGCCTGCATTTTTTGTGGTCTTTGTATTTTTCCTCGAAAAAATCTGAGTGATATCTATATCAAACTCATCATTTGGAGGAAGATTTAACCCAGATGCAATTCCATTACTATTTTTATCTTTGATACGTATAGCGAATTTCCATCCTTTTTCAATTGCATGTGCAAAAATGTTATAGTTTTCATATCCTCTATCAGCAACAAGAATAACATTGTCTAGTTTCGATCTGTCAATCATTGTTGCACATGCTCTAGACTCGTTGTAATCCGCTGCTGTTTGCACTAAAACATCGGTGTATATACGATTCAAAACATCATAAAAGGCATTTAGATGTAGTTTATTAACAATTGAACCATACTGATTACGTTCCCAAAAAGTTTCTGGATCCTTTTGATTGGTTGCAATGGTCAAGTTACTTCCATCACATGCAATTAAACGATAACCATGATAATTATTAGTAGTTGGAAGGTTGTCATCCGTAAAAGATTTAAACAAATATTCAAAAGCCTCTGGAAGTACTTTTGAACGTTGTTGCGTAAATGCTGACACAGACGGAGTATTTTTGTTAAAATCAAAGAAATCAAGTAGTTCTTTACTCATAGTAGCTCCACCCGAATTCATCATGATTCCTATAAAAGTTTTGAAATCAATTTTCCGTTTTCGAGAGAAATCGACATTGGGGTTTCGAAGAAATAAACATGGATTGTTAGCTAATTCCGAAATATGATTCTTTAGAGAATCTGAAACTTGATTAATATAATTGCTCATATGCGTTACCTCCTTGCAATCAAGATGTTCTTAATTACAAGGGCCGCTTTCGCTACCTCATTATCATTCAATAGCGAAAGCGGCCGCACATTTCGAATCATATGTCAAGCATTTATTACAAAATAAAAAGACCCTAGCATCATTTCTGATGCTAAGATCTTGATTGGTCATCTTAACTTAATGACATTGCTCCCACATGTTTTTTAGGATTTTGTGATAAGGAAGGTTATAAAAATATTTCTTGTTAAAATAATAAAAAAGTATTATAATAACACAAAAAATAAAGAAGGGATAAGTAAGAATGAGAAAAAAGTAATAGGAATGGCTCTAATGTGTGCATTGACGATGCTTCAAGTTACAGATGTTTTGGCGGCAGAAATTGCTAAAGGAGATGTTATAACTATTGAGAGCATAAAGACATCAACCGATAAGGTGGCAAGTAATTATTCAACAAACAGTGATATGTTGTTGAGTAGAATAGTACAGGAGGGTATGGTTCCAACAAGTAAAAGGTCTAATGTTATACATGAGGATGATTTAGTTATTACTGAAACGGAAATTACATATCAACAGTTGTTTCCGACTAGTTTAACAAGTAGTATGGTTAGTGCTCAAGCGAAGGCTGCTGGATACAAAACGGGATTTAGTTTTCATATATATGAGGTGTCATCATCTTAAGGGAAAAAATTATTAAGACTAGAGCAATCTACGGAATTTAAGTATAATGGCACATATGCGTATGTTTCGGATAAGGAATACATTTATTATCGTTATAATGGCGCATCTTTTGTCAATAGAAAATCAGGGTATACATCTTCAGCGAGTAAAAGCAGATCGTTGGCTAAATATTGGATTTCGGGAGACATAAAATGGTCAGCAAAGAAAAAATCTTACACTAAACACCGGGTATTTACAGCGAAATGTACTCCGAAGGGTGTGTGTTCTTTGTCGTTGACTAAATCATGATGAAAGGAGACATGGTAATATGAATAAAATTAAAAGCAAGAAAGTACATATCGCCATAGTTGTTATGGCACTGCTGTTTTTGACAGGGGGATATTTTGCCCATAGTTTTATGGGAGCAAACAACGATGATGCCAACATATCAAAGGCAAGTGCAAAAACAGATGCAATTAAAGAGACAGATGCCAGTGAGCAAAAAAAAGCGCAAAAAGACAAAAAGTATGTGCTTGAGGATGATGATTCTCTCAAAGTCACGGTAACCGATGTGGATGTGTCGGGAAAAACATTTAAACAAGTGAAAAAGGAAATGCAGGAAGAGGCAAAAAAGAATGGCGGAGTGATGGGAGAGAAGGAATAGAATATCTCCGTGAGCGTTCCAAAAACGTAATACAAATGTAGAATGTGTTGCAAATTTACATGCGAATAGATTGAATTAATGACGAGATTAAATGAAGCAGAAACCGCCATTCGTGAGAAAGGAACCATATCTGCGGATGGAAAAAAGACCCATCAGGGCAATGTCATTAAGTTAAGATGACCAATCAAGTTTCAGATTCTCTAAAGAATCATATTTTGGAATTAGCTAACAATCCATGTTTATTTCTTCGAAACCCCAATGTC
>OJNI01000729.1_pt1 | contig 21066 bp, 19 predicted proteins | sample 1597441 | NCBI WGS metagenome assembly OJNI01 (sample SAMEA2452131, study PRJEB22498) | human gut metagenome | reverse complement strand
ATTGTCCGGAAATCACATTCACAACCGCCAGTAAAATAGAACCCACAAAATTTCCCACATAAACTACAAACAGAAATTTAATCAAATCCCATATGGTGCAGGCTCCTTCTGCATTTCCCATTGCCATCAGGCAGTCTCCGGTAAACAGCTCTGCACCGAGGAGAACAACCATCATCAGTCCAACCGGGAATACACATCCGGCCACCAGTCGTGAAAGACCGACATTCGTAACTGCATGAGCTGCCACATTGCTTGCTGATGCGCCAAATGCAATCATCATTCCTGCTAAAACAGCCCGTCCAAATACCTTATGTGTTCTAACATTCATTTTTGTTTTGCATCCATCAATGTACTTCTGTACATCCTCTTTTACGGAATAATAGTTGTCTGTTCCCATGCTCTATCTCGCTTTCTTTCAATGATTTTATGATTCATTAAGTGTCCAGGTACCGTTCGCACTAACCTCAAGCTGCGCCTTCGGCTTGCTTTCGCTAAGTGCTCTACATGAAAAAGCGGAGCATATATATTCTATATGTTCCGTCTTACAGGGTTGGGCTATTCTAAAATAGTCAACAGCTCGTAGGGGAATCGAACCCCTGATTCCGCCGTGAGAGGGCGGCGTCTTAGCCTCTTGACCAACAAGCCATAACCTTTGTTGTCTTGCAGTTGTGTACCGCAGCAACAATGATATCTTAACTCAATTATCGGAATCCGTCAAGCACTTTTTTGAATTTTTTTAAAAATTTTTCAGAAAATATTTCATAGCCTTCAAAAAAGCGCTTAAATACTGGATTTCAAGCCAATTAATAATCTTATGCAAAACTAAAGATTGCTGTAAATACTCCCGCACTTGCGATTCCCATAATCACTCCTGCAAGTAAAACTCCTAACAAAACTGCTATTACACTCTTCTTAAATCCCATATCAAGAAAACTTGCTGCAAGTGTTCCCGTCCATGCACCTGTTCCCGGAAGTGGAATTCCAACAAAAAGTAATAATGCTACAAAAAGACCTCTTCCAGCCTTCTCCTTAAGCTTCTCTCCACCCTTGTGTCCTTTTTCAATACAGAAAGTAAAGAACTTTCCAATATATTTCTTATCCTTTCCCCACTCAAGAACCTTTCTTGCAAAAAGGTAAATAACCGGTACAGGAAGCATATTACCTATTACGCACACAATATATGACTGTAACAATGGTAACTGAAATCCTTGTGATACAGGAATTGCACCTCTAAGCTCAATAAGTGGAACCATAGAAATAAGAAAAATATACAAATACTTTTTTAACATACTATCTCCTATTTAATTTAATAATAAACAGAATTGATAATACATAATATTTGTTAAAAAATCAAGTGTATTATATATTCTCAATCTGCCAGTCAATCGGTTCTACCCCATTAGCCTTTAAAAATTCATTGCACTGGCTGAAATGTCTGCAGCCAAAAAAACCTCTGTACGCAGATAAAGGACTCGGATGCGGTGCTTTAAGAATAAGATGTTTCGGATTATTAAGCATTGACGCTTTCCTCTGTGCAGGCGAACCCCACAGCATATACACAATAGGTCTGTCCTGCATATTGACAGCATTAATAACTGCATCCGTGAACTGCTCCCAGCCGTGTCCCTGATGTGAATTAGCCTGGTGTGCTCTTACTGTAAGCACTGTGTTAAGCAGAAGTACTCCCTGGTCGGCCCATTTCTTAAGATACCCGTTATTAGGAATATAACATCCACAATCATCATGCAGTTCTTTATATATATTCTTAAGTGAAGGCGGTGCTTCCTCTCCGGGAAGTACCGAAAAAGACAGTCCATGTGCCTGATGTACATTATGATAAGGATCCTGACCAAGTATCAGTACCTTAACCTTACTAAGCGGTGTAAAATGAAATGCATTAAATATATCATCTGCCGGAGGATATACAACATATTTGCTGTATTCATCCTTAACAAATGTAAATAACTCCTTGTAATATGGCTTGGAATATTCCCCCTTAATAGCAGGAAGCCAGTCATTATCTATCATTGACATATCCATATCCTCCTACATACGCATAGGAATACCATTATCCGCAAGGTATTTCTTAAGCTCCATAATATCAAGTTCCTTATAATGGAATAGTGAAGCTGCAAGTGCTGCATCTGCTTTTCCCTTAGTAAATGCATCAAGAAAATGTTCTTTACTGCCTGCACCACCTGAAGCAATTACAGGTATTGATACATTTGACGCAATTGTATTAGTAAGCTCAATATCATATCCGGCTTTCGTTCCGTCACAATCCATACTTGTAAGAAGAATCTCTCCTGCTCCAAGCTTTTCTGCCTTCATTGCCCATTCTACAGCATCCATATGCATATCAACTCTTCCGCCATTCTTATATATGCTCCAATGACCATCACTATTCCTCTTTGCGTCAATTGCAACAACAACACACTGGCTTCCAAACTTATCAGCTGCATCTGATATAAGCTGTGGATTCATAATAGCTGCCGAATTAATTGATATCTTATCAGCACCTTCTCTTAAAAGCACCTTAAAATCATCTGTGCTTCGTATTCCACCGCCTACCGTAAATGGAATAAATACTCTTTCTGCCACTCTTCTTACAAGATCAACAGTTGTGTTTCTTCCGTCGCTTGATGCAGTAATATCGAGAAATACAAGCTCATCTGCACCTGATTTGTCATACATCGATGCAACCTCAACTGGATCACCTGCATCTCTTAAATCAACAAAATTAGTTCCTTTAACAACTCGTCCATCCTTACAGTCAAGGCATGGTATAATTCTTTTAGTAAACATGAGCAACTCCTTTAAGCAATTATAATGATGCGAAATTCTTTAATATCTTAAGTCCTACATCGCTGCTCTTCTCTGGATGGAACTGGCATGCAAACACATTGCCACTCTCAACCGAAGCATGAATATGTGTAGTGTATTCGGTAGTTGCAGCAACAATTCCCTCATCTGCTGCCTTAAGATAATAGGAATGTACAAAATATACATATGGGTTACCTTCAAGTCCCTTAAAGAGTCTCGCTTCCGGCTTAACATCAAGAGAATTCCAGCCCATATGTGGAATCTTGAAGCCATCCTTAGCAGGAATCTTTAATATCTTTCCTGGGAGAATATCAAGTCCCTCTGCTCCCGGAGTCTCATCACTTTCCTTAAACAAAAGCTGCAGTCCAAGGCATATTCCAAGAAATGGTGTTCCACTCGCAGCAACCTTCTTAATAGTATCAACAAGTCCGAACTTATCAAGATTATTCATGGCATCTCCAAATGAACCAACCCCCGGAAGAATAACCTTATCCGCCTGCAGGATTTCACTTGAATCTCTTGATACGATAACTTCCTCGCCTAATGATACTAAAGCCTTTTCAACGCTGCGCAAGTTGCCAGCATCATAATCGATAATTCCAATCATCCTTCTGTCCTTCCATACACATGTATTCTGTAATAATCAGTAAAATATTATCACAAAAAATTCGTCTTAACAATATTTGACAAGTTCTTTTATAAACTGTGCCCCATTCATCTCACAGGCGAAAGCTCTGTCACTGATTTCCTTAGGAATCTGGTAAAATGTGCTATGAACACGGTACAGCTTAGCCTTCTGATTAATCATGACAATTCTCTCGAATGGCCATCTGATAATGTTAGGATTAGAAAAATCCTCGCCCAGCTCTATAATAACAAGCTTCTTTGCAAGTGAAGAAGAAAGCCATTTGTTATAGAAATCCCACTGTTTCTCCTCTTCTTCGGCAGCAGACTCATTAGCCGGACAGACTATACGTCTTTCGTTAAATCCCGCATTTCTTATTCTTCCTTCTTTATCAGTAGATACGATAAAATAATTCACATGCTCCATCGACTCAAAAAGCTTCTTAAGATTATCATTAACCTCTGCATCATCCGAATTATATATCTCTTTTCCAAGTCCGAAAAGCACATAATCTGCGCTTTTTATATCTTCCATTAAATCGTTATAAATCATACATACCTCCATTTCATAACCAGATGATTATAACATCTTTTTTTAGGATTGTCATCGCTACCTGTTTTGCGCAAGCACAACTGTGAACTTTCCATATCTTCTCTCATCGCTACTCACGCAAAAAAAGGACGCCATCCATGTCAGATGGCATCCTATAAGAGGAAGTGTAAAATGAAGAAAATTATCTAAATTAATACCAACGTTATTCACGTTCAAATTTCTTTATCAGCATTATAGCAGATTGTTATTAAAAATACAATCATATTATTAAATAATTATCTTACCGGTCTTATAATGCTTCTGCTGCACAGATAAGTTATAAGGAAATATCCACCATAAATAACTGCAACGAATGCCAGTGTAAGCCCAATAGATGCTGCCATTGAACTCATTCCCATAGTTGCAAGAATTATGTTAATAAACTTAATTCCAAACACAGAATGTATAAGTGCAAGAATCAGTGGAAATGCGAAGAATATTCCAATCTGCTTAAAAAGCGCCATATCAATCATTCTCTCATCAACTCCAAGCTTCCTTAACATTCCATATCGTTCCTTATTGTCTGCACTGTCTGACAATTCTCTCAAGGCAAGAATTGCCGCACTGCTTATAAGGAATATAATCCCTAAATATAAGGCAATAAATGTAACTAATGCTCCAAGCCCGACACTGCTTTCAGCCAGGTCAATTCTGGAATTCCAGCTAATGAAACTCGTTTGAAATGATATATTTTTCATTAAATTGTCTAATTGTGTTTCAATAGAATATCTTTCTTCCTTAGTATCTGCCCTATAGTCAGCACTAAGTCCCATATTACGTACCTGCTGTGGTTTTACCGCGTTATCAGGCACAACAAGAATCCCGTCATTCATATTCTGAACACCAATCTGTACAAAACCATCCTTGCATTCATTATATCTTGGTTTATACTCTTTTCCATTGACAGATAATGTAATTCCTTTCTTTAATGCCTGATTCCTAATCATAACCATGTTCTTATAATCTGCCACTATAATATATTCATCGTCATTAAGTTCATACGTAATATTACCGTACAGTCTTGCAACAGAATTATAATCGCCAATAGTCATTACCGGCATAATAGTATCTGCCATAAACTGATAATCATCTGTATTAATATCCCCTAATGTATCTTTAACTGTCAATCCGGTGTTGTATACATTATATTCTGCAACATCCTTAAAATACTTCTGCGCATCAAATCCACTGTTATTAAGTGTTTCTATTATACTTAATTTGGAATCTTCCAGCATTTTCCTGTCTTTTTCATTCATATCCTGTGATGTGGCATATGCCTCGCTCATCGCATCATATGAATATTTTGCAAGCTGTACATCAACAGGACACATACTGTCCAGATCCTTTGAAAGCGAATCCTTCATTGAAAGTGCTGCAGAAAGCACGCTTATTGTAATAAAAAGCATGATACATATAACAGTTGTCGAGAATACAGTAGTGTTAATCTTGCTGCAGAACTGCCTTAACACAAAGCTGTTCACACCTTTATAATACACACTCTTAATACTTGTGAATATTCTTATCATAAAACCTGAGACTGACCAGAATATTAAAAATGTGGCAACACAGCCAAGTGCAATAGGAATACCTATTTTATCAAAAGTATTTAAAGTTCTAACACCCCTTGTAACCATCCAGTATGCATAAGAAAGAATACCAATACCTATGACGAATACTATTGTGCAGACAACCGGGTTCTTCATGGTAACCTTCTCAGTTTTCTTACCTGCATTGAGAAGATCAATAAGCTTACATCTGCTGATACTGAATGTGTTAAATATCATAACTAACACATACATAATTGCAAAATATATTAAAGTCTTGACGCATGCCTTCATTGAGAATATGAATTTAAACTTAGTCATATCGGCATCAAACATATTAGCAACAATCACGCTCATAAACTGTGAAAGGATTGTACCAATAACAAGTCCTGCAACAAGTGAAACAATGCCGATAAGCAGTGTCTCAAAGAAAAGAATCGCTGAAATCTTTCTCTTGCTCATTCCAAGTGTAAGATATATGCCAAACTCCTTATTACGTCTTTTAATAAGAAAACGGCTTGCATATATAATCAGAAATCCAAGTATGCACGATACGAATACGCTCACTCCTGAAAGCATGTCATTCATGAGCTTAATAATATCCATCATATTTTCTCTTACATCAAGCATAACGCTCTGACTGTCAATTGCATTAAACACATAAAATATTGCAACACCAAGAATAAGAGTGAAGAAATAGACGGTATAATCCTTTAAACTCTTCCTGATGTTCTTTAAAGATATCTTAAAGAGCATTATTAAGGTCGCCTCCTAACAATGTTACAACATCAATGATTTTATCAAAAAATTCTTTTCTTGTAGATTCGCCTCTGCGTATCTCATTAAAGATTTTACCGTCCTTGATAAATATCACTCTGCCTGCGTAGCTTGCTGTAAATGCGTCATGTGTTACCATAAGAATTGTTGCCAAAAGCTCAGTATTAAGAAAATTAAAGCTCTCAAGTAACATCCTTGATGACCTTGAATCAAGTGCTCCTGTAGGCTCATCAGCAAGAATAAGCTTTGGGTTCGTAATAATGGCTCTTGCACTTGCTACCCTCTGCTTCTGTCCGCCTGACATCTGATAAGGATATTTGTTTAATACATCTTCAATACCAAGCTCTCTTGCAGTCTGTCTTACTCTTAATTCAATCTCCCTTGCCGGAACATTCTGTATAGAAAGTGCCAGTGCAATATTTTCAAATGCTGTTAAAGTATCAAGAAGATTAAAGTCCTGAAAGATAAAGCCTAACTCCTCTCTTCTGAACTTGTTAAGCTTATTACCCTTTAACTGGGTAATTTCATTGTCTCCGACATATATCTTACCTGTAGTCACCTTATCAAGTGTTGATATACAGTTAAGAAGAGTCGTCTTTCCTGAACCGCTCGCTCCCATTATAGAAACGAATTCTCCCTTTCCAACCTCAAACGAAATATTGTCAATCGCTTTGGTAAGACTTGATTTGTTTCCATAATACTTTTCAATGTTATCAATCTTAAGTATTGTTTCCATAATAATTAATTCCTTTCATATAGATTAATTATGTTTTACCACTTAACTAATCCGGTGTCGTTTGTTCAATATTACGGAACATTACAATTTTGTAACATTACTCCGGTACTATGTAATGAAACTATTAACAGGTTTTATTAATAATTTTGCCATCTGATATCTCTATTATCTCATCAGATAACTGGTCAAGTTCTTCCTTATCATGGCATGCAATAATTATAACCGCATCTCTTTTCTTCTGTTCATCTAATATATCGTGAACCTTCTCAACACTTACCTCATCAAGTGCATTAATCGGTTCATCAAGAATGATTATATCAGGGTTCTCCATAACTGCTGCCGCAATTCCTAACTTCTGCTTCATTCCTAGAGAATACTTTCTGTATGTTCTCTTGTCATCCGGATCAAGTCCGATATCTTCAAGTGCCTTTCTTATCTGTTCATCACCAATTCTGTTCTGAATAGATGCCAGCACCTTAAGATTCTTAAATCCTGTATAATTACCTATAAATGCAGGATTCTCAATTAACACGCCTATACTTTCCGGAAATGAGATATCTTTTCCAAGTATCTTTCCATTAATATCAATTATTCCCGAATCCGGAGTAATAAGCCCGCATATTGCACGCATAAGCATAGTCTTTCCTGAACCATTCTTTCCTCTTAATCCATATACTTTTCCACCTGTAAATTCCAGATTGATATCCCTTAATATTGGTGCTTTCTTAATCGTTTTATTAACATCTGTTATTTTAATATACATGTTTTAATCCTCCCTCACAAGAATATCTTTTTTATTAAATCCAATCATTCCAACCACATACACGACAATATACACAACAATGCATACCGCAGCTGACTGCCATACCTGTATTCTCTGTGCATTATACACACTGCTTCTTACCACCATCGAATTATTTCCTATCATAAGCGGATTGTTTATAAATACTGACATAACATTCCATGCCATAACTGCGAGCATGCCAATCATCGGATTCGTAAACATGGAGATTGTCATCTGAACCAGTGCTGTTACCAAAGAAACAACAACCGGCATTACAAGCATATACACTATAATCCACACGTTTGCCGCATTATCCGGAACAGATTTATTACTAATCTTTTCAAAAAGCTCATAATTAATCTTCATACTCAGGTTTCCATTGCATAATCCATATACAAATGCTGTTGCATACTGAATTGCATATACAGAAAGCACAGTCAGGCAGTTCCACAGACATTTACTGTTCCACCACAACCTTCTGCTTCTGCATTTCATAAGAAAATCAATTCCTACGCCTTCACAGTCATCATTGCAATAACTGTATATCATGAATGGAACAAGAAACTGAATCAGCATCCACACAAAAGGAAATACAATCTTTCCCTCCTTAATAATAAGAACAGGATCATAACCGCCCTGAATAAAGAATATCGTATCCATCATTCCGAATTCATGATTTCCTAATATTATCAGCACTCCGGCAAGCATAAGAACAGCGATTAAATATCTGAATCTGTCAGCATAGAAACCTCTTGCAATATCATGCCATATAACGCCTCTTATACTTTTGTTACTCATCTTCTTTTTTATATTCATAATACTCACGCTTTCTTTGAAGAATAAGACCTGCAATAATCAGAACAGCCATAATTAAAGCAGCTATGCCAAGCTTTCTGGCGCACTCTCCGTAACTATACCATGCAGCCCCGAATATAATCAGCTTATGGTAGGTAAGCGGTATAAATATATCTACTCCTGCAAATATAATAACAGCCACACCTGATATAACATCTGACGAAAATATTATTTCAAATATAATTCCTATAAAACATGTTATCGCAATCATCAAAGCCATTAATATCCAGTAAACAAACATTACCTGTATGCTTGTCACCTCACCTGCCGGCAATACATCCAGATTCATTAATTTATAACTTGAATAACTGTTCCAGTTAAAAAATACATCAAATTTAGTTGCTGCATATGCAATTGCAGCCAGTTCATATATTAACGACAGCACTGCCGAATACACTATCGTACAGATACTCTGCCACAGATATATTCCTGCTCTCGAACTGTATTTCAGAATTATCATTGGATCTCTGTCACATTTCATCATTCTCTGATTGCAGACAGATGCTATAATCATCATAAGAGGAAATACATAATTCTGTGACATACAGGTCAATACATCTAATACACATGGTGTTCCCGACACATTTCTCTGTAAAGTTCTTAAGAAAACCGTAAGCAGAACTTCCTGTGAAATAACTGCTCCTGCAATCCAGAACAGCATTTCCCTGTTAACATATCTTCTTCTTAATTCATTCCACATATTATTTACCCAATCTCACATACTTACCCGGAGTTACTGAGAAATACAACTGCCATTCTTCTTTGTTCAGCTTATCAGCATTTATGCTGTGAGGAAATGATATGCTGTGGATAAGGAAAGGTATATCTACAGTAATGCTTGTCCCCTGCTCAAACTTAGAAAATTTGACATCTTTGTTAATTTCTCTTATATAATCATTAGATACTCCCTGTGAAAAAGCTCCCGATGCAAGTCTGATATCTGCATAAGGAAATCCTTTCATCTCACCCGTTATATCTAAAGTACATTCAGCAACCATCACATATAAATCATCCTGCTCATCACTTATGTCTTTTCTTTTGTCAATTCCATACTCATTCAAAAAATCTTCAATTGACATAACCTTATAACTGCTGACAGATGCCGAATATCCGCTAAGTTCAACCTGTTCATTAATCTCATATTCAGTTACACTTCCCTGGGGATACATCTTATTGACTTTAACTATATAGAACGCTGCCACTCCCGCCAATATACATACTAACGCTATTATTAATATTTTCTTCTTCATATCAGATTGCATCCTTTCTTCTGCTTCGTACAAAATACGATATTGTTATCAGCACTATTAACATCACCATATCAATTATCATAAATTTCAGTTCAGAATAACGCAGTTTGGATGCTGTCAGATATTCCATAGGACCATCTCTTCCAATAGATGAACAAACAATATAAAAAAAGAAATACATCATGAATGGTGTAAGTGCGACCATAAACCTGTTATTTACAAGGTCTGCAAATATGTATGCAATACAGTTAATTAGTCCAAATCCCACAAATGCAAATAAAAATACTATAACAGCCATTGCAAATGGTGCTTCAAAAAATAAATCTCCAAAAACTGACAGTTTTGAGAAATTAAACTGTGAGCTGACCGATTCTGGCTTAAAAGCTGGCAAAATCATAGCTGTCACAACAAATGATATAACAAGCGGGAAGCTTGCCACAAAACCACCTACTATAAACTGGGCAAAAAGCTTTGCTTTGTAATACTTCTTTTTATCAATTCTTGTAAATATATTATTAACATAATGCTTCTTCACATCCATCAATATGCTTATAGAATATGGCAATGCTGTCAACAGCGGCATAATAAAGTAATAAAGAAATACATAAGACCCCGGTCTTACTCCCATCCACTTCATATACAGTCCCGGAAGCTGTATACCGCTGTATTTCCCCATCTCAAGCAGTTTATCTAATGTTTTTCTTGCTGGAATAATCTCGTTCCATATATTAAATCCAACAATAACTAATCCTATTACTACAGATATTATAAGCATCTTATTCTTAAATGCTCTTTCCATTTCTATTTTAATTAATTTATTCATTTTCTCCTCCCGGTTCATGTATGATTGCTAATGGTCCTATATATGGTGATGTCCTATCATGAAAACTCAAAGCAATTGTGTCATTTTCAACCTCTTCGTCTGTAAATATACAATATAATATTAATTTTTTTGTTTCACCTTTTTCAAAACTGAAATATGTTTTTCCCATTTGATTGGCTTCTGCATCAGAGCCAACCGTTCCTGCATTTTTAATAGGCGGATGTGTTCCATCATCTTTTAAACTTTCTATATACCAAACAGTCTGAAAAATATTATCATATACACCAGATGTTTCGTTATCATCAACATCCTTAGTTATTTCTAATTCTAATGCTGCATAGTAATAATCTGATATAAAGTTATTATTACTATCCATGCTAGCCTTCTTATTTTCTAATCCATAATCAATCCTATTTATATCAAAATCACACTGTCTCGATATCTTACAATCATTAACTCTTACATGAAATATGTTATATGTGCTTCTATCATTTTCATCATATTTACCGGCTGTCAAAATATGCAGTCTTACTTCGAACTCATCTCCATATTCAGCAATTTCTATTCCTTCATATGGTTTACTTTCTGTAGAATCATTTTTAACATTTACTGTTGTCTTCTCTGTCTCTTCCTGACTTGTTGCAAGTGTCGGCATTTCTTTTGTCAGCTTATCTAGTGTTCCATTCTTAACACCTATTAGAATTGACAATAATAATACTGCTATAACGAATATACTTATTACTGCACTTTTTATTTCCTTCTTCATATTTCTCCTTTTCAATCAGATACATATAAATATCCATCTTCATCAATGTATCTTTTATATTTATCAATTTCAATAGCCCATGCACAAGCGGTCGTTTTTTTGCACAAGTGGTAACTATTTCATAAAAACGCTCTATCTAATTTGCCTCTGGTTCATGTATGATTGCTAATGTTCCTTTGCATGGTGACCCCTCAATATAAAAATCTATTGCTAATGTTTCATTCTCAAATTCTTCATCTGTTATAAGATAGTATAATGTTATTGTTTTAGTTTCACCCTTTTCAAGATGAACATTTCCATGAGTATTGTCTGAACTTGTCCCAACATTTTCATAATTTTCAATTTTATTATATGTACCATCTTCATTCAGTTTTACAGAATGCCATAATATATGGAATTCATTATCATTATCTAATATTATATCATTATCATTAATATCCTTAGTAACCTCTAACTCTATCATTGCATAGTAATAATCTGATATAAAATTATAATCTGCATCAATACTATCTTTCTTATCATCTAGTCCAAATCTTATTCTATTTACATCAAAATTACATTCTCTGGAAATATTAACGGTTCTAACAGATATATAAAATACATTATATGTTTTCCGATTATTTTCATCATATTTATATCTTATATCATCATCCCTCAATTCAAACTGCTGACCTATATACGCCACATCTCTTTTACTTAAGTTTTCTTCTCTTGCAGAATCACTACCTGTATTGTTTTGATTTTCATTTTGTATATCTGTCTGTTCATGTTTTGTTGCAAGTGTTGGCATTTCTTTTGTCAGCTTATCTAGTGTGCCATTCTTAACACCTATTAGAATTGACAATAATAATACTGCTATAACGAATATACTTATTACTGCACTTTTTATTTCCTTCTTCATATTTCTCCTTTTCAATCAGATACATATAAATATCCATCTTCATCAATGTATCTTTTATATTTATCAATTTCAATAGCCCATGCACAAGCGGTCGTTTTTTTGCACAAGTGGTAACTATTTCATAAAAACGCTCTATCTAATTTGCCTCTGGTTCATGTATGATTGCTAATGTTCCTTTGCATGGTGACCCCTCAATATAAAAATCTATTGCTAATGTTTCATTCTCAAATTCTTCATCTGTTATAAGATAGTATAATGTTATTATTTTAGTTTCACCCTTTTCAAAATGTACATTTCCATGAGTATTGTCTGAACTTGACCCTACATTTTCATAATCCTTAATTTTGTTATATGTACCGTCCTTATTAACCTTAACACTAGTCCATAATGTTTGTAAATTATTATAATCATCTGCAAACATTTCATTGTCATTAATATCCTTGGTTACTTCCAATTCAACCGTCATATAATAGTAATCCGATATAAAATTATTATTATCCATACTATCTCTTTTTGTACTCAATCCAAAATCAATTCTATTAATATCAAAGTCGCATTGTCTAGAAATATTGACGCTCTTAACAGTTATATAAAATACATTATAAGTTTCTCGATTATTCTCATCATATGTATATTTTACATCATTATTTCTTAATTCAAACTGCTGACCAACATTTGCTATATCTCTTCTGCTAGAATTTCTTATTCTCGCAGAGTTACTGCTTTCATTTTTTTGAAACTCATTTTCTGCTGACTTCTTTGTCTCTTCCTGTTTTGTTTCAAGTGTCGGCATTTCTTTTGTCAGCTTATCTAGCGTACCATTCTTAACCCCTATTAGAATTGACAATAATAATACTGCTATAACAACTATGCTTATTACTGCACTTTTTATTTTCTTCTTCATATCTGCTCCTTATACTAAAAAGACTGTACATTGAATTTCTTCAACATACAGTCTTAATGTAATTCCCTATTCAATTCTTTTCAAGAGCATATGCGCAAGCGGTCGTTTTTTTGCACAAGTGGTAATTATCTTGTTTTAAAAAACTTATTTAATTTGCTTCTGGTTCGTGTACGATTGCTAATGGACCTATAAATGGTGAACTTTTAAGGCTAAAACTTATAACAAGTTTATCATTTTCGACTTCTTCATCCGACAATATATAATATAATGTTAATGTTCTTGTTTCTCCTTTTTCAAAGCTAAAATTTGTTTTTCCAATTTGATTAGTTTCCGCATCAGAGCCAACGCATGCACTAGTTTTAAATGACTGTGTTGTTCCATCGCTATTCAATTTTAATATGGACCAAGTCGTCTGAAAAACATTCATATAATCCATCACATCATTATCATCAATATCCTTTGTTATCTCCAATTCTACTGTTGCATAATAAAAATTTGATATAAAATTATTGTTTACATCCAAACTTTCTTTCTTATTATCCAATCCAAAATCCAACCTGTTAATATCAAAATCACACTGTCTCGATATCTTGCAATCATTAACTTTTACATGATATATATTATATGTAGTTCTATCATTTTCATCATACTTACGATTTATGTCTATTTCTCTCTTTATTTCAAACTCTTCTCCATATTCAGCAACCTCGATTCCATCATAAGGTTTACTTTCTGTAGAATTATTTCTCGCATTTACCGTTGCCTTTTCTGTCTCTGCCTGATTTGTTGCAAGTGTCGGCATTTCTTTTGTCAGCTTATCTAGTGTACCATTCTTAACACCTATTAGAATTGCCAATAATAATACTGCTATAACTGCTATACTTATTACTGCACTTTTTATTTTCTTCTTCATATCTGCTCCTTATACTAAAAAGACTGTACATTGAATTTCATCAACGTACAGTCCTAATGTAATTCCCTATTCACTTCTTTTCAATAGTATATGCACAAGTGGTAATTATTCTTTATCTTTCTTAACATATTTGGTCGAAAGGAATATATGACATGTTACTTTTCCATCCTTTTCCTCATACCTGATTTCCCCATTATATTTGGCAACAATATCCCTTATGCTCTTCGTACCAATTCCATGATTATTCTTATCAAGCTTAGTAGTCAGGAACGGATTCTTTCTGTTAAGAAATGTTTCTTTAACAGGATTCTCCACATCCATGAATATTCCACCTCTGCTTGTTATCTCAACATTGACATACGGATCACTGCATTTTGCTGCTGCCTCAATGGCATTATCAATTACATTTCCGGCAAGAATACACATATCTATGTCATCAATCAGTCCAACCTGACCAAGTACCATACATGTAAATGCTATATTCTGCTTTTCACATTTATCACTCTTATCATTAAGAATATAGTTGAGCGTTCTATTATCACAGTATTTTCTATAAGCATATGAGTTGATTTTCTCACTCATTATATTCTTTAAGAAATCTTCCGCCTTATCATAATTGTTGTCATCCATATAACCAATTGCAGAACTCAGGCACTGCTTAAGGTCGTGTCTTAACTTTCTGCTCTCTTCATACATTTTCTGGACACGTTCAACCTCAAACTGTTCATTTGCATATTCCATTCTTTTATTAATCTCCTCAGTCCTGTTAAAAAAGTCCTGCATCCAATGTCCGATTATTTCAAATGTTAAAACTGTCACAATTAATATTCCAGCGGTTTCTACACCATAGTTATATGTATCATATATGCCTGTTCCAAAGAATAATCCCGCCAACACTGAACTTACACATATCTGTATGAACATCATTTCCAGATTATCCAATTCCCTGTATTTTATAATTACTGCAGACAGATAGACTACAAACATATATAATTCCACAATCAGATATATAATACATATTGCTATTATATCAGCCTGATTAGCAGATAATATGGCTATTCCGATACAATTTATCAGTGATATTTCCAGTATTACCTTAATTGTTATCTGTTCTATATACTGTACAATCAGAATGGCAATGATAATCATTAGTTCCATTATCACCCATTGATTAATTCCATAATATGTCATTATATAGACTGCTGCCCCTGCACCCACTAACAGAACCATCTTAATCACATGTATTATATTATCTCCCGTCAACTTCCTTATCTTGTCCATAATAAATATTACACCTGTATTCATTACACACAGGAATACACATGTAAGCACTATATTAATTATATCCATCATACCTGTTTCCTACCTGTTATTATCAAACATGAATTTTCTGTATTCTTCTATGACATCTTTCTTCCTGCGCCTGCTTATAGGAACACGCTCGTTATTATACATCACAAATACATCGTTATCTTCATCAATGCACTTAATATATTTCATATTAATAAGCACGCCCTTGCTTGACTGCACAAATCCATATTTTTCAAGCTCTGCAACATGCTTACCATACGAATCTGCCAATAATATTTCTCCTTTAAGACTTTTGACGCATATCTTCCTTTTCTGCGTTGCAATTGAAACAACCCTGTCTACATAGAATTTCTCTCCACCCAGTTCTATTACCTGTCTCATCTTTATCAGTTTATCAACTATCTTTACCATCATTCTTGTAAATTCACGGTCAAACCTGTCTTTAACTATATACCCAAGCGGTCTGAATCTGAATGCTTCATAAACCAGATTCTCATGAGATGTAACAAATATTATAATTGCGTCATTATTCATTAAAACTATCTGTTCCGCAATATCAAATCCATTCTCATCACCCAGTTCAAGGTCAAGAAACACCATATCATAAGCATTGTCAGGATAATTATTAATAATTGTCTGACCGTCATTGTAGATATCTACCTGACAATCCTCGCCTTGAAAATACTGCTTAAATACGTCTTTTATTGTCGTCCGTTCCTTCTCACAGAACTCTCTGTTGTCATCACATACTGCCACTTTCATTACTGTCTATTATCTCCTTATAGAAATCATTCTTGTAAAATGTAATCTTCACCCGTGTATACTCGCCCTTAACCGACTCTATGCTTACCTTAGAGCCTAACTTGTCACACAGCTTCTTTACGATATAAAGTCCCATTCCTGTCGCTTTGGAGTACTCATGCCCGTTCTCACCTGTAAATGACTTGTCAAATACTCTCGGTAAATCAGACGCATTTATACCAATTCCATTATCCAGTATTTCAAGAACAATACATTTCTTATCCTCTTCTGTCGAAATCTTAATATAAGACTCCGCCTTTGTCTTATCCTTGTACTTTATGCTGTTATTCACTATCTGGTTAAGCATGAATTCCATCCACTTTGCGTCTGTAAGAACAATCTTGTTTGCATCGCTCACTTCAAATGTTATGTTATTCTCTAACAAATCATCCTTATTCTTTAATGCTACATTACTTATAATCTTAGACAGTCTGGCATCGTTAATTATATAGTCTTTTTCTGCATTTTCGCTTCTCACATAATAAAGAATCTGCTCAATATAGTTATTGATCCTGCGAACATGCGTATTCATCCTGTCTGCAAATTCTTTATCACATTTATCCATGTTATTATGAAGCATGAGTGTAAGTGAGGCTATCGGAAGCTTTATCTCATGAATCCACATTTCAACATACTCTTTGAACTGCTCCATTCCCATCCTGTATCGTTTAACATTCTCCGTCATCGACCTGTCTATGTCACTCACAGAATCATAGAAAATCTGCCCTTCATAGAAAGCCGGCCTGACAAGTGTCTCTGTAATAAGATATTTTTCTTCAAGTGCAGCTATGTTAATCTCCAGTTCATCATAGAACTTCTTTCTGTGGTAATAATCTGCCAGCACAACTGCAATATAGCATATTGTCATTATAAATATTTCTGCAATTATCAACTGGACAGACACCTTGAATGCCGCCATCATAAGTACGCTTATGATAAGCATTGCCACAAATATGCACACTGAATACAGTCTGTCTTTAATATATTTTCCTAACCTCATACAAGAATATATCCCTGTCCCTTTCTTGTCTCAATAACATCTTCAAGTCCAATATCTTTAAATCTGCCTCTTAACCTGCTTATATTCACAGTCAGCGCATTGTCATTAAGGTACTCCTCATTGTTCCACAGCTCAGTCATAAGCTCATCTCTTGAAACTATATGCTCCCTGTGTGATAACAGATACATGAATATTGTCATTTCATTTTTAGTAAGAGTTATCTCGTCATCCTTATACTTAATAACACCCTTGTGTGGAAGTATTTCCATTCCACGGTAAGCTGTTATATTATCTGACTTCGCACCAAGCCTCTTAAATACTGCATTAATCCTTAATAGAAGTATTGTCGGATTATACGGCTTTGTTATATAATCGTCTGCCCCATAACTCATGGAAAGCACCTCGTCAGCCTCTGAATCCCTGCTTGTAACCATAATAACCGGCACATCTGATTTACTCCTTAACTGTTGCAAAAGCATTTCCCCATTCATATACGGAATATTGATATCAAGCAGAACAAGATCCGGCTCTGCAGCAATAATACTGTCACATGCATTTTTAAAATTAGACAGAACCTCTGCCTCATACCCTGAATTTTCCAGCAGTTCCTTAAGCTCCCTGCTTATATCTTTATCGTCTTCAACAATCAGAATTCTGTTCATTATAAGTTCCTCACTACATTTTGATATAAATGTATTGTAAACTGTTTCACTAAAAAAAGACAGAGAAAACGCAAAAAGGTTTCTCTGTCTTGATTTACACTGTTTCTAAACGACCACCGTGTTAAAAGCTGTGGCCGCCGCCACTTCCTCCACCGCCGCCGGATGAGCCTCCTCCGCCACCTCCGCCTGACGAACCGCCAGAACTTGATTGTCGTGGAGAATATGTTTTTGTCTGATGTGTAAATACAACATTACAATTATTAAATGCCCTGTACTCAAACAATCCATTCATAAGGCTCTTGGTTGATGCCTTCCTCTTTGAGGAGTACACACGCACAATTATATAATTAATGACAACTGCAATAACAACCGCAAGCAATGCATTACTTATATATTTCATTGGCTGTGCAATCTTTCTTCCCTGAAGCAGCGTATATTCCTGCTCATACACCTTCATCGCACATATATAATAGTCTGCATCAGATGCATAAGTATACACATTGTCAGTAATTGTTTCTGCATATGCCTTATTAATTGTCCTGTTAATAGCACCATTACTATGTATCCATATATTTCTGTTATCCATATCAATAACAAATATCGTTCCGCTCTCAGAGCCATATTTTTCTCTGTACAAAGACTTAATATAACTCTCTGTCGAAGTGCTGTTATAGCTTATAGAGTTAAACATAACATTACCATAAGTGGTAATTAATTTCATCTTATCAAGGAGCATGCTCTTCTCAGAAACTGATAAAAGTAATGCATCATCAACAATCACTGCTTCATAGCCTGTATCCGGATTAACATAGCAGAAATCCTGATTAGCATAATCTTCAACCTCATAGCCTGTATCAGCATATACTTTGCCTCCTGCCAATGCGATACTTAGAACTGCTACAAGAAAGGTCAGTAAAAATGTTATTTTTCTACGCATTATCATTACCTCCCTTGTAATTATCAAACTGTGGCAGTCTTCTTGTTGCAAGCACATTGTAATACTTAATAAGCTCAACAAGTGTAAACATCAGCGAAGCAAGCACAAATATAACTGCACCATAATAAAAAAGGTCAGATACCGGATTAATAAGCAGAATCAGTGTTGAAACAGCCAATGCTACAAGTGCGCCTACACTTCCCGGCACATTTTTTCCTCCTGATACTTCTTTATATGTCCTGCAATTACTAAGCGTAATAATAACGCCTATAGCAAAGCATGCCGCACTGACGAAAAAAGAAGAACCCACTGAAAATACTGCACTGAATAAAGAAAAAGCAAACATAAAATTAGGAATTCCAACCATGCATATTGCAAATATAACAACAACCTTCAACAATGGTGCCATTTTATTTTTTTCTTTCTTACTTACTCTGTTAATCCTTGCATTATTTCTGCCATCAGCCATCTGTTTTGCCAGATTATCATTATCTGTTCCGGCTTTATATCTGCGGCTGGAAAGCTTTGATTCTTCCCATGAGCCTCTGTCATCAAGCTTCTGGTCCCGTCTCTTAATTTTCCCCAATTCAGACACATACAATATAATTGTAATCAGTGCTATTACAGCTACAACATTAAGTGTTACCTTCGGTCTTAATGTGAAGAACATATTAAGTAATATGAATATCGGAACAGCCAGAAGTGCTGACCCAGCAAAATATCTGCCAACTGATACCGGTAAATCTGCCGATACTTTTCCAGTCTGACCATTGACCGTTGCATATGCAACTCTGTCCCTGTTCCTATACGACAGAAACCACACTGGATACAATGTCCTGTCAACAGACTCGATTACCGCATTACATTTTGATTTAATAGTACTTTCTGTTTCATGAAGTGATACCCCTCCGAGCGGGATATTATTGGATACATAATCATATGTCTCTTCACCAGCCATATCAATTGCATCATTCATATAAACATCACACCCTACATCTGCCGTATCAGCATAAAATCCGCTAAGAAATGCCGGCGTAAATCCCGCCATATTCTTAACATCATACGGTGCAATCGCCTCACTTATATTATCATCAAATGAAGATGACGCATCAAACGATATTCCCTTATACTGACAGTCCATATCACCGTTAATATTAAAGTGGTCCGTATAAATGTAATCTCCCCGTCTTTTGCTTTTCTCTCCTCTTAATACAACAGGACCTTTCTGTGATACATGATAAGCCCAATATGGCATATAGATTCCCCTGAAACCATCAATATATTTTTCATCTTTTAATTCCTTAGGTGCAAACCATGCACGCTTCATCATCTTCTTATATTGATTCTTACAATCCTGCTTGGTTTTGCTGAACGGAATAATATATCCCGGACGGAGTTCTTTGGAAATTCTGCTTTCCAGAACTGTAGATGCTCCACAGAAGCTGCAGAAATCAGCAATCGTATTATCTGTACTCATAATTTCACCGCCACACTGCGGACACTTGAATACTGTAACATCATACTCCTTACTTTCTTCAGCCGAATTCCCTTCTCCAAGCTTATATGGATTATAATGTGTATTACAATGCTCACATAACATCGACTGTGACGATATATCGAAAATTAACCGTCCGCCACAATTAGGACACTGATACATTCATTCTCTCCCCTCATATGTAATAACTTAATTGAAAGTTATGCTAATTGTAGCACCCATTATTACTCTTTTCAAACCCACATTTAGTATGAAAACGCACAAAAAAAGCAGGTCCTGCGACCTGCCTGAATACATTGTATTTCATATTGCTCTTTCAAAACTGCACATTAAAATTCTTTCATCCGATTACTCTTAAGAATAACTCTCTTTGTTCTATCCAAACCGTCTTAACCTTTTCTCTTGGTTAAGCCCTCGACCTATTAGTACAGATCAGCTCCATATGTCACCACACTTCCACCTTCTGCCTATCTACCTCGTCGTCTTCAAGGGGTCTTACTAGATTAACTCTATGGGATATCTCATCTTGAGGGGGGCTTCACGCTTAGATGCCTTCAGCGTTTATCCC
>OJNI01000719.1_pt1 | contig 21127 bp, 15 predicted proteins | sample 1597441 | NCBI WGS metagenome assembly OJNI01 (sample SAMEA2452131, study PRJEB22498) | human gut metagenome | reverse complement strand
TTCTCCCCCCTCATAGTCCTCGTCGGCTCCGCCCCGAAAACCGACCTCGCCATAGACTGCTTCAACGAGTACAAACCCGATTACGAAGCCGTTTTAAGCTACCCTGACCAACCGGAAACGGTGCTGAACGAGCTTGGCTCCTGCGGCATCATCATTGACTGCGTCTACGGCACAGGCTTCCACGGCGAGCTTGCTCCCCCGGTCAGAAGGCTCTTCTCCTACTGCAACGGGAGCGCCGCCCTGCGCTTCTCGGCCGACATTGCTTCCGGCTGTAACGCAACCGACGGGAACGCCGATGAATACTCGTTTTGTGCGGATATGACCTTTGCGCTCGGGGCCGTAAAAACGGGTCAGCTCTACGTTCCGTGCAGTGAGTTTTCGGGCGATATTGTACTGCTCGACATAGGCATATCCGAGGCCTGCTACAGCGAATATGACGCCGAGCTGAACGGCGATTCCCTCGCCTCCCACTTTGTCAACCGCAGCCGTATCACCCACAAGGGAACGTTCGGAAGGCTACTGAATGTTTCGGGCAGCGAGAGCTGTATCGGGGCGGCGTGGATGTCCACTAATGCAGCTCTGCGAACGGGCTCAGGGCTTGTTACGCTTGCCTCGGTGAGCGAGGTCACAACAAGCGTTGCGGCATCCTTGCACGAATGTATCTACCTTCCGCTCGGCAGTAAAACGCTTACCTCGGACTGTGCGGACAAGCTGTGCAAAAATGCCCGTACCGCCACTGCAATCCTGTTCGGATGCGGGGTAGGCAACAGCGACGAAGCCTACCGTCTGCTCTGTGCCTTGATTGACAATACCTCCTGCCCGATAGTTATCGACGCAGATGGAATAAATTCCCTCGCTCCGCATATAAATGAGCTGAAGGACAACACAGGCAGGCTCATACTTACCCCTCACATCAAGGAATTCAGCAGGCTGAGCGGACTTGACACCGACTACATCCTCCGTCACAAGCTGAGCTGTGCCAAAGATTTCGCTGTAAAATACGGCGTTCACGTTCTGCTCAAGGATGCATACTCCGTATATGCCTCGCCGGACGGATTTACCGCCGTAAATATGAGCGGTAATGCGGCTTTAGCCAAGGGTGGAAGCGGTGATACGCTTGCAGGAACTATCGGCGGACTGCTTGCACAGGGCATTGAAACGGGCAATGCGGTAAGGCTCGGAGCGTATCTTTTCGGCTTATCCGCACAGTATGCTGCACGGGAGCGCAGTATGAGCGGAATTCTGCCGTCTGAGCTGCCGCAGCTTTACCCATATATTCTGCGTGAATTCTACGGAATAGCTTAACTCCTCACGTTGTCCTATATTACTTTACAAAGGACGACGTATTATGAGTAAAAGAATGATTATCACGACAGCCGTTTTATCCTGCCTTTTATGCACATCCTGCGCTGCCGCCGAAAAGGCTGAGATCCCCGATTTGAAGGGAGATATGAGCGTCAGCGGCAGGGTCGCCTGCGACGGTGTTACGGCACAGGCGGAGTTTACCCGCAGTGCAGGCGTATGGACCGTATGCTTTACTTCGCCTGACAGCGTGAAGGGGCTTACCGTGACCGATGACGGCAGCACTGTAAGGTACAGCCTTGACGGAATAGAATATGAATACGGCAGTTCCTCGCCGCAGTTTGCCTCAGCCGCAGAGCTTCTCACGCAGTGCATTGACAGTGCAGGAACAGCCGAAAACGTCACCGCCCGTAAAGGCACCGACAAGTTGACCTTAAGCGGCACGGCAGGCGATAACAGCTATACGCTGACGCTTGACGGCAACGGTGAAATAACCGGAATTTCGGTCGGCGGATATACGCTTGACTGCTCGGGTAATCCCGCACCTGAAACCTCTGCACCTGCTGTCGATGTTGGTAAATACTTAAAGTAAAACCGATATACAAGACCGAATCCCCATTGCCAAAACAGGCAGTGGGGGTTCTTTTATTATATACCTTGCCTTTCTGTATCCCTTGTGTCCGGTTTTGGCATAGCGCTTCAAGGGATAGTGCGGAAAACCTCATTGATGGTGCGGTAGGAAAGCAATCCCTCCGGTAGTCGCCCGAATTTTTTCGGGCGACAGCACCTCACCTTTGACAAGGGAGGCAAGTTTAGTGCGAGGCGAGGGATAGTGCGGTTTTGGGAGGGTTGGTGCAGTGGTGCGGGGCGAGGGCGTGGCGTGCTTTTGCGGAGATTGCGGGAAGGGTATGGAGGCAAGACGACGGTGCGGACGAACTTTCCGTTACCGGAAATTTTAAAGAGAGCGTGGAAACTGTGATGAAGGGAACAATCTGTTTTTGGAATCGCACAGGTGAAAATAATGCGAAATTTACCGAAAACTGCGTTATTACACTTGCAAAAGTATCGGATTTCTGTTATAATGTCTATCGTGTAGGCATAGGCTTTGATTTGAATTTCCATAAAAAGCCATATTACATAACCATATTATAATTAACCGACGCAGGAAAAATGCGTGAAAGGTCGTGTTATCAGTGGAACGATTCGGTTCCATCGTCTTTGCCTGACGGCGAGATCAAATATAGGATAATAAATAACGAGGAAAGAATAAAGGTATGAAAGAACAGTTACAGAATATAAAGGAACAGGCGCTGAAAACTATCGGCGACTGCGTTGACGTTAAGCAGCTTGACGAGCTGAGAGTAAAGTACCTTGGCAAGAAGGGCGAGCTTACAGCGATACTCAAGAGCATGGGTAAGCTGTCCGCTGAGGAAAGACCTGTTATGGGTCAGCTTGCAAACGATGTAAGACAGTCGCTTGAGGGCTTTATTGCACAGAAGCAGGCACAGCTTAAATCTGCACTTATGGAGCAGAAATTAAAGAAGGAAACGCTGGACGTTACTATGCCCGGAAAGCAGCAGGCGATGGGAGTACGTCATCCGCTGAATATAGTTCTTGACGAGCTTAAGGAAATATTCAGAGGAATGGGCTATACTGTAGTAGACGGTCCTGAGGTTGAGGAAACGAAGTACGTTTTCGATATGCTTTTAACAGAGGACGGTCACCCTGCAAGAGATGAGCAGGATACATTTTATATTACTGATGAGATCCTTCTGCGTACACAGACATCTTCCGTGCAGATAAGAACAATGCTTAAAAACAAGCCTCCTATAGCTATCATAAGCCCCGGACGTGTTTATCGTCCCGACGCTGTTGACGGCACGCACTCGCCTATTTTCCACCAGTGCGAAGGTCTTGTAATAGACAAGAATATCACGTTCGGCGATCTTAAGGGTACGCTTGAAACGTTTGCTAAGCGTCTTTACGGCGACGACGTAAAGCTCCGCTTCCGTCCTCACCACTTCCCGTATACAGAGCCGTCAGCCGAGGTTGACTTACAGTGCTTCAAGTGCGGAGGCAAGGGCTGTCCGCTCTGCAAGGGCGAAGGCTGGATAGAGATGCTTGGTTCAGGCATCGTTCATCCGCAGGTACTTATCAACTGCGGAATAGATCCCGAAGAATACAGCGGTTTCGCTTTCGGTATAGGACTTGAGCGTATTGCTATGATGAGATACAACATAGACGATATGCGTCTGCTGTACGAGAACGATCAGCGTTTCCTCGCACAGTTCAGATAAGAGAATTCAGAAATACCGATAGGAATCGTAAAAGGAGATATTAACGTGGATTTATCAATGAGATGGCTTAACGACTATGTTAAAGCCGATATGCCAATAAAGGAATTCGTAGCGGATATGACGATGAGCGGTTCAAAGGTTGAAACCTATCATAAGATGTCCGATCCTATAAATAACGTGGTAGTTGCAAAGGTGCTGAAGCTGGAGCGTCACCCCGACAGCGAAAAGCTGTGGATATGCCAGCTTGACGCAGGCAGGGATGAGCCTGTGCAGATAGTTACTGCGGCGCAGAATCTGTTCGAGGGGGCTATAGTTCCCGCTTGTATGCACAACAGTACGATCGCAGACGGAACAAAGATCACAAAGGGCAAGCTGAGAGGCGTTGCAAGCAACGGTATGATGTGCTCTTATGCGGAGCTTGGTCTTACGAAGGATGATTTTGACTATCCCGTAGCAGACGACGGAATACTTATACTGAATAACGATCCCGATGTTGATTCTTTCAGAATGGGTATGGATATATGCGAGGCTTTACAGACAGACGATACTATAGTAGAGTTTGAGATAACGAACAACCGCCCCGACTGTCTTTCCGTACTCGGACTTGCACAGGAGGCAAGCGCAACGTTTGATATTCCTATGAACTACACCGAGCCTTCATTCAAGGGTGTTGACGGTGATATTACAAAGGAAATCAGCGTAAGCGTTGAAAATACAAAGCTCTGCTCACGCTATATGGCGGCGCTTGTAAAGAATGTAAAGATAGGACCTTCGCCCAAGTGGATGGCAAGAAGGCTGAGAGCGAGCGGAGTAAGACCTATCAACAACCTTGTTGATATAACGAACTTCGTAATGCTTGAATACGGTCACCCGATGCACGCATTCGATTTAAGATATGTCGAGGACAACAGGATAGTTGTAAGAAACGCAAAAGAGGGAGAAACATTAAAGCTGCTCGATGAAATGGCAGAGCCTGTAAAGTTGACTCCCGAAATGCTGATAATCGCAGACGGAAAGAAGCCTATCGCCATAGCCGGCGTTATGGGCGGCGAGCATAGCGGTATTATGGAGGATACGACTACTGTCGTATTTGAGGCTGCCTGCTTTGACGGCGTATCGGTAAGACGTACAGCAAGAAAGATAGGCGAGCGTACCGAGGCAAGCTCACGTTTTGAAAAGGGACTTAACCCGGTAAACGCAGAAAAGGCACTCAAGAGAGCATTACAGCTTATCGAGATGCTGGGCTGCGGCGAGGTAGTGAATACTATCATTGACGTGAACCACAGCGAGTATGTTCCCGAAAGATTAAAGCACGACTATAAGTGGGTGAACGAGCATTTAGGCTCGGATATAAGCGAGAACGAGCAGATAGAAATATTAAAGAAGCTCGGCTTCGGCTATGAAAACGGCGAGATAATCGTTCCGCCTACCCGTATAGATATGCACCGTGCGTGCGATGTTGCGGAGGAGGTTGCACGTATATACGGCTACAACAGAATCCCCTCGACTATACCGAAGCTGTCATCACAGGGCAAGAGAACGCCCGAACAGATATTCGAGGACAAGGTAATTTCGCTTGCACTGGCACTCGGATTCTACGAGGTAATGACCTACAGCTTTATTTCGCCTAAGGACTATGAGCTTCTGCGTATGGACGAGAAGTCAAGAAAGAGCGTTGTGTTAAGACGTCCGCTCGGCGAGGATACAAGCGTAATGCGTACTTCTGCGCTTACATCAATGATGGAGGTTGTAAGAAGGAACTGGAGCAACAGAAACCTTGAGGGCAGATTCTTCGAGATAGCAAGAGAGTATTTCCCGACAGGTGAGAATCAGCTCCCTGTTGAAAGAGATGTTCTGTGCTATGCGCTTTACGGAAGCGGCGAGGATTTCTTCACGGCAAAGGGCGTTGCCGAGGAGGTTATGGCAAAGCTCGGACTGAAGAATGTCGTATACACGGCTGAAAAGAACAATCCGACATTCCACCCCGGAAGATGCGCAAAGGTCACTGTAGACGGTGAGCTTATCGGATATGTCGGTCAGCTTCATCCGGAGGCTGCGGCTAATTTCGGTGTAAATACAGAGGTTTACTGTGCTACGCTCAGCATGGAGGTAATGTTCAATAATGCGGGCGGCGATGTAAAGTACACCGCACTGCCCAAGTTCCCCTCAACATACAGGGATCTGAGCCTTGTGTGCAACGAGGACGTTCCGAGCGGAGATATAGTTGCGGTAATCGAAAAGACCGCAAAGCATCTTGAGGCTGTATGTCTGTTCGATATGTACAAGGGCGAGCAGGTACCTGCAGGTATGAAGAGCCTTTCATACAAGCTGATACTCAGAAAGAAAGACGCTACTCTGACAGATGATGAGGCGGACGCAGTTGTTGCAAAGGTGCTTAAGGCGCTTGAGGATATAGGCGTTACATTAAGATAACGGCGGAATTTGCAGAAATAATCGGGGCACAGCCCCTTATAAACAGTAAGGAGAAAAGCAATGAAATATTTTAAAAAGCTGGCAGCGGCAATATGCGCCGTGGCAATCACATTAAGCGTTGCAGGCTGTGCGGATGTATCGACTGTAGGCTCGGTTGACAATCAGACCATAAATGCGGGCATATATCTTCTTTATGAGCAGACGGCTATAGGCGAGGCTCAGCAGGAGGTTGACGATCAGCTTAAGGCTATGGGAACAAGCTCGTCAAAGATAGAGAATTTCAGCTACTACAACTACAAGGTACAGGACAAGACGTTCTCACAGTATGTTCAGGACCGTACATTAGAGCAGGTAAAGCAGTATGTCGCTATCCAGAACAAGTTCAAGGAGCTGAACCTTTCACTCACAGATGAGGAAGAGGAAACTGTGAAAACCTCTGTAAAGAAGATGTGGAATACAGAAATCTCATATTATGGCTACAGCACAGGAAAAACCTACGGTCAGAACTATGAGGCAGGCGGAATAAGCAAGAAGTCATACGAGGCTGTTCAGCTTGTAAACAAGATGAGCGAGAAGGTATTTGACGCTTACTATGAGAAAAACGGCATATCCGCAACAGACGAAAAGGATATAGCTACTTATTTCTATGACAATTACGGCAGATTCCAGATAATACAGGTTTCTCTTAAAGAGGGCAACGGCGACAAGATAACGACCGACGAGGGCAAGAAGGCAAAGAAGGAACAGGCTCAGGGCTATGTTGACAGACTGCTTGCCGGCGAGGACTACGATAAGGTATATCACGAGTATCAGGATCTTGTGGCAAAGGAAAAGGCTGAGGCTGAAGCCGAGAGCAACTCGGGCAATTCTTCTGCGGCATCATCTGTAACTTCTTCGACAAGCGAAACCGCATCGGACGATACAACGAGCAGCGGAACATCGGGAAGTAAAGAAGAGGAGCATGACCACGAATTCCTGCTCGGCAAGACGGATACTTCACCGAGCGAGGAGTTTGTAAAGTGGGCATTTGAGCTTGACACAGACAAGGGCGGAGTTTACGAGGACGACAGCGTTTACTATGCGGTAGTACGCCGTGATATAAAGGAACGTGAGGACTGGCTCACGAAGAATCACAGCAACGTGCTTCACGTTATGAAGGATGACGAGTACAAGGCTATGCTCAACGAAACGGCTAAGGACTATGTGCTTGATCTCAACAATGACGCACTCAACAAGTACAAGCCCGAAAATTTAAAGAAGTAAACAAAGCATAAAGAAAAGTACAAAGATATGCGGTCAGAGCAGGAAATACTCTGACCGTTATTTTTCGGAAAGGACAATGCGGTATGATAGTATTATCCGGTAATGATATTTCGGTGTCCTTCGGCGGTGAAACGCTGTTTCACGATGTGAATTTTCGGCTTGAAGAAAACGGCAGAGCCGGACTTGTAGGTGTAAACGGGTGCGGAAAAACCACGCTGATGCACGTTATAAACGGCAGGCAGGAGGCTGAAACAGGCGGTATAAGCAAGGCGGCGGGGATAAAGCTCGGCTGTATGGAGCAGTATGTTATCCGTGACGATAATATCACTCTATATGACGAGGTACTGGAGATATTCCGTCCGCTTATCGACGCTGAAAACGAGCTTGCGGATATAGCGGTTGCGATAGATACGGGCGACCACAGCGAGCAGACGCTGTCAAGGCAGATGCAGCTGCAGGAAAGATTTGAGCGTGAGGGCGGACTTACCTATAAATCAATGACTTGCTCGGCACTTGCCGGTCTGGGATTTTCCGAAGATGATTTCAACAAACCGATAAGCGTTATGAGCGGTGGTCAGAAAAGCAAGGCACAGCTTGCGAAGCTGCTTCTTTCGGGAAGCAATATACTGCTTCTTGACGAGCCTACGAACCACCTTGATATAACCGCTGGCTTGAAAAGTTCCTTACGGAATATAAGGGCGCATATATCGTAATATCGCACGACCGTTATTTTCTCGACAAAGTCACCGACACGACTTTTGAAATGGAAAACAGGACGCTTCGTGAATATAAGGGCAACTATACACGCTATCTTGAGCTGAAGGCTGAGGCGAGAGAGGCTCAGCAGAGAGTGTACGACAGGACGGTAAAGGAAATAAACCGTATCGAAGGCATTGTAGAGCAACAGAAGCGGTGGGGGCAGGAGCATAACTTCATCACGGCGGCATCAAAGCAGAAGCAGGCGGACAGGCTGAAGGAAACGCTCGAAAAGCCTGAGGATCTGCCGGAGGCTATAAAGTTCACGTTCAGGGCGAAGGAAGGCGGCGCAAACGATGTGCTTATCGCAAAGGGCCTGTCGAAATCGTTTGACGGGACGGCGGTTTTCACAAATGCAGAGCTTGACATAAAGAAGAACACGACAACATTTATATTAGGCGAGAACGGCTGCGGAAAGACTACGCTTCTGAAAATCCTTACGGGAGAATATCAGGCGGATAGCGGAGAGTATAAATTCGGCAACAATATACAATTTGGATATTATGATCAGGCACAGACGGATCTTGATCCGTCAAAGACGGTGATTGACGAGGTGTGGGACAGGTATACCGGAATGACGCAGACGCAGGTGCGTTCGGCACTGGCGCAGTTTTTGTTCAAGGGCGACGATGTGTTCAAGAATGTGGGCAAGCTCAGCGGAGGAGAAAAGGCAAGGGTGTCGCTCCTTAAGCTGATGCTTAGCAAGGCGAATATGCTGCTGCTCGACGAGCCTACAAACCACCTGGACATACATTCGAGAGAGGCTCTGGAAAACGCACTGGCAAGCTACGGCGGAACGCTTCTTATCGTGTCGCACGACAGATACCTGATCAACAAGCTGGCTGACAGGATAGTGTGGCTCGGAAAGACGGGTACTGTAAACATAGACGGAAACTATGACAGGTATATCGAACTCAAGGAAGCGAAGGCACAGTCCGAGCAGGCGGTACAGGTAAAGGCGGCAGAAGGCAAGAAGAACGACTATAAGGAGCGCAAGGAGCGTGAAAGCACGCTCAGAAAGCTCAGCGGTGCGCTGAAGCGTTGCGAACAGGCGATAGATGAGATTGGGCTGAAAACGGCGGAGCTTGCACAGCAGATGTCACAGCCGGAGATAGCGACAGACTACGAAAAAACGAGTGCGCTTGCACAGGAAATAGAGGCGCTGAAGGAAAAAGAGGAGGCGCTTACTGCCGAGTGGATGGAACTGAGTGAGCAAATCGAAGCGTTTACATGAGTTACACACAAAAATTAAGTAATATATGGAATAATTAGCTAAAAAAATCGCCGAAAATATTTGTGCATATTCAACAAAGTTTGATTAAGCAAATTAAGGAATTAGCTAAATTAAGTTATAAGAATTTTCAATGTGGAAATCGTTTACACCAAAAATAGCTTATAAGACGCCCGAAAAATCAAGATATTGTGCAGACAAAAATCAAATTCAGCAATATGCACAAAATTTGCGTGTGAAGTTTGTAACTGTTAGACAAGCGCAAAAGTGATTTGTACAGAAAATCAAAATCATTTGAGAAATGTGAAAGTTCTTTTATGAACCTTGACAGTAAGGTGATAATTTGGTATAATTACTACGTTATAGACCCTTGTGCTGTTTTGTACATTATTTCTAAATACGGCGTGTTTACAGCCGAAAACGAATAATACAATTGTGCATATGGTACAAAAAGCAGATGAAACAATTTGCAGGGCAAACGTAGCTTACGGACTTTTTTGAGGATCGAAACTGCCTATGGAAACGATTTTAAGAGCGGAGAATATCTCCAGGAGCTTTAAAATAAACGATAATACCACTGTTGACGCTTTGAAGGATATAAATCTCGATGTGGAAAAGAACAAGCTGGTCGTGCTGAGAGGCAGATCCGGCTCGGGCAAGACCACGCTGATAAATATACTCGGAGCACTTGACCGTCCAACAGGCGGCGATGTCTACTTTGACGGGAAGAAGATAACAGGTCTTTCCGACAAGGAGATGGATAAGCTGAGAAGAAACGATATGTCGTTTGTTTTCCAGTCTGTAGCGCTTATACCGACAATGACGGCGTATGAGAACGTTGAGTTTGCGATGCGGCTTGTGGGTATGCCTTATGCGGAGCGTGTAAAGCGGGCGAAGGAATGTCTTGTAAGAGTGGGACTTGAAAAGCGTATGCACCACAGACCCGGAGAGCTTTCGGGCGGTGAGCAGCAGAGAGTGGCGATAGCGAGGGCGATCTCGCACAAGCCAAAACTGATATTTGCGGATGAGCCTACTGCGGCGCTTGATATGCCTACGGGACTTGCGGTTATGAATCTGTTTAAAGAGCTTGTACATACGGACGGGCTTACAATAGTGATGACAACGCACGACACTGCGATGATGGAGCAGTGCGACGTGGTTTATACACTTGACGACGGACGCATTACAGACGTCAGAAAGCAGGTGGAGTGATGCCTCAGAGAATGATGCTTGCACCGCCCGAAAATGTGATGGTGCAATGTGAGAACCTTGTCAAGATATATAAGACGACCGATGTTGAGGTAATGGCTTTACAGGGACTTGACCTCACGGTTGAGCGTGGAGAGCTGATGGGCATCGTCGGTGCGAGCGGAAGCGGTAAATCAACGCTTCTGAATATGCTCGGTGCGCTCGATAAGCCTTCGGCGGGAAGTCTTTACGTTGACGGTAAGGATCTTCTTAAATTTGATGAAAAGGATCTTATAAAATATAAGAGAGAAACGGTCGGTTTCGTGTGGCAGAACAACGCCAGAAACCTTATACCGTATCTTACGGCGATACAGAACGTTGAAATGCCGCTTTTACTTTCGGGACACAAGAACCGAAGGGAGAGAGCGGAGGAGCTGCTCGACATGGTAGGGCTTTCAGCGAGAAAGAACTCGGTACTCGGCCAGCTTTCGGGCGGTGAGCAGCAACGAGTGGCTATCGCCATAGCGCTTTCAAACAATCCCAGCCTGCTCCTTGCGGACGAACCTACGGGTGCGGTCGATACCAAGACGGCGGCGATGGTGCTTGATGTTTTCAAGCAGCTAAACCGTCAGACAGGCGTTACCATTATAATAGTAACACACGATACAAATCTGTCGAAGTCGATCGACCGTGTTGTTGCTATCCGTGACGGCCGTACATCGAGCGAGATGCTGAGAAAGAAAACCGAGATCCTCTCATTCGGGGAACTCGAAAAGATGAGCGAGCAGCAAAGGGCGGAGCATGAAAAGCTCATGCAGCAAAGCGGCTCGGATCAAGAGGAGCTTGTTGTTCTTGACAGGGCAGGCAGACTCCAGATACCAAAAGAATATCTCGAGGCTCTGGGTATAAGGGGCGGAGATAAAGTGCGTGTTGAGCTTGAGGACGGAAAAATTTCCGTTTACAACTCGGACTACAATATGCACGGATAAATTCCTTAACTCGTCGAAATTAGCATATTTTCGATTGGACATAAACGACAACTATCAGAAAGGTGGATTATTACTGTGGCAACAAAAGTCAGCAGGATGAAAAGAACATTAGCGGGTATATTGTCATGTGCGACACTCGTATCCTCATTGTCACTTACATCAACCGCAGTCAGCGCAGAAGCGACAACAGATACTTCTGCCGGACAATCCGAGGAAAGCAAAACCGATAGCTCAGTGAGCGAAATCACAATCACCGGTATGGAGGGCAAGTACAGCACTTATTACAACAGTCATAAGGACGCCGCTAAGCCCAAGAAGGAAATCACTATCTATGCTACCGACTACAAGGAAGGTACGATAGACGGCACATCCTTCGTCAACAACGTATCGGAGATGACAGCCGAGCAGGCTGCAGCCATAATGCCTGCACTTGAGGAGATTACTCAAAAATCAGGCGACGGCTTCAACGGAATCAAGGCATTCCTCGCAGAAGATACCGATCTCAAGACAGATCACTACTCAACGATAAAGTGGAAGAGCGACAAGCTAACGCTTACATATGAGTTCAATGTCGAGGAAACGGGTCTTTACAATCTTGAGACTATCTATTATCCTATCGAGGGCAATGAATCAAAGAATACCGTTCTTGACATAGGTCTTAAGATAGACGGCGAATATCCTTTCGCAGCGGCACAGGACATCACGCTCGACCGTTACTGGAAGGACGAGAGAGAGATAACCCGTGACAGCAAGGACAACGATCTTCGTCCCGGACAGGTAACCTATGATTGCTGGATAAAGTATCCTATCAAGGACAAGGAAGGTCTTTACAACGAGCCTTACTACTTCTATCTTGAAAAAGGCAAGCACACAATGACACTTGAGGGTATCAGAACCTACGGTGTTTTCCATTCGTTTACGTTCAAAAACTACGATGAGCTTGTAAGCTACGATTCAATCAAGCCCACAGATGATGAGCTTCAGAACACTCCCGCACTTTCTTCAAAGAACGAGGAGCTGGGAACGAACACCATCTTCCTTCAGGCTGAGGAGTCTGAATACAAGACAGCATCGACATTATATGCTACTTACGACAGAACGACCTACATGACAAATCCCAACCACCCGACCAAGCAGCGTTACAATACTATCGGTCAGGCAACGTGGAGTAAGGCAACACAGGCAATCACCTACAAGTTCAAGGTTGAAAACGACGGTTATTACCGCTTCAACTTCAAGGCAAGACAGAATCAGATGAGAGGCTTCTTCTCAAACAGAAGAATCTACATTGACGGAAAGGTTCCGTGCAAGGAGCTTGACGATGTTAGGTTCATCTATTCTCCGGACTGGTACAACCTCACTCCCCAGGACGAGAACGGCAACGATATTTACGTTTATCTGACAGCGGGCGAGGAGCACGAGCTGACGCTTGAGGCTATACCCGGTTCAATCGGCGCGGTTATGCAGAGACTTGACGACCTTATACTCGAGCTCAACCAGTACTATAGAAGAATACTTATGATAACGGGTCCCAACCCCGATGAATACAAGGATTACTTTGTAGAAAGGAAGATACCCGGTATTCAGGACGCATTCCGGAGAATAGTTGATTCTCTGCGTGCGGAGAAGGCAAGCATCGAGAACCTTACAAAGAAGGGCTCTGAGGCATCGGCGCTTGAAACAATGTGTATCTACCTTGAAAGATGTATAAAGAGCCCTGAGGATATTCCGATAATGGCAAGCAGTATCAAGGACAGCATCTCGTCTATATCGGCGTGGATGCGTGACTACCGTGGTCAGCCCCTTGAGCTTGACTACATAGAGGTGGCAACCTGCCACGAGGATTTCGCATCACCGTACGGCAACTTCTTCGGTGAACTTGCATTCGGCTTCAACGCATTTATCGGTTCGTTCTTTGAGGATTATACGAACCTTTCGGATTCAAGTGCAACATCGCTCGACGTATGGGTATCACTTGCCCGTGACCAGGCAACCGTTGTAAAGAACCTTGTTGACAACAAGTTCAACTCGAATCCCGACTATAACGGAACACAGGCTTCAATCAACCTTGTACAAGGTTCTGTACTTGAAGCAACGCTCGCAGGCAAGGGTCCTGAAATCGCACTGTTCATCGGCGGCGACTTCCCGATACAGCTCGCTGCGAGAGGACTGCTCCTTGATATGACGCAGTTCAAGGATTATGAGGCGGTAACAAAGAGATTTGCGAAGGACGCAATGACGCTGTACGAATATAACGATGGTGTATCGACAGGCGTTTACGGTCTCCCCGTTTCACAGACATTCCCGATGCTGTTCTACAGAACAGACGTACTTAAGGAGCTTGGATATGAGAATCCTCCCGAAACATGGGATCAGCTCACAGATATGCTCCCGACATTACAGAGAAAGTACCTTGACGTAGGTCTTATACTTCCTCAGAACGTTTCATCGAACACGTTCGACTCAGGTAACACATTCATTATGCTGATGCTCCAGACAGGTCAGGACATCTACAACAAGGACCTTTACACAACGGACTACAACAGCATGAAAACTACCGACATAAAGAACGTAAACCTCACGAACTTCATGACTCAGGATTCTATCAGAGTATTTGAGCAGTGGACAAAGTTCTACACGGTATTCAGTTTTGATCAGACATTCGACGCATTCTCACGTTTCAGAACAGGTGAGATGCCCCTCGTTGTTCAGGCCTATACGTTCTACAACCAGCTGTCAGTTGCAGCACCCGAAATCAAGGGTCTGTGGGACTTCACACTGGTACCCGGAACAAAGCAGGCAGACGGAACAATAAATCACGCTGTAAACTCTGCAGGCAGTGGTGCGGTAATATTCAACAAGGTTTCAAATCAGGCTGCAGCCTGGGATTTCGTAAAGTGGTTCACAAGTACGGATATTCAGGTTGACTACGGTAAGCAGATCGAAGCTCTTATGGGTCCCCTGGGACGTTTTGATACGGCAAACGTAGAAGCTCTTGAACAGCTCCCTTGGTCAACTGCCGAGTATGAGAAGATCTCATCACAGCAGAGCTACCTCAAGGAAGTACCGATCATTCCCGCATCCTATGCAGTAACAAGACACATCAACAACGCATTCAGAATGGTTGTTAACGATGCAGGTAACCCCAGATACACGCTTATGAGCTACAACGATCAGATTAAGTCTGAGATCGTAAGAAAGTATCAGGAATTATCGTCCATCAAAAAATGATCTTGAAAAGCGGTGAGGGCTTTTCGCCCTCACAGGCTTTGCTGAATTATAGAGGAGGTTATCGGTTTGTTTAACAGAGAAAAGCCGCAGTATATTGAAGACAGCAAGGTCAGATATACACTGCGTGAGATGAAGAAGAACGCAAGCGTATATGTGCTTCTTGCGCCCTACTTCATACTCTTTACGATCTTTACGATCATACCGGTGTTGCTTTCGTTGCCTATGGGCTTTACGAACTTCAACATGGTACAGTTCCCCCAGTTTGTGGGACTGAGCAATTTCTATTCGCTGATACTTGAGGACGAGGTCTTCTTAAAGGCGATACAGAATACGCTCGTATTCGCAATTATAACAGGTCCGTTAAGCTATATCATGTGCTTTATACTGGCATGGCTTATCAACGAAATGCCCAGAGCATTAAAGACAATGTTCACATTTATCTTCTATGCGCCGACTCTGGCAGGTAACATCTATACCACATGGCAGCTCATATTCTCGGGCGATACATACGGTATAGCAAACTCTTATCTGCTTGACCTTGGTATCATAAACAGCGCACGTCAGTGGCTGACAGACGCAAACTACATCATGGGTGTTGTAATCGTCGTTCAGCTGTGGATGTCGCTTGGTGCCGGATTCCTTGCGCTTCGTGCAGGTCTTCAGGGTATACCTAAGGACAGATACGAGGCGGGTGCTATCGAAGGCATCAAGAACCGTACACAGCAGTTACTGCTCGTTACGGTGCCGGCAATGGGCCCTCAGCTGCTGTTCGCAGCGGTTATGCAGATCACCGCTTCCTTCACAGCCGGTGATGTAGGTCGTTTCCTTACCGCATTCCCTTCAACAGACTATGCGGCACACACGATCATGACACACGCTTATGACTACGGTTCAATACGTTATGAGATGGGTTACTCATCGGCTATATGCTTCGTATTGTTCGCAGTAATGCTGCTTGCCAACTGGGGTATCAAGAAGGTACTCGGCAAGTACCTTGACTGATCGGAGGATCTCACATTATGAATTTCTCTCTAAGAAAGGAAGGCAGTTATGAAAATAACTAAGAGGAGAAGAAAAAGATATGGCGGTTCTCTGGGCGGCGACATTTTCATATTTGTAGTGCTCGCTCTGCTGGGTCTGTTCATGATCTTCCCCATTTATCTTTCTGTTATACAGTCACTGAAGCCTGTTGAGGAGCTGTTCCTCTTCCCGCCCAGACTATATGTACAGAACATCACGGATCAGAACTTTGCTGATCTGCTTGCTACGGCATCCAACATGTGGGTACCGTTCTCAAGATACATTTTCAACTCTGTATTTGTAGCTGTAGTAGTTACAGTTGCACAGCTTTTATTCTCGTCATCGGCGGCATATGCGCTTTCAAAGGTTGCATTCCCCGGTGCGAAGGCGCTCAACAAGATAATCGAGGTTGCCCTTCTGTTCACATCTACCGTACTTTACATCATGCAGTACATGGTAATGGCAACACTTGGTATGATCGATACATACTTTGCAATCATTCTGCCGTACATCGCAACGCCTATGGGACTGTTCCTTATGCGTCAGTTCATGGGACAGCTGCCCGACAGTATGATAGAGGCCGCAAAGCTGGACGGCGCAAGCCACATCAGAATCTGCTGGCAGATAGTAATGCCCAACGTTAAACCCGCTTGGCTGACACTTCTGATATTCGCTTTCCAGGGCGCATGGCAGATTACAGGTTATTCATTCATTTATAATGAGGCATTAAAACCCATTCCGACCGTTATGCAGCAGATAAGTGCCGCCGGTATTGCCCGTGCGGGCGTTGCGGCAGCCGCAGCTGTTATCACGATGCTGCCGCCTATCATAGTATTCATTTTCTGCCAGAGCAGCGTTATGGAAACTATGGCTACCAGCGGTCTTAAAGACTGATTTATTATTAGATTATACAGAAAGGATGATTTTAGTGCCAAACATGAAGAAAATCGCTACGGCAGCCGTATCGGCCATAATGGCGGTTTCCATGCTGTGCAGTTCAGCGTTTGCCGATCAGCCGTACGAAGGTTACAGCTACGACTGGTGGGGCGATCCTGTTCCTTCACAGACCGGATACGTTGTAGACCGTGTAGTTACAGGTCTTGATTTCGGCTCCGGCACAAGATATAATACCGATGCTCAGCTGAAAGCGATTTCAGAGCAGACGGGCAGTGAGGTAACAAAGGATGTTGAGATCGGCGAGCTTAAAGAGCCTCAGGATCTTTTCATTGACCGTAAAACACAGAGTCTTTATATAGTAGACTCCGGTAATAACCGCATACTTGTTACAGACGTAACTTATTCAAGAGCGTTTACTGTAATGGATTATTTCTATAATCCCAAGACAGACAAATATGAAACACTGAAGAATCCGCATGGAATTTTCGTAAGACACGTTGAGGACGCTGCAAACGAAAACGAGTCCACAATGATATACATTGCGGACTACGACAACAGCCGTGTAATCGGTGTTTATGCAGACGGAACGGTATTCCAGATATTCGAAAGACCTTCCACTGAATTCTATGACGCAGATGTTACATTCCTTCCCAACAAGGTCGTAGTTGACGTTGCGGGCAACGTTTATGTAAACATCAAGTCAATCACGGACGGTGCGGTAATGTTCGCACCCGACGGTTCATTCAGTAACTTCTTCGGTGCAAACCGAGTTGAGCAGACAGCACAGGCTATCGCCAACAAGTTCTGGAGAACGATCCTCTCCCGTGAGGCAGCCGCAGCATTCATTCAGGCGGTTCCGATGGAGTTCGATAACTTCGATATAGACGATGAGGGCTTTATTTACACCGTAACAGGTTCAAAGAGTGCCACAACGGATATATTCAAGAAGATGAACCCTGCAGGTGAGAACATCCTTATCAACCTCGGTTATTCGGATTACACCTACGGCGATATGGCTTCGTACTATTATAAGAACCAGACATACGGCTCACAGATTACTGACGTTGACGTTGACGAGGACGGAACGATAAGACTTCTTGACTTCGCAAACGGACGTATCTTTGAATACACAAACGAATGCGACCTGCTGTTCATCTACGGCGGCAAGGGCAACCAGAAGGGCCTGTTCACAAACGTAACGGCAATTGAAGCGTACAACAGCGTTGTATATGTACTTGACAGCCGTAAGAACTCTATCACATCATTCAAGCGCACAGAGTTTGGTGACATCGTACACGAGGCGATGGGTCTTTACAACCTCGGTAAGTACGAGGAGGCAAGCGGTCCGTGGCAGGAAGTCCTGATCCGTGACAGCAACTACTGGTTCGCTTATATCGGTCTTGGTAACTCAGAGCTTTCTCAGGGTAACTACGAGCAGGCAATGAAATACTTCTACCGTAACAGCAGATCCGGATATAACAGAGCGTTCAAGCAGTACAGAATGCAGTTTATCAGAGATCACTTCAATGTATTTATGATAATCGTGCTTGTAATAATAGTAGCGCTTGTTGTTCTCAGCAAGGTAAGAAAACGCATTAAGGCTAAGAAAGCGGGAGGTAAATAAAAATGAGATTTGATTTAGATATGCCCGCCTGGAAATGGCCGTTCTACGTTGCAAGACATCCTTTCGAGGGCTTTGAGGATCTTCGTTGGAAGAAAGCATACAACACTAAGGTTTCACTTGTTATAGTTCTTTGTTTCTTTGTTATAACGGTGTGCCAGCAGGTAATGACAGGCTTCCTTTTCAACGACAACTATGTAAAGATATTCAACATCGTGCCGCTCCTGGTTCAGACTGTTATCCTGTTCTTCACATGGGTAATAGGTAACTGGTCACTGTGTACTCTGTTCGACGGAGAAGGCTCAGTAAAGGCGATTACGAGCGTCAGCGCTTATTCGCTCGTTCCTTATCTTATCACTCAGGTAGTGGTAATACTCGCAAGTAACGTGTTACTCAAGAGCGAGGGTGCGTTCATCATATTCTTCCAGTATCTCGGTATACTGTGGACGGTGGTGCTTATGATCTCGGGTATCAAGACAGTTCATCAGTACTCGGTACCCAAGACGCTTCTTGCAATGGTTTTCACTGTTGCGGCAATGGTAATAATCCTGTTCCTGCTCGTGCTGTTACTCAGCTTGTTCCAGCAGGTTTACATCTTCGGTTTCTCTATCTATACCGAGTTGATGTACAGATTCAGTTTGTAAGCGGAGGTGTGACAGAAGATGATAAAAATCAGAAAAAAGATACTTGCAGTTCTGCTCACAGCCGCAATGCTCGTTTCGATGAGCTCGCTTGTTGCATGGTCTGACGAACAGCCCACAACGGACGACGGCACATCACAGACAGAGCAGACAACCGATGACGGCGCATCCGCAGATGATAAGCAGGACGACAAGAAAGACGATAAAAAAGATGACAAGGAAAAGCCCAGAACCGACGAGGAAGGTCTTGCGGATATGAGCGTTGTGGCTGAAAACGACAGCTACAAGTTATACTTTAACGAATCGACGACAAACTTTGCAGTTCAGTCAAAGAGCGACAACTATGTATGGTGGGCTACTCCTCTTAACGCAGACAAGGACGAAAATGCCAAGACTGCGCAGAAGAAGAATATGCAGTCTCCGTTATATGTAGTATACGGTGACGTTTCATCACACACAAGTCAGAGAATAAACATTTACGATGCTTCGATAAAGTCGGGCAAATTCAGCTTTGAGCCGATCGAAAACGGTGTAAAGGTCATATACAGATTAAGCAAGATTGAAGCTGAAATTCCTATGACGATCACACTTGAGAAAGACAATGTAAATGTTTCGGTAATAACGGAAGAAATCAAGGAACAGCAGGCAACCGACACGAGCGGTCTTGTACTTCTTGAGATCGGTATGTTACAGTTCTTCAATGCGGCAGGCATGGAAGATGAGGGCTATATGGTAGTTCCCGACGGCTCGGGCGCTGTAATCAACTACAACAACCGCCGTTACAACGCACAGGCATACAACAGTGAGGTATACGGTCGTGATACATCGATCGGTATGCTGACACGTCCGTCAAAGACAGAGCAGGTTTATCTCCCTGTTATCGGTGCTGTTACAAACGGTGAAAAGACAAATCACGGTTATATGGCAATTGCTAAGTCCGGCGAAACCTGTGCAAGCGTAAACGCTACTGTAAGCGGACAGAACTCAACATCATACAACAACACATGGTTCGAGTTCAAGGTAAGAGCAGAGGATACCTACTACATGGGTAACCGTAAGCTCACGGTTTACGAGCAGGGCAAGATAAACCAGCCCAACCTCACGGTAGGCTATTATCCTCTTGCAAAGGAAAACCTTTCTTATGTTGATATTGCGGAAGCATACAGAAACTACCTTATCGAGCAGAAGGGATTCAAGGATAAGAGCGACAATATAACAAACAGCTATTATCTTGACCTTTACGGCGGTACGATAAAGGCACAGTCGATTGCTGGCTTGCCTGTAAATCTTGAAACTGCCGCTACAACATACGAGCAGGCTCAGGAAATAATAAAGCAGCTCAACGAGCTTGGCGTTGACGATATTGTTGCAAACTACAACGATTTCAACGGCGCAGGCATCAAGGGTATGATCACAGCCGATGTAAATTACGCAGGAACGCTTGGCGGCAAGAACGCATACAAGACGCTTGCGGAATATGTAGGCTCGATAAACGGCAAGCTGTTCGCAAGTGCGGGAATCACCTACATGAAGGACAGCGGTAACGGCTACAGCTACACGCTGAACGCCTGCAAGGCTATAACAAAGGCTTATGCAACAACGAATAACTGGGATATTGCATTCGGCATTCCGAATCAGGTAAGACTTGTTACAAAGACAACCCTGTCACCTTATTACTGGCCTGATCTTTACAACAAGATCAGCAAGTCGTTTACAAGCGAAGGAATAACAACGATAAGCCTTGATGACGCTACAACGTTGCTTTACAGCGACTTCAGCCGTGAGAATTATTCCAGAGCAGACACAATGAACAAGCTGGTAGACGGCTACAAGCAGTTCAAGGACGCAGGATTCACGCTTCTTGCAAGCGGCGCTAACGCTTATGCGCTCCCCTATGTTGATTATCTGACAGACGTACCTGTTACATCAAGTAACTTTGATCTGTTTGACTATGACATTCCGTTCTATGAGATCGTTATCCACGGTTACCTGCCTTACACAACAAAGGCGGTAAATGCAAGTGCAAACGCAGATGATACTATCATGCTTGCACTTCTTACAGCAACACCTGTTCACTATGATATGATGTATGCCGATCCTAACGATTTCACAGACAGCGATTACGAGACGCTCTTCTATTCAAACTACAAGGGCTGGCTCGAACCCTCGGCTAAGATTTATAAGCTCTATCAGGACGAACTGAAGGACATTAAATAATCACGCATATAATCACCACCCACGGTGAGAATATGCTTACC
>OJNI01000718.1_pt1 | contig 21145 bp, 9 predicted proteins | sample 1597441 | NCBI WGS metagenome assembly OJNI01 (sample SAMEA2452131, study PRJEB22498) | human gut metagenome | reverse complement strand
GATTAAAGTCGGCACTGTGGGATGATTCTTTTTTATGGCTTCATAAGCATCCAGACCTGCAACTACCCGTACTTCTTTGTGTAATGGTTGCCAGGCATCCCAGTCATCAATCATTTCCCATAAAGGCTGACGCATCCTTTCTTTCCGGGTACCTCCCGAACTCATCAGCCCTTCAAACCATTCACGCTTCATGACGTCGACTCCTTTCACTTTCAGGGCGGCAATTTCTTCATCCCGTTTCAGAGCTTCTTCTTTGGTCATAGGTTGGCTAGGTCCTTTCGACTTACGTATATTTCCACTTGCAAGGAAAGCTGATGCCATGCGTTCGGGAAACCAACCTAACATATCGGCACCGATGAAACCACCTAACGACAAGCCAACTATATGTGCTTTCCGGATATGGAGAGAATCCATCAGTGTCACCAGGTCTTGTACATGGGTAAACTGATAATCTTCGGTCTGAGAGGAAGAAGCACCATACCCCCGTAAGTCGTAACGGATCACACGGTATTCTTTGGCAAATTCAGCGAATTGTTCATCCCACATTCTGTGATCCAGTGAATGGCCATGTACAAAGATTACAGGTTCTCCGCTTCCGGCTTCTTCATAATAGAGCGAGCCATTGCCAACATTGATGCGACCGGACTTAAAATCAGCCGTCTCTCCCGAAATACGGAGTTGAGCATCTATTTTATGTTGCCATACATTATGCATTAAAACGTCTGTGTCAGTTTTTCGGCTATCCACTTGTATACGGTTCATTTGCAGGTTACCTACATTTACGGCAATCACGGGAATACGTGGGTCCGGTTTTTCGGGCATGAACGTAGCGTCATTTACTGTGATATTCTCCACATTTCTGATGAACAATCCATAACTTGGCAGATTTCCCCATACAGTGGGCTGGGGATAACCCTTTTCGTCTTCCTTCACTTCTTTGAAAGAAGACCAGTATCTATTCCATTTCGTTCCGCTTGCTACATCGTGGCGTTTTCCTTCCATTGCCGGATCAGGCAGAAAAGCACCTTCCACCAGTCCGCCGCGATTCATGAAACGGATATTGTTCAGATATATGTTCTCTATTTTTGCATTCTCGATACCCGTGATTGAAGAACAGAAATTACCGGTTCCGTAGGCAGTAATATTGCTGATTTGGATATTTCGCATTCTTCCGACGGGAGGAATCGGTGCATCATCCGGGTACTGTCTTCCTCTATTGGCTAAGCGTATGTAAAGTGGACATTCAGTCCCTTCAATCAAAACATTATTGATGGTAACCCCATCCATTATTCCGCCGTCTACAATTTCCAATGAAATGGCGGTAATGCCACTTGGAGTTGATTTTAGAATCCGCTCCCCGGTATGACGGCTTGGTTTTACGATACAGTCGGAGATTGAAATATTCTTAAAGCCGCCCGTTGATTCTGTTCCACATTTAATGGCGTTGGCAAAGCTGCTGACAATACAGTTGCTGATAATTACATTTTCACAGGGAGCCGTACCCGTACTCTTCAATACGATACCGTCATCGTCAGAGTCGATAATGCTGTTGGAAAGGATAAAACGGCGGCAACCGTCGATGTCTATTCCGTCATTATTGCCATTACTATGATTGTACACTTTTATGTGATCGATGGTAACATCTTCGCAATTCAAATAATGCTGATTCCAAAGTGCGGAATTTCTCATTGTAATACCTTCCACATGCACATCTTTGCATGAGATAAACAGAATGTTACGAGGCCGTCCGTTGCGGTCGCCGCCCAATCCGCTGATACGCCCTTTTCGTCCTTTTCCTTTTCCGTCTATCGTACCTTTTCCAGTAATACTGATGTTTTTTGCATCTACTGCATAGATGAGGGAAACCCAGCCACCGGCATCTTTTTGTGAACGGTAAGATGCTTGTGGTTGCACAGGAAAGTCATCGTAATTATCACTGGCATAGAGGTATGCCCCGCTTTCAAGATGTAGTTCTACATTATCTTTCAGGAAAATCGTTCCTGATTTATAAATCCCTGAAGGAATGATAACCTTGCCTCCGCCTTGCCGGTAACAATTTTCAATAGCGGCATTGATGGCTTGAGTTTGTACGACAGAAGTGTCTTTGGAAGCTCCGAACTGGAAAATGTTATATTCCGTCGAATGTGCATTCCCTGTAAGATAACAACAGATGGCACATATAAATAGAAAATATGTTTTCATGGCTTATAATGTTTATTTCAATATATAGAAGTTTCGTTCCACCGGTTCAGCCGTCTGTACTTTGCCTGCAATACCGTATTGCCAGGCAACTACCGTTACTTTTACCGGAAATTTACTGCGGGGTGGGATAGGAGTGAATACAATTTGGTCTCCTTCTATTTCAGCCGGACCTTCTTTGATGTAGTAAGAGACGGGCAGTCCACAGTCGCTTGTGGCTTTTAAAGATAAAGAACCGCTTTCCGCTTTCACATCGGGTAATCCTGGAAATAATATATACTGCCTTTGTCCTTCCGTATTCCGGTAGGGGATGCGGATACTGACTTCTTGAACAGCACTTTTATACTTCCGGTCTCCTGTTTGGCTTGCCAACAGACATATATCATCGGTACGGCGCGGATTATTCATACCCATCCGATAGAAAGATACTATGAATGTGGTGTCATTTACCTTTTCTACTGGTCCACAGATGCGACTGATTATCGGTGTTGCATCTGCATGCTCATCAGATAGTTTGGTTCTCAGGGAATCCGTACATACGGCTTTCAGATGGAAAGTAATTCCATCGGCTTTCGGATTGAAGCGAGGCTGTACACGTACATGCTGCTTCTTGTCGTATGTCAGTAAACTGCCGTTTTGCTCAAAACCCAGATATTGTTCTTTCTTTCCGCGGCTTTGCGTATACCGTGTTTCGGTCGCTTCCGCTATTTCACGGTCAAAATACCAGAAGGCGTCATGCACATCGCCTTTATATTGTGAGTAGAAAGCAGCTTTGGCTCGTTTCTTCTGATTGGGATGCCAGCGTTCTGCCAGCCAGCCTTTGGTCGGGTTTATCGGATTCAGTTTTACTTTACCGTCTTTCGTCACTTCATCCGTCAATCGCAGGCTGACAGCCTTTTCCAGAAACAGAGCGATGTATGCGGCTGTTTCATCTGCCACATCGAAATGTCCCCGTCCTGCGTCACACAGAAATGAGATGCAACTTTCAGGATACATCATGCGGAAGGCCAGTGCCGGATTTACCCGGGCTTCCCACCATTCATATTCTCCTTCAATCATCAGTCCGGGTATTCCATCTATATTACGGGTACGTCCCCATTCCAGATTCTCACGCCCGTAGCCGGTAAGATTCGTACGCGGAGCATCGCCATGCAGGGAAATGATAGCCAAAGTGCGTTCCGGATTCCATGCTGCGAAGTTCCAGGGATAGGTAGCCATAGCCGAATGGCCTATTGGAACGATGGGGACATTTTTCAGTTCGCTATATCCACTGACGTCTGCCAAGGAGACCATCATTTTCTCAAATATCTGTTGTGTGCCTTTCGATACATCCCATTGCTGATCGATACCGGGAGTTATCCATACAAAGCCGATTGCAAGCTTCTGCATCTTTTCGCGGAAAAGGGGATTATCAAAAAGAGTTTCTTCGCTCATATTGTGTTGTCCTACAATAATTGCTTTTATCTGCATACAGTCAGCGGGTATCCATAAGAAAGCCGTAGGATTCCGGTTCGTTTCATTAGAGACGAATCCGTCAAGGGTCACAGACCATTGCCATTCCCCTGCCCGCAAACAGGGAGAGAAGAACAGTAAGAGGATGATCGAAAAAAGCAGTCTATATCTATTCATGTTTTTTTGTTTTTTACAGTATTAATACGAACGAGGAATAAGCTTCACTCAAAAATAAGGGATTTAAAACAATGATTCCACAAATCTTATAAGATTTATGGAATTGAATCCATAAAAATCAAAAGATTTGTGGAATCAGCCTGTTTTTGTTATATTTCGGTGCGCCTTAGTATTCGTTAATAATCTTTTATTTAGAGGCTTCTTTCAGTTGTTCCGTCAACTTATCCATATCTTCCGGGCTGGCTGCCGATGGGAATTGTAGTTCTCCTTCTTTATTGACAATGGCATAATGCGGGATTGACAACATACCGTTCCGCCCGAACTTCTCATAAATTTCCATTTTGAAAGCCTCGTTGATGATGACATGCTCTCCTTTTAAGTTATAGTGCCCTGTCATTTTTTTCCAGAGTTCAGCTTTCTGGGGAGTATCGATGGAAACATACAATAACACGATATCATTTTCAGCAGCATATTTCTGCAAAGGTTTGATGTGTGCAAACGATGCACGACAAGGACCGCACCAGGTAGCCCATACATCGATAAAGATCACTTTACCCGGGTATAAGTCAGTAATTTCCTTAAAGGTGCGTACACTGTCTGTATTCAATATATGAATATCTTTCGGAAGTTCGGCTTCATTGAACGCTTTGTTCCTTTGTATCGCTGTTTCTAATTTCGGCATTAGCACGCTTTTAGGATATAATGTCTTGAATTCCTCATACAATGCAGGAATACCAGTTGCAAAATACTCACGGCTTTCATCTTCCAGAATGAGAAGTCCCATTGCAGCCTCCTGTACCCGGCCTTGCAGATTTGTTTTATACCAATCGAATAACAGTTGATTGCGTTCATTGTCATCATTCGTGCGTCTTTCATGTTGCATGAAAATATCTATGCCTGCCATATTCGATACGACATCTGCAAATGCAGGAGAGAATACGCTTTCAGCCTGACCGACGTTTGCAAAATCCAACATCTGGGCGTAAGCGTCGTCCCATTCCTTCTTGAGCGTTTCGGAACCTCTCCGGTAGTTACCGAAATACTGATTCATATATGCCATCAAAGCCTGTATACGTATATCTTGTATGGCTCTCTGTCTGAGCTGATCGTCCACTTCTGCCACTTCGTTTTCTAATGTAGTAGCGTAGTCTGTCAGCTTTTGATATACGGATGAGGCAACCGTGTCCTTGCCGACGTTAAAGATATCTCCCCGGCGTGCACGTAGATTAAATACGTTTTCATTCAGATCAGCCAGTTTCTTGAGTATTTCATTTTCTTTCGTCAAGCCGTCAACCGGGTTTAGTTCATTGGATTTGGAAGCATCGATATCGAGCGTCTGTTTTCCCGGAGCAAGATAGATACTACCTAAGTTTCGCTCACCATATAGAAAAAGGGTCAGCTTTTCGTTCCCGTTTACAGGTAAGGTAATCTGATACGTACTGTCGGCATTTAAGCGTAAAGTATCAATCTTGTTCGGTAAGTAAATGCCATCTGTAGTGATATTATATACAATGGGAGCGCCGGATGTATTCGTTACTTTGCCTTCTAAAGTAATATTCTTCTGGGTACATCCGCTCAGGAGCATAGTGGTTGTTATGCCGCCAAGGCATAAAGATTTGATGAATTCCATTATTTGTTTTTCATTTGGTTTATAATCTGAGACGCTAAAATAGTGATAAGGTTACATCGGGACAATTATTTTCTGTTATTTCTCCGTGATTGTTCATTTTATCTTAATCCCTTTTATAAAATCATTGGTTACTATTCCTTTCAAGTCCTTCATCCGTTCTCCATTAATTACTACATTTTCAAACGTCACGTTTTGCACGGTTCGTTCTTTGTCCAGTCCTTGAATCAACGATGGATTTTCTCCTATGCCTGTATATGTAATATTTCTGAAAGTAATGCCTTCAATGCCGCTTCCCGGCTGTTTATCATATTTCTCGTTGAAACGTACTTTTACATAAAACAGTCGTCCTTCCTGAATATTCTCTATCCGGATATCTTCGAAAAGAATATTACGAACCTGATTTTTATCACCACAATCCACTGTCATACAACCTTGATAAATCGGGTCATCCTCGTCATGTTCCAGGATGTCGATGTTACGGAAAGTCAGATTCTCTATCACTTCTCCTGTCGGCGAGTCCGGATCGCCATGACCGCCTACATTGATGGGATGTGCCACATCTGCCCAAAGAATAGAATTTTGCACGGTAATATCAGATGAACCTCCCCACCAGTTCCAGCGGTGATTGTACAAAGCAATGCAATCGTCCGAATTGCGCATAAAGACATTGTCGATAAGTACTTGGCGGCAGCACATCATATCTATACCGTCACTCCATCCTTTACAACTGAAGGACTTCAGATTTTTAATCGTAATTCCTGTGGAACCACCTCCAAATACGGTATAATGGTCCGGATTCATTACTGTAATGCCGTCTATCCATATATTTTTGGAATCAGTGATTTCAATGCCCCGTACAGCGTGGTCTATGATTCCCCGTCCGATGATGCGGACATTCTCGGCTTTGTCTACCACGAGTTTTGCCTTGACCACAGCTCCGGGGGCCAGATATACGGTTGTATTACTTGGTATCCGTATCTGATTGTTGGGTAAGTCTTTGGGGCGGTGTGTGCCCGGACCGAAATACATTACTCCTTTAGTTTCTTTTTCATATTTTTCAGTCTCCATCGGGTTGGCAAAAAGATGCAGGTTGTGCAGTCGGTCACCATTAAACTCAATGGAGAGATATTGTGGCTTTTCCAGAGTGAAAAGAATGGCGTTTTGTATCTGCTTGTATTCAATACCTTTACTCAAAGGGCGTATGGCTACTTCGCGCACAGTGCCATTGTTCTTCTTCACCATTACTTCTACGGGACTTCCCATATCAAATTGCACCATGGAAGCATCCTGCACTTTGTCCATATCTACCTGTACGTTGTATTCGAACAAATCTTTCCATTCGCCGCCGGGATGCGTACGCGTACGGTATAGTCATCATTGTGCGGCATCCCGGTACTCAGTGTACCGGGATAAGTCACTAGTTGTGCCTGTATGGACAAGCAGAAGAAGGCTGATAAGATAGCTGTAATAAATTTCATTGTATAATCGTTTTTTGAATAATTTTCTTCATATCTTGATTAAGATACGAATTAAGGTAAAATATTACTCAATACATAGAAATTCATCATTTTCATTGAATCACTACTTTATTTTGCACCGGTGTCATGATGAATGTAAATTCATAATCACCATACGGTAACATGAACTCCGGTTCTGGAAGTGCACTCCAACTGTCTATGCAAGCCAGTCCCATCTGGGCTTTATCAATCAATACATTTGTCAGATCGGCTTTTTCTACTTCCTCAGAGTGTCCTTGTTGTTTTTCCAAACCTTCGTCCAGTGATTCGATTGTGTAGTGCAAAGCAGAAGCTGAAAAAGGAGCGTCAGCTACGAACTGCAATCCATTTCCACTTATATTCAACTGTCTCCACCAGCGGATATCCGTTTTTGTGCCATTTTCTTGCGGACGGATATAAGGAGAGAATTGCTCATCAACAGTTTGATTGTAAATGCCTAAATCCGTACAATGATTACGATTACTATAGTTTTCCATTGGACCACGGCCATAATAGGAAATATTTTCAAATGACCTCGGCATAACCAGTTGCATGCCGAAGCGGAACATATTGGAAACGTTGGCCGCCTTGTCCGTTATCATTTTTTGGTTTACCTGAACCGCTCCTTGGTTATTGATGGTATAAGTGATATACAGTTTAGCAGAAACCTGTTTCATCTCATATTCTGCTGAAATAACCGCTTGATTGTCTACAATGTTATTTTTCAGTGATATGAGTTTGATATCCGGATTCTTCCATGCACTATATTTCAGTTGCAATTTTGCTCCATAATCATTGTCGGTAGGTGCCCGCCAGAAATTCGGGGTAAGTGCGGCACCGTCTTTAATCATATCCAGACCGTTGACAATGTATTTATCCATATAGCCGGTAGATCTCTTGAATCTGATAAGGAAGTTCTCACCTTTTACAATCCAGTGGCGGATATTCGTATCGTTTACCTGAGGTGTGATTACGGGGATATAGTTTTCAGTAACATTCTTCAGCTTCATTTCAGGAGTTTTGTATGGATGTAACACTAATTGGTCTTTGGCAACTATGTGGCCGACAGGGATCAAGCCTTCGCGATCTTTTTGTCGGTATCTGACATTCAATAACCATTCTCCGTTCTCATCAGTTTCTCCCAGCTTGAGAATGAGAGATACTGTTTGCAATGGGGCTACATTCAGTTTTTCTATACGTCCGCTACGTATGGCTCTGCCGTTGTTCAGCACTTCCCATTCCATATAATAGGCAGACAGATCACGGAAGAAATTCTCATTGTAAATATTGATTTCACCTTTTGACAGATCCCCCGGAGTGGTCCAGATGTTCTGATAGAAATATCCCACTTCATATACATGCGGATTGGGGATGCGGTCCGGATTGAGTAAACCGTTGTCGCTATAGTTGTCGTCACCGGTTTTAATCGTATCGAAATCACCATCATAACCATAGATCATTTTGCCACTTTTGCCTGTCCAGTGGGGTGACTGATCTATTAGATCCCAAATAAATCCACCTTGGAATTTCGGGTATTTACGGATAAGATCCCAATATATTTTAAAGTCACCTAATGCATTTCCCATTGCGTGAGCATATTCACACATGATCATAGGTTTCTGTTTACTTTCGTCTTCACAATAACTGATGCACTTGGAGTAAACGGGATACATCGGGCAATAAACGTCAGTGTTGCTTCCTGTGTCATAGGCTTGTTCAAAATGCACGAAGCGACTGGGGTCTTCTGCTCTCACCCATTGATAACATGCTTCAAAGTTCGGTCCATCGCCACATTCATTTCCCAATGACCAGAAGATAATGCTCGGATGATTGAAGTTGCGTTGTACATTACGTTGATTACGTTCCAGATGTGCTTTCCTATATGAATCCACTCTTGCCAATGAAGTCTCTTTGAATCCCATTCCATGTGATTCCAGGTTAGCTTCAGCCACTACATACAAACCATATTTGTCACACAACTCATACCAGAAACTGTCGTCCGGATAATGGCAGGTACGAACGGCATTTATATTGAACATTTTCATTAATTGAATATCCTGAATCATACGTTCCCGAGAGATAACATATCCGCCGTCCGGGTCCATTTCGTGACGGTTGGCTCCTTTAATAAGTATTGGTTGTCCATTTACCCAGAGTTGTGCATTCTTCATTTCTATCTTGCGGAAGCCTACTTTTATGGGAACAACTTCTGTGATTTCTCCATTTTCTTTCAGAGTAGCCCGAAGCGTATAGAGATAGGGAGTTTCCGCACTCCATTTATGGGGATTTTCAAGTTTCATAATGGTAGATATATTGCCGTTACCTTTTACTTCGGTTGCTGTCACGGTCTTGCCTTTTGCATCAAGCAGTTCCAGAGTTACCAGGTTATTTCCTTTTAGATTCAGATCAATAGCCAGTGTACCGTTTTTGTATTGACTATCTAAATCCGGGGTTACACGTAGGTCTTCAATACGTTTTTTATTGCGTGAATAGAGATAGCAATCGCGTGCAACACCATGATACCGGAAGAAGTCCTGATCTTCCAGATAACTGCCGTCGCACCAGCGGAATACCTGAAACGCTATGAGATTTTTCTGTCCCGGTTTCAGGTAAGAAGTTAGATTGAACTCAGCTTCCAGCTTGCTGTCTTCACTATAACCGACAAACTTTCCATTCACCCATAAATAGATGTTTGAAGAAACCGAACCGAAATGCGCAATGATATCTTTACCTTTCCAATCAGACGGAACGATTATTTCCCGACGATAGGAACCTACATGGTTGTTCTCCACAGGTACTACGGGCGGATTATTCTTACACCAGCCTTTCCATAATTTCCAGTCGAAACCTACTCCCGAATAGAGTGGAACATCATATCCGTTCAATTCCCACATTGCCGGAATAGGCAGATCATCCCATCCTTTGTCATTATACCCTATCTTCCAGAAATCAGTCGGACGAGCGTCCGAGTCTTTTACCCAACGAAATTTCCAGATACCGTTTAAAGTCATAAAGTTGGCGGATTTTTCTTTTACGGCTTCTGTCGCTGCTTCAGTGCTTTCATAAGCAAAGAAGTTGGTATGCATCGGAGCACGGTTTACGGCATTGATTTCCGGGTCTTGCCATTCTTTGAAAGTTTGTGCATCCATTGTTGTTAAACTGATTAGAAAGAATCCGATTAAAAAAAGTATTTTCATGATAATTCAGTATATATTAATAAATGGTTTACTTTTCATTTAGCAGTTATTCTTATTACAGTAAATGAATATTGTGGCATTTTATAAGAGAATTTTTCTCCGATGGCAAGGTTTCCATTTACAGGTATGGCTGTTTTAGACCTTATATCACCGGTGAGTATGCTGGTTGATGCTATCGGGTTGTATCCCTGAAGTGAAGGCAGATATAAATTAGTGTTGACGCTGATAGGCAACAGATTGACCAATTTTATAATAATGTCACCTGTTTTTGATTCACGTATCACCGATTGCCCTATGCGAAGATTCACCTTGCGATCTTGTTGATCGGTATTTAGTTCAGCGGGAATATATTCGTCACCACTATTTTGCCCAAACATTCTTTGAGTATAATAGCTTGCTGTAGGGTGGACTTCAGAGTTATTGAAGTATATAAGGTCCGGATTCCAATGAATATGTCCTTCTTTAGCGAGTAAGGGAGCATAACTTGTCATACATACAATATCTCCATTTCGCTCCAGGTTGGTCATGTGGAGGGCTTCGGCAAGGGCACTCTCTAAGCTTGTTTGTGAATGGCTATAACTGCGTGCCGCCCATTCACCGAGATAAACTTTCGACTTTGAACGATCATAGTGGTCGTAAAAGTTCTGGTTATAAATATACCATCCGGTTGGACGATAACAGTGCTCGTCAACAATCGGTACCTGCAATTCTGTGGCGTACTTCCATCCTTCTTCGTAGTCTATTCCCTTAATATCAGGACCGGCAGTGCCTATGATAGTGATGTCAGGATAATACTCTTTTACTACATCATATATCATTTTAAATCTGATTTTAAATTCTTCAGAGATCATATCTTCATTACCCAGGCCGATATACTTCAGATTAAAGGGTGCAGGATGTCCGGCATCAGCACGTATTTTGGCCCACTTTGATGTTCGGGGATTTCCATTTGCCCATTCTATTAAATCAAGTACATCTTGTATGTACTGTGGCATTTTATCCATAGGGATTCCACCTTGTTGCCCTTCTGAAAAAAGTTCTGGTAGGTCCGATTTCATTTTACCACTTTCAATTAGAGACTTGTGCAACAGACCGGAGTTTTGGCAACTTACACCTGCTGCAATAATAGGTAGAGGTTCTGCTCCGACATCTTCACAAAACTGGAAATATTCGAAATAACCCAGTCCACGTGTCTGATGATAATGCCAGATATTGGGCAGATGTCGGCGTTCGTGGAGTGGTCCGACAGAGCCTTTCCAGTCATACATATTATCAAGTCCGTCACCGTGTGCAAGGCATCCACCGGGGAAACGGATAAAGCGGGGCTGAAGATCAGCTATAAGCTGTGCAAGGTCACGACGAAGCCCGTTTTTACGCCCTTTGAATGTATTCTGTGGGAAAAGAGAAATCATGTCGAGTGCATAAGTACCTGTTTGCAAAGGCATTATTTCGAGTCGGGCATCAGTATCATCAGCAGTAGCAATAAGTGTACATGTCTGCTGTTTCCAATCTTTTGCATTGAGACTGATTTTGTTTTGGGCTATGATATCTCCGTTTTTAGATACTATTCTTACTTCTGCAAATTCTTTCTTTGCGCTAGAATGAATAGAAGATACGAAAAGAGAGAAGTCATATTTTTCTCCTTTTTTCATATATATGCCGTCGAATCCTGAATTTATGAGAGTTCCGCCAACCTGTGTCACATCAAGTACTGCATAAAACTTGTTATTAGGATGTATCGGTTTTATATCTGTAATAGTAAGTGAGGCGCCACTGCTTGTACTCCAGGCGTAATCATGTGTCCAGTTCTTTTCTCGTGCAAAACTGTCTTCACAGTATTCAAAATCTCTGTTTTGTATCAATTCGGCATAGAGTCCTCCATCGGCAGCATGACTTAAATCTTCGAAGAAGACCCCAATGAGCATGTCAGATATAGGTTTGGCTTTTGATATATCGGTTTTTATATCTACGTTGACAGGTTGGAGATTCAGAAAGCGTGCGTTGTCATGTTCGGCCCGTTCATTGTATTCCGCATTCTTAAAATCTTCATATTGGAAATGATTTATTACAGCCTGCATTTCATTATAGCCTATTTTCACTATGGGAGAGTGCTTTGTGGCTATTTGTTTTTTCTTTTCAAAATATCTCTGCCTTTCCCATGTGATGAGATTTTCACTCTTTGCTTGAGCGTAAATCTGTCCGCTTTTGCTTATTTGCCACGTGGCAAGATATTCACCATCGGCAGTACGTTCAATGCAAGGGTTGATCATTGTCTTCCATGATCCCCAGTCACTTCTGATCACAGTACGTCCGTCACACAACATTTCCCAGTTTTCTCCATCTGAACTCCATTTAAGTTTCATACCCGAACGTCCTGTATTATGTGTTTCTGCAAACGGCATAATATATACGGAGTCTGGTTCCTCGGCCATTGCTGATGTCACCATAGCAGCAATGGCTATAGACACAATAATTAGTTTTGGTTTCATATTATTGGGGGGTGAATTGTTACAATGTAGGGGTTATTCTTTTTATCTTGCCATCCTCATCAAATTCCATTTTATCAATGCACACTTCTCTGTGGAACCCGGCTTTTCTGCCCATTGTTACGGCATCCGGAAACTTGAATCGATGGTAAACAATCCGCCATTCATCTTTACCCGGCAATTGCATAACTGAATGATGTCCGGTAGCAAAGATTCCCTGATCCGGTTTCTTGCAAAGGATAACCTGGCTTTCGGACGGCTCAATAGGTCCGACCGGAGATTTGGAACGTACATAACGCACTTCATAATCCACACTTCTCGTGTCGTTTTTCGACCATGTGAAATAGTAATACCCATCTCTATAGAATACATGAGCGGCCTCGCTGTAATAAGTGTCGTTCTTTATCAACAACCGTGTTGTATTGGGTTTTACGGATATCATATCATCATTCAGTTCACATACAGCCATGTAATAATTTCCCCAGTACAGATAAGTCTTGCCACTGACAGGATCGGTAAAGACATCCGGGTCTATATTCTGTCCTCTGGTCATACCCTTGGGGCGTTCTTTATCAATCAGAGGTTTTCCGGAATCTACAAAAGGTCCGGTCGGATGATCGGCGATTGCTACTCCGATTTGTTGCTCGGCTGTATAATAGTAATAATATTTGTAACTGCCGTCCTCCTGTTTCTTTTCAATGATACAGGGAGCCCATGCATTCTTTTGGGCCCATGATACATTCTTCAGATCAAGGATAACTCCTTCTTCTTTCCAGTTTAGAAGGTCATCGGAAGAAAAAGCCTTGAATAGCGTACTGCCCCAGTTCAGTATCCCGTCGGTAGTCGGATAGATATAATATTTTCCGGTTTTCTTCGAATACATCACTTCCGGATCTGCATAGAATCCCGGAAATACCGGATTTTTCTTTATGGATGCCGTAGAGACATATTTCCTTTTGTTCTGTTTCCAGTACTCCTCTAATCTTTCCACTTCCTCTGCTGTCAAATGGATGACTGCACCATGCTTGGGCGATGTAAAGTTAGTCGTTTCCATCACCCCTTCATTGAAACGTCCCAGATTTTTAAAGTTAACAAAGTCTGAAGTCTCGATGAAAGCGAAGTTGTGCGGATTGACGCTGTACACATCATACATCAGTACCCATTTGTCTTCTCCGATACGCTTCCAAACATTGGGAGCTTCACAGGCTTTGGGCTCTAAATCATACCAACGGGGATCGAATGTATAATCGCCGTTAGCTATATTCGAAACCGCATGCTTTATACCTGCTTCTCCGTCATGGGCTACGTAAAATAAGTGATATTGATCACCTATTTTCGTGATGTCTCCATCAATTGCCGAAACTTTTTCGTTGGGATATTCAAATAAAGTCCGTGGCAATGTCTCAATGGTGTCGAATTCATCATTCACATATACATAGTATAGTTTATTCGGTTCGTTCCTGAAGCGCATTGTGAAATAAATCATCAGTTTTCCTTTCTTCTCGTCAAAAGTTATTTCGGGCGCCCAGGCACAACCTATTTCACTAAGTCCTGCCGACATCTGGTCGAAGCATATGTTTGTACGTTTCCAGTTTATCAGGTCCCATGACTTCATCAATACCAGTCCGCGGTTATTTCCCCAGCCGTACTTTCCGTCCCGTTCCCATTGGGTTTCCCGGTAGCCGTCCCTTTGGGCAAAGACATGTAAGTCCGTCATAGCCATGTAGAAAGCCCCATCCGGTCCACGATAAATATGTGGGTCACGAATCCCCCTTTGATAGGCAATCGTATCTCCGGCAATTACGGGTTCACCATCATTCAAGGCGGTGAAGTTATATCCGTCATGGCTCACAGCCATATATAGACCATGTGTCTCGTCTTTATGGAAAACCATCAGATACGCACTCATATCTTTTTCTTCCGGAATGGCATTCCTGTAGCGGAATTTCCTGAATCCCGCATTTCCTTTGCCGGCGGAAAGCAATCCGATGCGCAACGCATAGAAGCCTTTATAATTGTTATGATGCAGTTGGGAGACATCTATATTCTCGGCTAAAGTGTTCCATTCTTTACCGTCTTTGCTGACCATAACCCGCATGATGTTTCCCTGATTTTGAATTTTGGCAAAGAAGCGTTTGCCTATCTTGTTGGGAAGTCCGAAGCTCTTTTCTGCATTTTGATGGATGGTAAAGCTTTTTCCGTCAGAGGTGATTCCGGCGTAAGCTTTTTCATTGTAATAGAGAATCAGACCGGCTGTATTTCCATTTCCTGTGTTTACCTCCACCTGTGTTTCATAATTCTTGTCTTCAACGGTAGCCAGCAGAAGGCGGGCATCGGCGGGAGTTTTTCCTTTAGCATTCATCCACAGTGTTTGCTGTTTGAATTTCAGGGATTGGGGAGCATATTCTTTCCAGAATGTCCATTGCAGTCCGAGATCTGGCCCATTGAAATCGTCAGATAATTCTAAACCATGTTTGATTTTCTGTTTGGGAGTGATCGGGGTAGCTGTCGACTTGGTGCGATACCAGCCATCCTGTGTCCATTCAATTGGTTCGATAAGCGTGGAACGTCCCAGAGTGTGATACCCTTTTGCATACGCATGATATACAATCCACCAGTTACCGTTTACATCGTCAATCAGTGTACCGTGTCCCTTCGACCACCAGTTATCCGTTGCACTGTAAGTATGTATCACCGGATTATAAGGAGAATTTTCCCACGGCCCTGTGACATTTTTCGAACGGGCGGAGACCACCATGTGGCTAGTTGCTGGACCTGCTGTTCCTCCTTGGGCGGAAGTCATGTAATAGTAGCCGTTCCGATAATTCAGTTTGGGCGATTCCAGACACATACATTCCGTATCCCATCCTTTGGGGTATATCCAACCCTCGTATACTTGTTTTTTTTCTCCGATGGTGCCCAATCCGTCATTTGTAAGCTGAATCACTTCTCCTTCGTTCACATATAAGTAGCGGTTTCCGTTCTCATCGACAATGTGCCCTGGATCTATGCCATGTACTTTCAGGTCGGTCGGTTTGCTCCACGGACCTTTGATGTCATTGGCCCAGATCACCCAGTTGGTACCTCCTGCGGGATAATAAATGTAGTATTTCCCTTTATATTTCAACAGATCGGGAGCCATGGCAGAACCCTCGTATTCCGGCATTACCCGACATACGGGTTCCCAGTTCATTAAATCCCGAGAGTGCCAGATCAGGAATCCCGGTGCATAATAAAAGGGTGAATGAGTCATGTAATAATCTTCCCCATCGCGCATGATGGAGGGGTCAGGATAATCGCCCGGCAAGATTGCTTTTGGATATTCCTGTGCATCCGTCCGGGTTATCAACAAGGTCAGAAAAACAAAGAATAAAAGTTGTTTCATGATATTTATATTTATGTTACGTTTGAATCCGGAGTTACCTTACGCTTATTTTGCGCTCCTTATTTTGTTAATACGAATAAGAATAAATTGCACTCATTCCAATTTGAAATTATGCCGCTATAATTCGTTTTACCTGAAGGAAAGTGTATCTTTGATACTATAAATGTGGGTAGGAGGATGAGTGTTATGCTTATTTTGTTCGTACTACATTGAAAACATCCATGATAAATACTATGATGAAAAAGATATTATTGATAGTGGCATATAGCCTGATTGTTTTATATGTATCTGCCCAAAGCACATTGCCCGAAAGATATGTACCGTATATTGTAGATGCAATTTATACATCGGACGATCATGTTCGAACCAGTGGAAAAGGAGAATCTCTCACTTACCGGATGAAAACGGATACCGTTCCGCAATTGTTAGTTGTGCAGTATTCCGGTGAGAATAAGCCCGGAAAAGGGGAGAATTTCTTATTTAATATATCTGTCAATGGTACCCTCTTGTATACTGAAGGGCTCAATCGTAACCGGCACGGACTATTTGAAGTGGTATATCCCATTCCGGCGGAAGCATTGAAGAACGGAAATTCTGCACTTGTCCGCTTTGAAGCGTATGATCAGTCGGCATCTATAGGCGAGATTTATGCAGTTGCCATTGTCCGCCAAAAGCTGAAAACCGGTTTATTTGCTGATAAACAGAATTGGCAAGGGCTTACAAACGATTGGACTTGTGCTTCCGACGACACTTTTATCTATACGGAGCCTGATGGCCCCCAACATCCATATACTGACAATTCCGTGATCGACCTGATGTCTTATTATGGTCTTGAACTTAATCTGAAGTTATCCGGCACAAACGATATACCCGTTGAAATACTTGTTTCAAGTAATGCCCTGAAGTTCGGAGAACCGGAGAAAATAGACAATCCGTTTGATACCCGTAAAATCCGGTTAACCTTACAAAATCAAAAGAATGGTGCCGGCAGATTATTTATTCCTTTTTCTGTCTTTGATACTCCGAAAGCCTCACAGAGCACTATACGGCGGATTAAATCCATTGCTGTTCGTCTTTTCGGAAAGCATGGCGGTAAAGTGAAATTACTTTCTACCCGTCTGATAGAAGGAAACTCGGTGAAAGTAGTAGCCGACTCTTATTCCAAATCGGGAGAAGCCGGAGAAACAGTTGTCTATCCGGTATGGATTACTAATTGTGAATCAAAATCACAAACAGTTTCTTTTTCTATCCCTAAATATGGTTGGGAAGCTTTTCCGGTTACAGTAGAACCGGCACAAATAGAGTTGGCACCGGGTGAGAAACGGAAAGTGGAATTACAGGTGGTGGTACCGCCGGGTATTCCCGCCGGAGGCCGTGAAAAGCAGGTACTACAGATTTTACCTTCTGCCAATCCTGCTGCTGTGCAGACATCAACGTTTACCACTTTGCGCAGTATGCCGCATCCGTTTACAATCCATACGACGGAAGGATGGGAAGAAGTTCGCGCGAAAGCGGAAAAATATGACTGGGCTATGGAGCGCAAAAAACGTTATGTGCAGGATGCAGAACGTTGGGGAGTGCCTTCACGTCCTCCTTATGCTGCTAACAGTGACGGTATTCCTTATTTATGTGCGACCACTCATGAGTACGGTCTGATGAATAATGCCATTGCATGGCAGTTGACGCGTAGAACGGAATTTGCCCATAAGGTAAAGCAATTCCTGCTGATGATCAGTGATTATCAGACCGGTTTCCCGCTAACCCGGAAAGCTTCCAACCAGGCAAGTGTACAGGAAGGGCACTTCTTTCAGCATCTGGCGCAGGCTTATGATCTGATTATGGATGCCAATATCATGAACAAACAGGAAAAGGCTCAGATAGAATATACTTTCCGGCTTTATATCGACCAATATCTGCGCTACAAATCAACGGGCGGAGCTAACTGGGCGGTTTCCCAACTGACGGGAGTCTTTTTCTGCGCTTTAGCCATACAGGATTTCAACCTGGTGGACGAAGTGCTTTACGCACCTTCCTGCCTGATGGATAAGTTCCGCACTTATACAATGCCCGATGGATGGTGGTATGAGTGCACGGTCAGCTATAATCTTTGGGTCGCGAGCGAATATATACAAATAGGGTTGGCATTGAATCCTTTCGGATATTCCCTGCTGACGGAGAAATTCCCCGTTGATTATAACCTCACTCCAGAGTATGAGAAAGTCGGGGCCAATGAACGTGAAGAGAGCCGTAATCTTCATCATGGACACAGTTTCCGTATTCGCGGCCCCATTCACCAACCTTATGTCACTATCAAAATGATGTCGGATGCCCTTTTGCCTTTCCTCGATTATCGGGGCTGGATATTCGGAATCAATGACGCCACTGAACGTGAAGTGGGTGGCGACAGTTTTGAGATGGCGTACTATGCTTTCCGTGATCCGCGCTATGCTGCTTTCATACGGATGTCTCCCGGGCGGAATGATTTGATCTATGGTGTACCCGAGTTGCCCGAGGTGGAGCCGGGAGATGTCCGGGGAGCTTATGCTGACAATGCAGGAGCATTAATGTTGCGTTCCACCCAGCAGGAGCCGCGCGAAAAGATACAGGCTGTTTTGAAATATGGAACACACGGTGGTTATCACGGACATTTTGATCGTACTGCCATGCTTTCACTGATGCGTTATGGGCGTAGTTTCTATAATCCGGAGATGGTGTGGTACAGCTATGCTCCTTATATGTATAATTTCTATGTACAGAGCAGTATCTCCAAAAACATGGTTACTGTTGATTTGAAGCAGCAGGAAACAGATGACAGCAAGCGTAGCCTGTTCTATACAGGTGATTTATTTCAGGCCGGTTGTGTGGAAGGAACTGCCGCATGGAGTTATCCAGCTTATGGCGGACTGCGGCACAGTATGCGTGGACCGAGGGATTTCAAAGAGAAAACAGAGTGGGAAGCCCGTTATTTCCCCGTACCCGAAAAGCATCCCGGATTCGGAGTGCTGACAGGATTTACCGAACCTGTCTTTCAACGCAGACTGATGGTTGTGACGGACGATTATGTAGTTCTTGCAGATTATGACAAAAGTACAGAGAACAAGCAACACCGTTTCGATCTTCTTTTCCAGATAAAAGGCTTGTTAGGATTGTCCGCCGATAAGAAAGAGTTCATTTCCCATCAGGCACAATTGGATACCGATGCCCTGAGTGCCGCACCGTTAGTAACTGATATCAATCAATATTCCGTAACCGGAACTCTGAAAGCCAGTTTCCTGACCAAATTCGGTCCCGAAGCTGATAACCGGGGAACACGTATGTACGGTGAGTCGGGTAATCTCTACATGGATATTTATAATGCTTGGCCTAATATCCAACGGATTGCTTATACCGGACGTGCTCCCGAAGATCACGGAACGCAGCGCAACCTGAAGTACATGGTAGAGGGAGATGGTAAACTACTTGCCGAAGGCAGCTTCGGTGCCTGGATTCTGGGTGAAGGAAAGGTAGATGTGGATATTACGGGTATCCGGAAATTAACACTGTCTTCCGCCACTCAACATGCCAACCGCTCTAAAACTCTATTCTGGGCAGAAGCTGTCTTGGAAACGAAAGACGGTAAACAAATCCGTCTTGCCGATCTTCCGGTTGTCAAGAACAACGTACAGGATAATCCTTTTGGGAATACTAAAGACTATGCCGATGGTCGTATCAATATCAGTGGAGAGAACTACAGTTGGGGGCTTCCTGCCGAACCTGTGAATGCAGGTTTTGAAACGCCTGCCCAATATACCTTTGATCTGGATGGACTTCAGGCTATCCGCCTGAAAACAGTTATCGGCGGAGATTATCCTCTGGGTGATGAGGCTGAAAGGCGTATTACTTTCGGGGTACGTATGGACGCTGCTCAGGTCCGTTATCTGACTGTCATAGAACCCTTTGAGAAAGAGAATAGTGTACATTCTGTATTTGCTCCTTCGGCGGACGAGCTGATTGTGATACTGAAGGACGGCAGGGAACAACGTCTTTACTTTTCAGGAATGGAAGAGGAGGGAGGTGCACCTACTGTAAGGATGGAGGAATGGAAAGAAGGGGTACTGTTGCGTAAAGAACGTACAGGCTGTAATTGAAAAAAAAGAATACGGAGCTCATCGCGGGCTCCGTATTCACGAGATGAAAAGGATTGGAAAAAACGGGTATGTATATATTGGTTAGATGAGGGTCTTATTCTTTTTTATGATAAAGAAGTGATAAAGAAAAGGCCAAATTCCCCCTTTCCCGGATATCTTATTCTCATAATCTTTCATCATTTTCTCATGAATTTCAAGGATTTCATGTGTATAATTCATCATTTTCTCTAAGTTCTCTCCCAGTTCTGTTTCCCGTCGGGCGTGCTTATGAATTTCCTCTAATAAATCATCGTTGACTTTTTCCAGACGGGCTTTTTCTTGATAAAGCCAATTCAAATGCTCTTTTCGCACTCGTTCCATCATGGTATCATCAGGATAAGATTTTAGTGAATTAAATTCGAGAGCTTTGTCAAGTTCGTCAGTATCTATCAGTGGGTCATTGTCTTCATAAGGTTCTGTGCCTATAGAAGAGCATGTCAGATAACGTAACCTAATCCATTCCCGGATTTGCTCTTTCGGTATGCCGTATTTCTCAGCTACTGACTTTGTAGATAACCAATTAGCCATATAGTGTTTGATTATAAGTTTAAAATCATTCCCTATACGGCTATAATGGCTTTATATTATAAAGGTACGGGGCATTACTCAATCCCTGTTAGTAGGTATGTGGATACCCTGAACCACGGAAGAGTAAGCCCGTACCAATAACTGATACAGGCTACGCTCGTCCGATGGTTCATTAAATTTCCACATTTTACTAACATCGGAAGAGGACATGTATATATACAAGATATATCATGTCGCACGTTCAGTTGCAAAGATACGCCTTTTTTCACATTTAACAACGAAATCATGGATTTGTTTCTCCATTTTGCGTAACTTTTTATTCAGTAACGCTTAAAAAATAACTTGGTACATAAGCAAGCGCGGCGAGTAAGTGCATAAATGATAATTTAGCGGTGGGGAATTGGTACGCGGACGACACGGATAAGACGG
>OJNI01000716.1_pt1 | contig 21247 bp, 18 predicted proteins | sample 1597441 | NCBI WGS metagenome assembly OJNI01 (sample SAMEA2452131, study PRJEB22498) | human gut metagenome | reverse complement strand
CCTGTAGCTAGCGTTCATCCTGAGCCAGGATCAAACTCTTCATTGTAAAAGTATTGTGACTGCGCAAATTAATAATTAATTATTAAAAAGCGACAGTGTTTTTGCTCTGTTCAGGACGCTCGGTTTATTAAAAGTCTTCAAATTACCTATATATATAAGTTACTTGACGGTTCTTTTTTATACCCAGATGCTGCGCTTTAATTATTAATTTCTAATTACTAATTTGCGAAGCACCTGCTCTTGTACTACTTGTATTGTTTATGTAAATTCTTCAAAGATCGCTTCTTTTTAAAACTGCTTTTCTTTTCAGAAAGCGGATGCAAAGGTAAGAACTTTTAAGTATATCTTCCAAATAATTTCGAAAGTTTTTTTTCTTTTTTCTTTTTCTCGTCGTCTCTCTTTGCGAAAGGGAGATAAAAGAAGAAGAAGTTCTTAGCGCCGCCTCTATCAGGGAAGCCGACTCAGCGTCAGCCTCTTCTCGGAAAGCGGGTGCAAAGGTAAGAACTTTTAAGCATATCTTCCAAATGTTTCCGGAAGTTTTTTTTCTTTTTTCTTTTAGAACGCTGTATTCCTGGTCGGAATAAAGGCTAAAGGAAAGAAAAACGTTGGAGTTCCTACGCCGTTTCTGTCAGAATGTCAATTTCAAGGCTGACCGTCTCTTGGTTAGCGGGTGCAAAAGTAGCCGATATATCCATTCACTCCAAACATATCTGTCTTTTTTTCGAAACTTTTTTGAAACAATTTCGTAAATGGCTGATTGATAAGGATGTTGTAGAACATAAGTTTGAAAGGGAGGATGAAAGGAGGGGGAAGGGAGTACATTATTAAATATACGCGCGCGTGACATGCGCATGCAAATTGAATATGCAGACCTTACTGTTTCAGGTACACACTTCCACTAAAACCTCCTCTCACGAAAGAGAAGGATTAGAAAAATGGAATAAAAAAGAATGGATCATACAAGCAGCCTTCCATTTTTAAATAGAAAGTATAAAAAATCGGCTAAGTAGGCGGCCTACTTACGCATAGACGGTCTTCGTCATAAAAAACAGATAGAATGTGTGCCACTATAGGAGATGCAATATTCAAATGCTGAAAGGAGAATAGTTTTTCAGAAGGAACCAGGGCAATTACTTCCCGTTTTTCGGCATCACCTGTAATTTCTTCCATTATCGACACCGACAGACGAATACTATTAGCTACACTATTTCCATCAACACTGCGAAAACTAAGATAAGTTATCAGTTCATCGTCATACCAGTCATTCGGAAGTGGCAGTTCGGCATACCCATCAGAACGAAGAGCCGCTTCTGTATTATAAATAGCAATTTCTTTATCCTTGTTGTAAACCAACAGCATGGCCATATCTGCATTTTCTGCATTTCCGATCCCACTGTTATTGTACCAGTTAAATAGCATTTGCCCCTTACACAGCGTAGCTGTACCGTTAAATACGGGCATCAAAGTCCCCATAGATACCAAGGCACGATTAAAGTCGATTGTAATTTCAGTTCCATTACTGTTCACTGCTTTCTTCAGCATATAGGACATAGCAGAATTAAAGGCAGATTTTTCTTGTGAGAACTCCTTGTAACCAAGTCGTATGAAGGGTTTGATTGTTTTAAGAAAACTGAAAACCGTGGAAAACTTACCACGTTGTGCCTGTTGTTTAGGTGTGCGAGGATTGCTGACTTTAGCAGCACGCGAACGGATATAGTAGTTGGACTTCCAGCGGAACCCTACTATTGGGCCCACTTTACCGGAGAAGCCTCCCAAAATGCCGTGATTGATAATTCCCATGATGCGTGTTTTTAGTTATTTGCTTTTTGTATACCACAAATGTATTGAAAAAGATCCTATCAAACCAAACGATTTTGGAATAAGCGATCAAGTATTATGAATTTTGTGTTCAATTACGGCCAGTTGCTTAATACAGCCGAAACAGTCTGTGATGAGAGATATCATATCCGCCCCTTACCCGGGATGGACTTACTCCGTACCAAAACCGTACATTCTTCGCTCAGAGGTACCTCTGAGCGAAGAATGTACGGAGCAAGACAGGCTCAGGTACGTCCCTGATACATGCCAATCATACCAATATCTATTGTAAGACAGTAAACATAGACATTTTGAGATCACGACTATTCGGTCCAATCAAAACCTCAAAATCGCCAGGTTCACATACATATTGTAAGTCATGATTATAATACTTCAAGTCATCAACAGTTATTTCAAAAGTAACCTCCCTACTCTCTCCAGCCTCTAACGCTACTTGTTTAAAAGCCTTCAGCTCCTTTACAGGTCTGGTGGCTGTGCTATATACATCGCGAATATATAATTGAACAGTCTCCTTACCGCTTCTCTTTCCTGTATTTTTTATATTTATCTTGGCCGTCAACTTACCATTTATAGGTATCGTTTTACTGGAAAGAGTAATTTCGCCATATTCATAGGTAGTATAACTTAAACCAAAACCAAACGGATACAGAGGCGCATTAACAACATCAATATAATTACTCTTGAAACGAACATACCCAGCATCATCACTTTCTTGCGGACGTCCCGTGTTTTTATGGTTATAATGAATAGGCAATTGCCCTACATTACGCGGGAACGAAGCCGTGATTTTTCCACTCGGATTGGCATCTCCAAATAATACATCTGCAATAGCCGGACCAGCCTGCACACCCAAAAACCATGTATTAAGTATCGCTGGAATATGTTCATCTTCCCAGGATAAGACAAGTGGCCGCCCCGTAAAAAGCACAAGTACTACCGGTTTTCCAGTCTTCACCAATGCTTTCAATAGTTTTTGCTGTGGTTCCGGAATATCCGGTTCGGAACGAGAAGCCCCCTCTCCATTCATATTTATATTTTCTCCTAAAGCAGCAATAATGATATCAGATTTCTGAGCAATAGCAATGGCTTCTTGCAACATTTCTTCTTCGGAACGTTCATGAACACCATATCTTCTGCCACCAGAAGAAGCGAAGCCCATAGAATTGCCAACCAATATCTTCTCCAACTCCTTATCAGCCACCAGATAACTTCCTTCTGCAAAGGTGACAGTTCCCATTGGCCCGACCGCTTCCTTCAATCCTTCTAATAGTGATATAGGTCTGACTATCTCAGAATTACCACTCCAACATCCAAGCATATCCTGTGCTCTATCTCCCAAGGGTCCTACCAAAGCCACTTTTGAACTCTTTTTCAGAGGCAACAAATTTCCTTCATTTTTAAGCAAGACCTGACATTCCTGAGCCGCTTTACAAGCCTGTTCCACATGACTCCGGGTTCCTAATGTTTCTTTTGCACGTTTCTCATCACAATATTTATATGGATTATCAAATAAGCCTAACTTATATTTAGCTTCCAGCACACGCCTGCAAGCCTTATCGATATCAGCCAGTTCAATGATACCTTTCTCCAAAGCCTCTTCCAAATGCTGTGAGAAGTATTCACTCACCATATCCATATCTATTCCAGCTTTTAAGGCACGTGCTGTAACCTCCACTTCATTACCGATTCCATGATTAGTCAATTCCATCGTCCCCGTATAATCTGTTACGACAAATCCATTAAATCCCCATTGTTTACGGAGGACATCATCTAGCAAATATTTATTAGCAGTAACCGGTATACCTTCAAACTCATTGAAAGATGCCATATAGCTACCCGCCCCCTGCTCACAAGCAGCTTTATACGGCAGCATATATTCATTCATTGCCTTTTGACGGCTCATATCGACCGTATTATAATCCCGCCCAGCCTCAGCAGCACCATATAATGCATAGTGTTTGACGCATGCCATAACATTATCCTTCCGGCTTAAATCATTATTAGTCTGATATCCTTTGACCCAGGCTTTAGCTATGACACTACCCAAATAAGGATCTTCTCCCGCACTCTCAGCGATGCGTCCCCAACGGGAATCATGGCAGATATCCACCATAGGAGAATACACCCAGCAGACTCCATCGGAACTCGCTTCAATAGCAGAAGTCCGGGCCACCTGTTCTATCAACTCCATATTCCAAGAAGAAGCCAGAGCTAGAGGAATGGGAAATGTCACATCATAACCATGTATCACATCCAGACCAAAAATCAGCGGGATATGCAAACGGCTATTTTCAACAGCTACCTTTTGCCATTTCTTTATGACGGCTGCATTTTTAAGCCCAAACAAACCTCCGACTTCTCCATCCGCAATTCGCTGTTCCAATGGATTAAGTCCTTTTTCAAGAGTCTCACCGGCAACGAATCCACCACTAACCGTTAAATTGAGCTGACCAATCTTTTCCTTAACAGTCATTTTATCCATCAGGTTCTTAATGAACGTCTCCATGGTATTTGCCTTTTCCTGAGAGTGCATCGCAGCAGCATAAGCGGCCAGGAAAAACAGCGATAATAAAATTTGCTTTTTCATCTTTATTCAATATTTGGAGTAGTACAACAATAATCTTCAACGCATGTAATATTTAGAAACTTCCCACCTATCATCATATTAAAATCTCCTTTTTCCAACAGCCATTTACCTCCCGCACCAACAAAAGCCAAATCAGTGCCCCGGATTTTTAGACTAACGGTCTTGCTTTCACCGGGTTCCAGTTCTATTTTATCAAAAGCCCGGAGACGACGGTTATCAGGAATCAAAGAAGCATATAAATCCGAAGAGAAAAGCATAACCACTTCTTTTCCTTTACATTCGCCCGTATTTTTCACATCAACGGTAAAAACTAATTCATCTTTCGCTGTGAATTTAGTCTTGTTCACTCTGAAATTACTATAGTCGAATTTAGTATAACTAAGTCCCTCTCCAAACCACCATTGCACATTTGTATGCGCTTCGTAGTTGTAAATACCAGGCATTGTTTCCCGATTCTCGCACACCTTAAAGTCATAGGTTGTAAAAGAATTGGGATGTGAAGGATAAGTAAAAGGCAAACGTCCACTAAAATTTTCATCACCTGCAACCAAGTCGGCCAGAGCATCTCCCCCATAATTTCCGGGAAGCATTATATTGCCAATTAAGAAATCGTCTATGAACCAACAAATATTCTTTATCAATAATAACATTTTGAGGTTGAAAAAAAGTCACCAATGTTAATATTGCGGCTAAAGCTATAATTGAAAATAATATAATTGCTATCGGTTTTACATTGCCGTCTTCGCTAAAATTACTTTCAACAATTCCATATATAAAAATTAAAATAAAAGCAAATATAACACAGAAAAAACTGTTGATTAATATTATTAATAGTCTGTTTACTACAAAATTGATTTTCTTGCCATATGAGAATTTGTATATTCTTTTATCCATAAAAACTCCTACATTATCTCTCCGTGCATACGAATTATTATAATTTTAGGGATAATGTCGGCGAGTGCTGAAGCTACAGGTCCCGAAATTGGTCCCAAAAATAATGTACCTGATTTTTTTACCATTTTTGATAGTTTCTTGAAATCGGATTTACCGCTCTAATACAGTGATTGGGTGCAACGCTATTGGTTGCAGGTGTTGAGTTTTTTGTATAGCTCGTTGATAAAATTGTATGGGTTTTTAATCGGTATATAGTATGTTTGCGTGGCTGTTGTGATTTCGACTATATTGTCGGAATCAACGCCGTTTATACTATGCTTGTCGGACTTTTTGCAAAACTGTATATCGTTGTATGAAATGCTTTTGACATTGATTAGCTCTGCGGTCGTTTTGTCCGTTTTGAACTCAACGCCGTTGATGCCAAGCATGATTTCGTCACAATCCGGCATATATCCGCGTTGCAAATCAAATTGAAACATATTTGTCGGCACAGCCGATTGTCTTGTTTCATCATTTTCCTTGCTTTTGGCTAATTCTACGCGTTTATTGACCTCGTTTATAAAATCATCGGGATTTTGAACGGGAACTAAATAAGTTCTGTCATTTCTGTCATTTTCAACTACAATTTTAACAACATCTTCCCGTTCAAAGAAAACTACAGGACATTGCAGATAATTGCTGCCGAAAATTCTACTTCTTTTTCCATATTTCTCGCAAACTATGATGTCTTTATACGAAAATTTATCATTAAATCCCCATGTTGGGTAAAATCTCATAATTAAATGTCTATATATTCTAACAAATTCATCATCAAGAACTACCTTTTTAGGTATAACAGCCAAAGCTATACTTGCAGGTATGGAATATAAAGGCAAAAATAATATCAAGACACCTATAAACCTTTGAAAAAATAAAGAAACCGAATCTTCTCCGTCAAAAACACGACTTAATACAATGCATAATAAGAAAACACCCAAACAGAATTCACCAATGCGTCCGACAATCATAAAAAGTTGATTAGCAATAAAATTTGCAGGGCATCCATATGAAAATTTGTATTCTTGTTTCACTTTTTTACCTCTCATAATCAAATTTCAAAAATTAAGCCTTTAATTCTCAAAGCTACAACATCCATTCCGATACTTGAGATAATAGGAATTACAAATCCGGCAATAGGTGAAAATCCTTGTCATAGCTGTATGAAACGGTGGTTGTGTTTGCAACTTTTACTGATACAGTTCACCATGGTTGAGCTAATCGCAATACTCCTGTTTAATATATTTCAATAATATATTAAACATTAAAATTTGTTTATCTGTTTGTTTTATCATAAGTTTGTTTTTCGGCGGTTAAATTTAATGAATCTCTGTTTGAAAATGTCAATATCAAATCTTTAATAAACGCAGGACATACCGATAAGTCGGTCGTTTTATATGTATTTTGAATCTCTCTTTCAGCAAAATCATATATATTTATTTCATTTCTTGATCTGACTGCAAAATAGGTTTCGTTAAGAAAATAAATCACATAGCACTTTGGTAAGCCTCTTAAATCTCTGTTGTTGAGTGATAATATTTTATTTGATTTGCCTTGCTCAATATCTACATAATACACATATGTTTTTTTGAATATGCTTTTTCTCGATAAGCACAGAAATTTTTTCCCGTTATCTCCAAAAGAAACAGTGTTGATTAAATACGCCGGCACAAGTTCATCCAAAGAATATTTTAAAGTTTCTCCGTTGAATTTTTGGACAAAAATTTCGTTTTTTGTTAGTGTTTCACAAACCGCGGTAAAACAATCTTGATTACAATAAAAATCATTAAGCGAAACACATTTAATTTTGTTCAAAAACTTTCTTTGTGACAGTTTCAAATCATAGATATAAAGTGCGTAATTGCTGTTTATATCGTCAATATTGCTCATTTCGGAATAAAAAAGCGAACTGTCATTAACAAAGCACACTGTAAAAATATCGTTATCAAGTTGTATTTCAACCTTTTGATTTATCTTTGTATCAATGACCGTAATATTTTTATTGCGTGCAACCGCAAAGTAATTTCCGCCTTTGGAAACAGAACAAATATCATCATTCAGGACGCTAATATTGCTGTCAAATAAATCATTGTAATCGAAATCCGTAATACAATAATTACCTTTTGAGTTTTTGCACAATAAACAATCGTCATTTACACATCGAATGTCAGTTGTATTCTTATTCATAAGCACACACCTCACGGTAACGAATTGGGTTTTGTTCTGCAATGTCGGTATCGGCAGAGTTGAGAGCCGACACACCTTGCGGGAGATACATTAAAGCGGTTGCGATTTCTTTAGTTTTAATTGGGATAGTTTCTTGAAATCGGATTTACCGCTCTAATAGCATTGAAATTTCATTATCATTCTTGATAATCGTTTTCGGAGTCACCGTATTCATTAAATTCGCTTGGATGGTCATCAGATTCATCCTTTTCGGATTCAATTTGTTCAACCGCATTTGGGAATATTTTTAAGAAATCATCCTTTGACACGGTGACAATGAAATAAAAATATTCCATTATATTATAATCCGACGCATCATACAGAACAAACTCAACTTTGCTTCCAAGTCCGCTTCCGGTTTCAATCATCGGGTTTCCCAAAAGCTTATATGTTCTTTTCGGTGTTTTAATATCAATTTGGAATTTGCCCTTTTCGTGAAAACGCATGTGGTCGGTTTTCACCTTAACCCACTTGTGATTAAACATTTTGACAATGTTTTTATATTCGTCAGAGTCGCTGTCTAATTCGACGGTCTTGCCTTTATTTGTCACGGTGATTTGCTCCGCTTTTGATGTGCTGAGCATTCTTGTGTATTCATCGCCCGAAAGCAAATAATAAACGACATTAACGCCTGCCGTAACTAAAACAACAAGTGCCAATACTACCGAAATAACAACAGTAACAACTTTTTTCATAAAACTCCGTTCCTCAAAATATCAATAAAGCATTTCTTTTTTATCCAAATTTTTAGATTTATATATCCATTTTCCGTTAACAAGATAATCAATATACAGTTTTTGTCATAAAGCATACATGATATTTTGACTTTTAATATGCTCCTTTGGGTGTGTCGAATGCCTCATTTTGAAACAAATAAACCTCTGTATTCAATGTATCATAATCAAATAATGGTTGTAGTTTTCCATTTTTATCCCATTTTGCAAATTCGGCAAAAATGTAGTATTTTCCGGTTTGCGGATCATAAGATGAGTATGCATTGTTATTAGATTCATCAAGTGTTTTTTCTATAAAGCTTAAATAACCATCACTGTCAACATATGAAATTTCAGCTGCATATGTATCCATATAATTTGGATTCAATGATTTGTCTTTGCATACAAACTCTAAACTATTTTCATCAAGTGTAAAAAGGCAGTTATCTTTTGTATAATAAACTACTTCTGAAATATTATTATAAGAATTACCTAATCTATCATAATATGTATGATGAAAAAACGGATAAATAGTCAAAACAGCAGATCCTATAAAAGAAATAACGCAAATTGATATTAACATTATATTTCGCTTTTTGTTACCTCTTTTGGCAATGAGAAATATAATTCCGACGAATGTTATTATTCTTAATAACCATTTTAGAATTTCCATTATTTATCACCTTTTGTAATTATAAATCAAACTGAAGAAAATGACTGAATGTAACAATAATACCCATATTTTACACTTTTTTTATATCGTCTTAAAGCTTTTCGCTAATTTTGTTTCAACTTCTAATTTTTGTCATTCAATACACTTAAAATATAGGCTCTGTCAAAAAAAGAATTAGTATCAACATATTGATTTGCGTTATCAAATCTTGCATTTGCTTTATCTATTTTATTATTGAATTTAGAAATTACTTTTTTTAGTAATAATCCAATTACAATTCCTACAATGCCTAAAATAATGATAACGCTAATTGCATTCTTAAAATCAACAAAATACCATATACCTAAAAAAATGATTAGTGCAGGAACACCGATATAACAAATAGTTTGAAGAGCATCTATTATTTTCAACCTCTTTTCGAGTTTGATTTCTTTTTCTCGGGCAACAGCCAGTTGTTCTTTTGCTGATGCTTCATCTTGCACATAGAATGCTTTATTGTTAATGCAACCGTTGTTAAGTTGCAAATCAACATATTTATACAACTCTAAATTATCACCTTTAATTTGTTTTTGTACTAATGTTATTTCACAATTATTATAGAGCGTTAATTCGTACAAAGATGCCAAAACAAAATCATATTCAACGATTACAGATTTAGATAACGGTAAATATTTAAATGTACTGATTTCGTCAGAAAAACAATTCAGCTGTATATTGTTTGTTTCAAGGCTAATATTTATTTTTTCATTGTTATTTAACTCAAGCTTATTGTTGTTCAGTTCAACAATTACTCGTTTATCAGTTTTATTGATTAAAATAACTGTCATAATAAAATTACCTTTCTTTTGATGACTTTAAAAATCAAGTATCCATCCCAGCAGCCATCCATTACATCTATTATTGTAGCTATAAATCCACCTATTGATGAAAAGACTGCAAGTAATAGTAGTCTGTTTTGTTATCGTAATAGTATCCGCGGTAACGAATTGGGTTTTGGTTTGCAATGTCTGAATATGCTCTAACAGCATATTCAGATATTGTTTGTTAATGTTTTTTCTCTTAAATCCTCATCGGCACAATCAATCACTGCTTTGCGCCCATTTTATTTTATTTCCGAATCTTATAAAAAGCACTTTGAAAAACATTTCCAACAAAAAAATCACTATTGTAATGCCCACAGAAAGCACAGTGCTTTCTATAGGTAAAAATACTTCTATAAGTTGACTTATCATTAATAACGAGCATACTAAACCTTGAATATACAAATCCTCCGTTGATAACAAATCGAAAAAGATTAAACTGAATAATATCAGTAATACGCCGCTTATCACCGAAAAAATTATAAAAGGCATAAATTGTTTAAATTCCAATTTTTTAGAAATAAATCCGATGAAAGTAAAATAAATCGGCAACAACAATAATTGAATCCCTAAAGTTATAAATGAAGAAATATAACCGATTTGGGCATATGAAACAGAGATAACATTTAAAGTAAAACAAACCACATTGAACAGCGAAGTATATGCAATCAATGAAAATGTTGTTTTAAAATTTTTAGTCAGCATAATAATATACCTTTCATACACCGCGGCGGTGTGTTTATCCATTCACAACAAGCGTCATATCATTCGGTCTTTAAATAGCCGATTATTTCCGATGTGCGTATAATTTTAGAACTCCGTTATTCAATAATTCCTTCGTCGCCATGATAATCGTATTCCAGATTGATTTTTTTCATTCTGTAAATTTTTACAGAGCCGTCGCCCGTTTTGTCTGCTTCGACAAAAGCGGTGTATTCATACGGAAAAATAAATGTCCTTTGCTTACAGTTTTTTCCGCTGTATGTAACGGAATTGAGATTGCCCGAAAACAAAATGAGATATGTGTATTTTTTCGTGTCAAGCTTTGAAAAATCATAATTTGGAAAAGATTCTCTAAATCTTTCCTCGCCGTCATACCAACTGCTGTATTTTGAATCTTTTATAAAATAATAATGTGTATAAATTCTGTTATCGGCTGAAATTTGCACATTATCCATCTCATCCGCCAATTCAAACGAAATATTATGCGTGTAGAAAAATATAAAATATGTTGAAATTAAAGCCGTAATAATCATTATGAAAACAGCAAACAGTATCATTTTAGTCTTTTTATTTGTCATATAAAATTCCCCTCAACATGCTTTTTTCAAAAATACAATATCATCAAAAAGTAAAGATATGGGAAAGAAAAAACTAAAAGTCGGCAAAATTGTTTATTTAGAATTCGCAAAATATTGATTTATGTATAATTTTTCGATGAGTTAATCACACTGAGCAAATTCAATTTGTGTCGTCGGCATCAATACCTACTATCGTTTTGGATTTTGCTTCGTATGTAATTGTATAAATCGTGTTATCATCAAAATCATTATCGCCCAACAGTTTTCCGCTTGTAATCGGGTCCATGGTTAAATCATAGTCATTGTCGTTTTCATCAATAAAATGATATTCCCTGCCAAACATCACACCATTTTGGCTTTGATAAACAAAATTGACTGTGGCTTGCTGAATATCAGGATTAACCGCTCGGCTTACGTTAGTGAGTCCGAAAACAAACATAATTAAGCATATCAAAACAGTAGCGGATAATTCGACTGTCTTCCAATTGAGCTTTTTATACGCATATATACCGCACAAAAGCGCAATTATGGCAAGTAAAATTTCTGCTCCGGCTTTTATCCAAATTCCACCTAAATACATGAGGTTTCTCCTTTAACTAGAATTTTCTTGACAAAGCACTAAATATACTATTGGTAAAAAATTCAAATGCTCCGGTTGAAATTAACATTTGTTTAGCGGTTCTTTTCATATCCTTTTCGAGCTTTTTTAAAGTAATTTCTCCAGTAAAAAGCTTGAATGTTGAATTTTAGAATACTTCTTATTGCTTAAATTTCGCAATCTGTTTGAAAATGCACTTGAAATTACTGTACAACACAAATCACACAGGTAATTGACAAGCATTCTTCTGATAATTGTTTTCAAAGGCAATGTCTTATGATTTTTTAATTTTATTTATTCGCCGTCCCCTGCGGAAAGAGTTGTTGAACTTTTAAGTTCGCTGTTGTCAACGCCTTTAACCTTTTTGTCTATTGTATAATTGTTGTCGCCGTCGATACAAATTAAGTCGCCGTAATTTTCGTCATTATCATAATCGGTGATTGCGTAAAATTTACCGTTGTATTTGCCGAATGACCAATTTATAACATCGTCGGCAATCTTTTCGGTGTTGCCGTTTGAATATTTATAAATATTACATTCACCGGTCTTTTCGCTGTAATCGGTTGCATAATAATAAGTGTCTTTTTCATTCGGGTCATAATAAATATTAAACGGTGCGGCATCTTCAATTTCCTTGTCCTTGATATGGAGCGTGCCTTTGTAGTTTGAATTGTCACTGAATCCGTCAATAGACATAAATTCGCCGTTTGCATAGAGGCAAACATAGATGTTTTCGGCAATTGTTTTGGCATCGGACATACTTTCTGCCTTTTCAGGAAGGGCGTATATCGAAATTGAATCCCACGAACTGTCATCGGAATTACTGTCATAATTTTTTGCAAATGTTACAACAAATTTCGATGAATCAGGGTCGTAGTTAACCGTCGAGCAGTAGTAGCCTTCCTTTTCAATAGAAATGAGCTTGCTGCCGTTGTAAATTACATTATGCATGGTGATTTGTTCGCTGATTTTTGTTGATATATTTTCGCTGTCTGAAATTTTTGTAATATCAACCTTTTTCATACTGTCAATTGAGGTGTCATATACCGAGAAATTGACATATTCTGTAAATCCTGCCGAGTCGGTGCCGTTCGGCAAATTGTTAATTTGCATAATTGACGGATACGAAAGGTCGCTCGCGAGTTTTTCACCGCTCTCATTATAAAGTGAATATGATTTGTAGCTGCTGTCGGCTTTAAGGTCTTCTCTCAAATTGTTTCTGTCAAGCGCGGCTTGATAGTCGCTGTATGCTTTGTCATACTTTTCCTGCGCTTCATCATAAGCGGCTTGGTATGCGTCATAATCGGTTGTTGTGTATGAATAGCCCCAATCGTCGGTTTCCTGCTTTTGGTATTTTTCAATGTTTGGTTCATAATCGTACCAATTTGGCTCTTTGGCTTTGGCGTCCTTGTCCTTCATCGAGTCATTTATCAAATCGTAGTAGGTATATTTTTTGTCGCAGACGGTGTAATAAATATTGCCGTTTGCAGATGCGAATGACTCAACTTTATCGGCGATTTTTTTGTCGCTGCCGTCTTTTGCGGATGCGCTGTAAAGATTGTCATCCTTTTTATACAGGATAGTATCGCTGTCAATGTCGAAGGCATAATCCTGTGCGCCCTCAACGATTTTATTTTTGTCGCCTGTTGATACATCAACGGTGCATACATTGTATGTAGAGTCGCCGTATTCATCTGCCTCTTGGTCATACTCGCCCTGATTACATTCTGTTGCTACAAAATAGCTGTTGTCACTGCTGAATGATGAAACATTTGCATCGGAAATCAGCTTTTCGGTTTCACCGTTTGCATCTGTTGCACAAACATTTCCGTCTTTTGCATAAATGATTTTATCAATGTTGCCAACAACCGCTTCAATCGTCGAAACATTTTTTGCAACAAGTGTGCCCTCGTCCTTTTCGTTGCCGATTTCCTTATAATAGATGTTGTAGGTATAGCTCGTTGCATTATCTTCGTCGGTGTGTTCTTCTCTGTCGGTGGTGTAAACGATATATTTCGAATCCTCCGAAAGTTTGTAATCACCGCCGTAATCATTTGTTACCTCAAATGTTTTTGCCTCATCACTGCCTAATGACTGAACTACAAATAATCGGCTGTCGGTGTAATAAACCATCGGCTTTGTCGTTTCCTCTTTTTTGCCGCCAAACAGAACAATCAAAAGAACGACAACTGCAATAACGATTGCCGCAACGATAACGCCGATTGCGATTTTTACGCCTTTTTTGCTCTTTTGCTTTTTAGGCTTGCCGTCATTACCGTTGCCTGTGTCTGTCGACGGTTGAACTTGATACGGCTGAACGGCAGGAACAGGTGTCGGTTGATACTGCTGTTGTTGAGGCTGTTGATATTGTGGCTGCTGTTGCTGATAAGGTGCGCCTTGCGCCTCTGAGCTGCCAACAGGAACATATTGATTTTGAGCCTGCGGCGGATATTGCGCGCCCTCATAGCTGCTGCCATTTGCTGTCGGTTGTGGGATAGGTGAACCGCAACTTGTGCAGAATTTTGAATTGCTTTCATTTTCCGCGTTACAATTCGGACATTTCATTTTTTCTTCCTCTTTCCTTATTTTATTTAACACTATAATATCATATATCGACACCGATTTGCAATTGTATTTGAAACAAAAAGTGATGTTTGGCTGACTTTGCGTGACATTCGGAGGCGGAGCGCAAAAAAGCACCGCTTTACTAAAAAGCGGTGCTCAAAAGAGTTGTTATTTACTTGTCATACGAAACAGTTTCGTATTTTTGTATCGACGGATAATATCTGAACATTACCTTGCCGACAAGCAAATCCTTGTCAACATAATTCGTTGTTGACCAATATCGCGAATCGCCCGAATCCTCTCTGTTATCGCCCATAACGAAATAGCAGTTTTCGGGCACCTTATACACTCCGTCGGCATGATTGCCCTCGTATGTTGTGCCGACAACATAGCTTGTTTCGTCAAGCATTTTTGCCTTGCCGTCACTGCCGGTTATATAAACCTGACCGCCTGTGATTGTAACGGTTTCGCCCGGAAGACCGATAACACGCTTGACATAATATGTCGTTTTGCCCTTCGCATAATCATCGGGATATTTAAAAATGAAAATATCGCCGCGTTCAGGCTCTTTAACAAGTCGGCTTGCGATTACTCGGTCGCCCTCCTGAATTGTGTTGAGCATTGAGCCGGTCGGCACAACCGCATTTGCAAAAACACAGTGTTTGAGAAACAGCGCAACCAAAAGCGCGATTATGATGGGCAGGAAAAATTCAAGCATTTCCTGCGCCTTGCTTTTCGGCTTTTTCGTTTTTACTTTTTGTGTCGTTTTGTCGCTGTCCTGCTTTGCCAGCTCTTCGGTGTTGTCAACCTTGACAGCCACAGCTCCGCAGTTTTCGCAAACATAGCGTTCGCCGTCCTGTTTCATTGTATCCTTGCCGCAAACCTTACATTTCATAAAATTGCTTCCTTTAGTTTATTTTGTAAATTTTAAAATTACCGCTTCGTATGGGTGCAAAGTCATATCAATTTTGCTTTTGTATGAATAAAGTTCGTCGCTCTGAGGCAATGAATTGCACATTATGTTTATGCGCCTTACATCTTTCAAATCCTCAGGCACGCCCATAAGTTTGTTAAGATTGAGGGTGAGGGGAGCATTTTCATCTGTTGAGTTTCTCAATGCGATGATACCCTCGCCGTCATCTGTCCAACTGAAATAGCCGTAAACATTGTTGTCCTCGGGGTCGCCGCCGATAAACATTGCATTTTTGAGAATATGATAATTTTCTTTTTGAAATCTCATTGCTCTTGCAAGCGCGTCCCATTTGGCGTCAGACATCATATCGTATGAAAGGTGAAGTTCGTTGAGAGCGTTGCCTCTTATTGCACACCAGAAGATATATTTTTCAAACTCCTCGTCGGTGTATTCAACCTTTGCCTCTCTGCCGTAAATCGGCTCGTGGTTATAAAGGCGATTGAGCGGAATTTGGTTTGCTCTTCTGCAAACGCAGTCATAATATCTTGCGTCACGATATGTGATTTCAGACTCAACCTGCGGCTGGTCCTCAATGTTTTTGGCAAAGCCTATATCGTTGCTGTTTTGAATCCAAATTGAGTTTACCCATTGCAGCCACCACGGCGAAATATTGACATAGCATGTCATATTAATCCACAAATCGCGGTTGTTGACTTTTCGTGCGGCGCGGAGTTTTGAAAAAAGCCTTATCCATTTTTGCCACATATCGGTTACAAAATACATATCGTTTTCGCCGCCTACGGCATGGTCGTGCGTTTCGTCCGTGCATGGTGCAAGGCAAAAGCCGTCAAGCTTAAGATATGTTATGTCAAATTCCGATACGGTGTCAATCAAAAAGTCGGTTAATTTGTTTACATATTTTGATGACGCAATACAAATATCGTTTGCATTTTTGTTGAAATAGCCGTTATTACCCTTTTGAACGCGCTTTGCAAACGGCTTCGCTTTTGAATAGCCGCCGCGCGGACCGAGCCAAAGACCGAATCCCGTGCCCCTTTCCTTACAATCGTTTGAAATATTTGTCAGCTTGTTAGGAAATGTTTTTTTGTCAAATGTCCAAAACTTTGCCTTGTAATCGTTCCATCCGTCGTCAACAACATATGCGTCGAGTTTCGGCGCATTATGAAATGCAAGGCCCTTCGCGATTTCGCTGAACGAGTCGCGTATAATCTGTTCATCAATTTTGAGCATATGGTCGTACCAACAGTTGTATTGAAAACGCAGGTTTGACGGCTTGCTGATGAAATTGATATATTCGTAAAATGCCTTTTGCACTTCAAGAATCGTGTTGTCTTTTGCGCCGCCCATAACGGTAACGGGGCAAATAAAGTTTTCGCCGAGCGGTCTGCCGACAAAATATTTTATCTGACCTGCGCCGTGAATGATTTTGTTATCCGTTGCGGGAAATTCACAGCCGAAAAACAGGCTGTCGATATAAAACGGCTGACCGAGCGATGCGTGATAGCCCGAAAGTTCTGTTCCGTCGGGCATAATGTCAACGCCGTAGTGGGTTTTTGAATTGATGATTCCAATATCGTCAAGCAAAATCCAATCAACTGCGTTATCGTCCTTTTGCGATAGTGTGATTTGTTTGCAGATTGTGTTGCTGTCATCGTGCACCCAATATTCTATCGTAGCCGTTATTCCCATGTTTTCGGCAAAAACAAACATAAGCTTGTTGCCGTTTTCAAGGCTTTTTGTAACAGCCAATCCTTTAGAGGAAAACTCTGTTCCGTCAACAAAATGAACAACAAATTCACTGCCGTTGCCGTCGGGAACAAAGCTCATATTTGAATATTTATTAAGTATTTGGCTTGCAAAAAAATTATCGTTTACGATTTTAAATTCTCTTTTTAGCCTTTTACTTTCAAGTTTAAACATAGTTACCCCTTTTAAAACCGGTCAAATTTATAATTCTTCCTTAATATCCTCAAGCGCCCTTGCAAGCTGGTCGGGGCATGAGGTCGTTTTGTATCCGCACTGAATGCCCTTGAGAGAGTCGATAACCTCGTCAATCGTTCTGCCCTTTACGAGCGAAGAAATGCCCTTAAGGTTGCCGTTGCATCCGCCGCGAAAGCTGACGCTGTTGATTTTTTTAGTGTTTTCATCGACATCCACAACAATTTGAGTTGAGCAGGTGCCCGATGTGTCATATGTAAATTCCATTTTTATTCTCCGTATTATAATCTTGATTTTATATATTATACATATTTTGCGTTAACAATTCAACTACAAAACAAGAACGAAGTATTAACAATTGTTTGCCTTTTTCAGCGCAAAAACAAGCCAACCGTTGTTTTCGTATCTTTCGATAATTTCAAAGCCGTTTTGCGCAAACGAATAAAGCACCTCGTCCTCGCGGTTTTCAATAATTCCGCCGGTGATGTAAACGCCGCCGTCGCTCAAAAATTCGCCGACTTGTGTGTTAAACTCCATAATAATGTCCGCAACAATGTTTGCGACAACAAGATTGAATTTGCCGTTTACTTTGTCCGACAAATTGCCTTTAACAGCGTTGAATACAGGTGGTTTAAAACCGTTTTCCTCTGCGTTTGCAAGAGCTGTTTTGACTGCGAGCGAGTCAATATCAACGCCGAATGCGCTCTTTGCGCCGAGCAGCAGGCACGCAATCGACAAAATTCCGCTGCCGCATCCGATGTCAAGCACTGTTGTGTCGGGCGTTACATATTTTTCAAGCGTTTCAAGGCAAAGTTTGGTTGTCGGGTGACTTCCCGTGCCGAATGCAAGACCCGGCTCAATATTCAAAACTTTTCTGTCGCCTGCGTCGTAGTTATCCTCCCAGACGGGTCTGATAAGGAGCTTTTCGCCTATCGGCATCGGGTGAAAATATTGTTTCCAATTGTTTTGCCAATCCTCAACTCGGCAATCCTGAATTTTTATTTCGTATTTGATGTTTGCATCGTCGAGTCTGTCCTTAATAAACGCAACAGCTTCAAGCGGATTTTCGTTCGGATTGACATAAATGTGGATGATACCGTTTGTTCTGTCCTTTTGGAGAAGCGATTCCTCGATAAGGTCGATATGGGCGATTTCCATTGTTTCTTCTTCAAGTGCCGAATAATCCTCGATATATATTCCGTACGGCACAACCATATTGGCAATGTTTCCTGCCGTTTCAATGTCGGCTGTTGCAACCGTTACGGTGATTTCTGTCCAGCATTCCTGCTCGACCGCGTTTGTCATTCCCATTTGCGTTTCCCCGTTATTCAAAATTAACTCTGTGCTCGGTTGATGAAAGACCGTGGTTATAAAGCTTTCTGTTGTCAAGCGCCCACTGTCTGTCGGTAAATTCGCCCGGTTTAACCTTTGATGTGGCGTTGTTTACTTCAAACACCGTTGCATCAAGTGCGTCAAGACTTGAAAGAATTATGGCCTCAAGAAACATCGGCCTTGTCGGTGAGCCAAATTCGGGCACGCCGTGGTGCGACAAAATCATATGTTCAAGAAGCGGAACAACCTCGCTGTCGATTCCAAGCTCATTCGCCGCATCGTTGACATACATTGCGCCCTTAACAAGGTGACCGATTAATTCGCCCTCAACGCTGTATCCCTTTGCAAGTCCGGATTTGCCTGTTTCAAGCTCCCATGTTTTTGCAACATCGTGCAAAATGACGCCCGAAAACAAAAGGTCCTTGCAGATATTCGGATAAATTTTGCACATTTCTTCAGCCATGCGCAAAATGCTCATTGTGTGATAAAGCAAGCCGCCCACCATTGCGTGATGAAGTTTTAAAGCGGCAGGGTAGGTGATGAGCAAATCTTTTCTTTCGTCAATGATTTTTGAAACGATTTTTTTCAAATCCTCGTTTTCAAACGCATCAACGCGTTTTTTTATCATATTGAAAAGCTGTTCGCCGCCGATTTCGCTTGCCGGAACAAGGTCGCTGAGCGAATAATTGTCCTCGTTTGATGTAGGTCTGATTTGTGAAATTCTGAATTGGTCTTTGCCGTTGTATGCTTCGACGGTGCCTCTGATTTTAACAATCATATCTTGCTCGAATGTATCGGCAGAGCCGTTGAAATCCCACAGTTTTGCACTCATTTCGCCGTCTTTGTCGGAAATAAGAGCGTCAAGATACTGCGAGCCGTTTTTCGTCTTTTTTACATCGCATTTTTTAAGTATAACATATCCGTCACACATTCCGTTTGGGAGTTGTTTAAAATTCATATTGTGCCTCCATAATAATTATATGCCTATTATAACGCATAAGCCGTTTTATATCAAGCGAGATAATGGCAAAGTATTAAATCCGAGAAATAATTTTAAACTTATTTTTAAGTTATGCCCTTCTTTCTTGACAATATTATAATATATTGATATTATTAATTAAATGGATTAATTATTGCGGCACGGCGTTTGCCTGCCGTTATTTATAACACCGAATTGGAGTGGTATTGATGAGAGATACTGAAAATCTCTGTGCGAATTGCTGGAAAGAGCTGACTCAAGGTGCGGCATGCCCGGAGTGCGGCTTTGACAACGACAATGCAAACGATACAATGTTTTTGCAACTTAAAACAGTTTTGCAGGGCAAATATGTTGTCGGCAAAGTTTTGAGTCAAGAGAGCGACGCCGTAACCTATTCAGGCTATGACGCACAGCTTGACAAGGTTGTGATTATTCGCGAATTCTATCCGAAGGGCATGGCAAGCCGTCTTGAGGGCAGCGCCGACCTTCATGTAAGACAAAAATTTATCGACTCGGCTGTAAGATACAAAAAATCATTCTATAAACTTTGGACAACACTTGAAAAAATGCAAAGCCTTTCGGCTGTTGTTCCCGTTTACGATGTTTTTGAGGAAAATGCGACCGTTTATGCGATAATCGAAAAAATCGACGCTGTTCCGCTTCGCGAGTATTTGCTCAGAAACAAGGATGGTTATATCGCGTGGGAAAACGCACGCCTTATGTTTATGCCTGTGCTTACAACGATTGAGGCGCTCCATTCAAACGGAATTATTCACGGCTCAATCACGCCTGACAGCCTGCTTTTGTGCGCCGACGGTAAGGTAAGACTCAATCCGTTTTGTATTCAGGAGGCTTGCATTCAGACAAGTCCGCTTGAATTTAATGTGACAGACGGATACACTGCACTTGAGCAGTATGACAACAATCATAAAATGTGCGCAGGCACCGATATTTATGCATTCAGCGCGTGTATTTACAGAGCGCTTGTCGGCACAAATCCGCCGCCTGCTCCTGCAAGAGAAGCTAACGATAAATTGATGATTCCGAACTCAATTGCCGAAACAATCCCGATGCATGTAATTAAAGCACTCGGCAGCGGACTTCAAATCTATCCGGAAAAAAGAATTAAAACAATCGGTGCGTTCAGAGAGCTTTTGGATGCATCGCCGAGCGTAAGGGCTGCGGCTGCCGAAAGCGCTTCAGCAAAACAGAGCAAGCCCGAAGCAAAAGTAAAGCCGACCGAAGAGAAAACAGAAAAGAAAAAAAACAAAAAAGGCAACATAATTATTATTGTCCTTGTTGTTTTGATAGTTGCGGCAATCGGCGCAGGCGTTTATTTTTCAAGTTTTTATAACAAGACAAACGATGCGCAGGATAACACGCAGTCTACGGTCGGCACAGCCGAAGTTCCGCAGTTTGTCAATATGGACTACACAAAAAGCTATGTTGAGGACAATGCAAGTTGGAACAGTCAGTTTAAAATCACCTATGAATACGAATACTCAACCGATGTTGAGGAGGGCATAATCTTTAAACAAAGCGTTGTGGCAGGCGAAAGCGTAAATGTCGGCACGGAAATTGTGCTCACTGTCAGCAAGGGCATCCAAACCGAGGAGGTTATCGATGTCGGTGGTTTGAATATCGACGAGGCTACGAAAAAACTTGAGGAAAAAGGCTTTAAGGTTTCGACCGTTGAGGTTTACAATGACGGCAGTCACACGCCAAACACGGTTAAAACAAGCTATGGTATGGCACCGGCGGCAGGCGAGGTT
>OJNI01000695.1_pt1 | contig 21695 bp, 20 predicted proteins | sample 1597441 | NCBI WGS metagenome assembly OJNI01 (sample SAMEA2452131, study PRJEB22498) | human gut metagenome | reverse complement strand
GTCATAGTCGACCGTGTTGAAGGAAAACGGCACCGGCGGCATAATCATCCAGCCGTTCTTCTCAATATTCTGCCGAACAAATTCGTCGCGATAATCCGCCGGCGTCGGAAAATCGCCGCCGAATTCCTGTTCCGTATATTCGGCAAAAACCGGAAAATACAGCTTTCCGTCATACTTCAGCAACAGCGGCCTGTCGTTGGCTATCAACTCGGCAAGAAGCGTCAACGCAAAGACTGCAACAAAAGCAACCAATGCGGTCAAGGCCCTCCGGTTTGCGGCAAAAGCCCTTATCCGCCGCTGAGCCAAAGGCGAAAACCTTCGCATAATCCATGATTTCAATCCACTTTTCAAAAAATATTACCCTTTTTCCGGTTCCGCTTTTTCATCGTCTTCGGAGATTGTCTTTCCGAACGGCGCGGCAATATCCGAACCGTCGCCGGCACTTGTCATATCAGATTCAATCATCTTCTCCTGCAAAGATTCAACGTCGTCTTCCGGATTTTCCGAAACCGGCGCCTGCATAACCGGAGCTTCGCCGATACTGCGCTCCGGCGGCTGCCCGGCACTGATTTCATCCGGCTCGCGCGAGGCGTCCAACTCGTCCAAAGCTTTTTCAGCCTGTTCTTCCGGTGTTGGCAAAGGAACAATCCCTATGGAACCTTTCGGCATCTTGTTAACCTTGTTCCAAAGCTTATGCCAGTCTGTAAAATGTCTGATGGCGTCTTGAGCCGCTTTTTGCGTAATTTTATAACGCCCCAACATACCCTTAAGCTCTTTTTTGGCACCGGAATGTAGTTCCAGACCGTTCATTTCGGAACATTTTTCCCGTTTAAACAGATATTGGTTAAGAATATCTGCGGCCATACAAACTTCCTCTCCGACCGCAAACTGCTTTTTCAGCGGATCGCGGATAGCCATTGTGACCAGTTTTTTATTCTTAAAATCGGGAATAAACTGGCGTTCGGTCACGTTTTTAAGGTCGTCGGCGCCGCTCAGCCCCTGAATGACAACGACAGATTTGTCCAGCACACCCGATTTTTTCAGATAATCCATAAATTGTTCAAGCTTGCCGAACAGACAGGCCGTCTGATCCAGGTAGGCGGTTCTTTTGTTGTAAAGGTTTTTATTGATAATCCAGGGCAGACTTTCCATATCCAGCCATTGCGAAATCGGCTTAATCTGACAGAATTCGTTATAAACGAACATGTCGGACGGCATATCCGCCATAATAAAATAAGCCTGATTTCCTCTGTCTTTGACAATATCCTTTCCTGCGGTTTCAAGCATTTTCGGCGCATCAACCACATACAGGTTGTCAAACTTCTGACCAACCATGGGCAGATTGTCCGGACGGGTTACCGCCTTCAACGCCGTATAAAGAGGCTCCATGTCATTAAAGACGCCCATACTCTCCAACCATTGAATTACCAGCAGTTTGGTGCGTTCCAAAGCCGAAAGTTTCATATCATCAAAACTGATCGGGCTGTTGACTTTTTCCACGCAGCGGTCGGCGTTGCGGACGCCGTTTTTGGCGCACATGTCCATTCCGCGCGACTTATAGGCCGAAATTTTGTACTTGGCCTTTCTGAAAACGTCAAAGAGCTGGTTTTCGTTCAGGTAGATATATTCATCATTAATGTTCTTGAAACTCCAGTAACCGTCCATTGAAACCGTTGACGCAATAAAGCTGTCTTCCTTGTCTTTGGAAAGGTTGTTAAAGCTTCTGATCATGTTTTTAAACGGATCGTCAGCTGTCACAAAGGCGTTCGGGTACAGTGTAAAATCGTTTTTGGCAAAGAAGCCGAGCATAATATTCTGAACGTTTTCAACCTTTTTGGCATCAGCGTTTGCTTCTTTCATATCTTCCAGATAACTCACGGACGCCGCGTTCGGCAGCATGATGTATATAAACTTCTTGCCGCGTTCCGCTTTCGAAAAGGAATTGTCATAAACCGTCTTGAACTCATTGTGGTTCTCACGGTTAAAATATTCGTCAGCCAGAATGCCTGCAAACACCACAATCAGAATACCGGTAAAATAGGCAATGTTCTTTTTGTCCGACATTGCCAGAAAAATAAAACTCAGCACGGCCGCGGCACCGGACGCCACGATATCCGAATTGGTCATGAAATTCATGGCCGTTTCATTGCCCAGATACGGCGCAGTCATATAGGCCAGAAAAGAGAACTTGTCAAACAGGGCAAACTGATTAAGGCTTATATATACAAAAAAACCAACCGCAGCCGCCGTTACAACGTTTTGCAGAAACGATGAAAACGAAATCAGAAACATCAGCGCCAGCGACACGCCGAAAATTGCCGCCAGAACAAAAAACGTTTCATAACTCATCGAAAAACCGGAAGAAAACACCGTAAAATTACCTGCGCTGGCAAACAGCAAAAAGTTAATGCTCAGCAACAACGCAACAACCATTCCCTTTACCAGCCAGTCAAACAGGTATACCGTCAGGTCGCGTCTGGGACGGCTGCGGCGAAACCTTTTCTGCGTACGGCTGCGAATAGAAGTCGGCGCCGGTTCGTCTACAATAATGTCTTCCATTTTTGCAATCCTTAAAACTTTATTCCAGATTTATAGGCTAATCTAAGCATATTTTTTTTGACATTTAAAGCAGAAAAACCCCGGACTTGCATAAGTCCGGGGCCTTTCCGCAATCTTGAAAAAGATTATCTCGAGTAGTATTCGATAACCAGATTGGGTTCCATAACGGCACCGTAAGGAACGTCGTCGAATTTCGGAACAAAGGTATATTTGGCAGTCAGCTTCTTATTGTCGACTTCAATATAGCCCGGAACATCGCGAACCGTAGATTCAACAGCGGCAATGACAATCGGCAGCTGCTTCGACTTCTCGCGAACTTCGATAACATCGCCGGCCTTAACCATATAAGAAGGAATGTTGACCTTTTTGCCGTTGACCAGAATATGGCCATGGTTTACAAACTGACGGGCGGCAAAAATGGTAGAAACGAACTTGGCTTTGTAAACCAGATTGTCCAAACGGGATTCCAGAATACCGATGAGGTTTTCGGCAGAGTCGCCGCCTCTTCTGACCGCTTCGACATAATATTTGTGGAACTGTTTCTCGGAAACGTTGCCGTAATAGGTTTTCAGCTTCTGTTTGGCATGCAGCTGTTCACCGTAGTCGGTCTGTTTTTTTCTTCTCTGTCCATGCTGACCCGGAGCATATTCTCTTCTGTTCAGCGGACTTTTCGGATCGCCCCAGATGTTGCTCAGATAACGGCGAGCCGGTTTTTTCTTTGCAGAAACGATACTTTTCATAAAATTTTCCTTTTTTAAATTACGTTATTGTCCCGGTAGTTTTGGTTCTTAAACGCCAAACGGGGAATTTTTACCCTCATTCCCGGAAGTATGCGCAATTTATCGCAAATAATTAATAATTTCAAGCAAAATTTTGCAAATAAATATAGATTTTTTCAGATTACGGAATACAATATGCTCCTCGGAACAAAAAGGTAACGAAGATGTCTTATGATTTAATGTTTCAACAGGCGCTGGCGCTGCACGAACAGGGACGGTTTGACGAAGCCGAAAGCCTGTATCGGCAAATTCTTGAAACCGCGCCCCGAAATCCGGACGTTCTCAACCTTCTCGGTCTGGTTGCTCAGGCCAAAGGCATCCATAACGAAGCCGTCGAACTGTTTTACAAAGCCGTCTGCGAAGCGCCGACGCATGCGCCTTTCTATTTCAACCTCGCGCTCTCGCTCGACTTGTGGGATAAACCTCACGAAGCCCTCGACAATTATCGCAAAGCGTTGAAAATTGACCCCGGAATTAAGGAAGCCTGGAACAACATCGGTACTCTTTGCCAAAAGCTGGGCCAAGCTGCCGAAGCCGAAACAGCTTACCGCCGGGCTGCCGCTCTGGATAGCGAATACGCGGAACCTCGGGTAAATCTGGCCCGTATGAAAAAGGACCTGTCCGAACTGAAAGCTCTGGCCAAACGTTTTCCGCATGACGCTCTCAGTCTCTATTTTCTGGCAGACGAGCATTACCGCGCCGGCGAATATGACCTGGCCGCCGAATATGCAGCCCAAGCCTCAGCCAATGCACCGACCGATGCGGAAATTAAAATATTGTCCGGGCTTATCTGTCTGGCACAGGAAAATACGGCCGAAGCCCGCATCTGTTTTCAAAAAGCGCTGGCGCTCGATCCGCGTTCGGTTCCGGCCTTGGTTAATCTGGCAAATCTTGAAACCGCCGCCGGCGAATATGAAACGGCCGAAAAACATTATAAAAGGGCATTGGAACTGTCGCCGCAAAACCTTGACGCCCACATAAACTATGCAGACATGCTCTACCGGCAGAAACGACTGCCCGAAGCGCTGGAAGAATATCGCACCGCCGTCGTCATTGATCCCGGAATCCCCGAAATCAGCAACAACCTGGGCGTCATTCTTAAGGATATCGGCGAATATGAAGAAGCTTTGGGGCTGTTTTTCAATGCGTTCAACCAGAGGCCTGAAACCGGAGAATTTTCGGTCAACATTGCCGAAACACTGACTCTTCTGCACGGACAGGAACCCGAAACAGCCGTCAAAATTGCGCAGAACTGGCGCCGACAGGCTCCGGACAACGCCTTTGCCGTCCATATCTGCGCTGCATTGCAGGGAAAACTGGAAAATGAAAATAATCAGATTTATGTTGAAAAGCTTTTTGACAATTTTGCTGATAATTACGAGCTGGTTCTCCAAAAGCTTGATTACGGCGTTGTCCGAAGCCTTAGAAACTTTACGGGACCTGTTGAAGGCACCCTTGTGGATCTTGGCTGCGGCACGGGGCTTGCTGGCCTGGCTTATCAGGCCGCTGGCACCCGGCTTGTCGGCGTGGATATCTCCGAAAAAATGCTCGCCCAGGCCCGCAAAAAAGGAATCTACAAAAAACTGATTAAAGCCGACATTGTTTCTTGGCTGCTGCAAAAACCGCAGGCTGACGCTTTTGTCGCTGCCGACGTTTTCAACTATATCGGCAGACTGGAATCCGTTATTGATGCCGCCGCGCCCATAAAACTCGCTTTTTCGACCGAAGACGACCATTCCGTCGACACATGCAGACTGACCCCGTCCGGCCGTTTTGCACACAATCCGGAATATGTCGAAAAGCTTTTGCAAAAAGCCGGTTATCACCGAATTGAACGACAATCATCCGTTCTCCGTACCGAAAACGGACAACCTGTGAAAGGAACCCTATGGAAAACCTGGTAATTGAACTTTTGCCGGCCGATTATGAGGCGATTGCCGAACTTTGGGAAGCCTCAGTTCGAGCAACGCACCATTTTCTCAAGCCGGAAGAAATCGGCTTCTACAAACCCTACCTGCTGAAATACGCCCTGCCCGCCTGCAGGCTTTACGGCATCAAAACAAACGAGGGCAAACTATGTGCCTTTATCGGCCTTTCCGATGACAAAATCGAAATGCTGTTCGTCAACCCGAAATTTTTCAAAAACGGCTGCGGCCGACGGCTGGTTGACTTTGCGGAACGGGAGAAAAATATAAAAAAAGTCGACGTCAACGAAGAAAACCCGCAGGCGCTGGCCTTTTATCTTCATATGGGTTTCAACATTGCCGGCCGCAGCGAACTGGACGGCAACGGCAAGCCCCACCCGCTCCTTTTCCTGCAAAAGGACTGATTTTTATTTCTCTGAGGGCTGTTCTTCCGCAGAGGTCCGTCCCAGAAAATCCTTACTCCACTGAATATCCTCCTTAACTGTCTTCGCCGGTACACCAGCAATGATAACTCCCGAACGAATAAAGGATTTTGTAACGACACTCCCGGCACCGACAACAATATCATCCGCCAATTCAACATTTTTCAAAACTGTTACATGGCAACCAAGCCAAACATGATTGCCTATGGCAATGCCGTACGCTCTGTTGATAATATTTCCCTGCTTGTCGTAAATAGGATGCCCGTCCGAACACCTTACCGTAATATTGTCCGAAAACATACAATCTCGCCCGATTGTAATAAAAGTCTCAGGTTCTTCAATCAGAAATGTTCCGCTTCCTATAAAAATATCCGAACCAATGACAATCCGAGAATTGTCAGATTTTTGAATTACGAAAGAAGTCTGCTTAATCAGTCCGACCCCGACGTCAAATAAGTTGCCGTTGCCGATAATAACCAACCGACAGCCTGACCAGACGGCACTTTTGGAAATCCGAATAATATTTCCTTCTCCCAGAACCGATATCTCCAGCCCGTAGATTCCTTCTCCTTCCGCAAGCGGCACTTCTTCTGTATCATCAAACACGCAAATTTTATTGTTTTTTCCGTATATTTTGATTTTATTTTCCCTGCGTCCCGATTTCCCAAAATGCTTCCATATGCCCATGTCTAACCCTCAACAAGTTTAGACAATAAAGATATAAACTTTCCTGATAAAACGCAATTCGTTTTTTTTCATCAACATATTTTTATCCCCGTCGCAACGAATAACTCTTTTCTTTTAGAATTCGGAAAGCTATAAATAAAATATTATATAACCTGTCGGAGAACCGCCATGAACACCCTTAAACAACAACTTCCCTTCATCAAAAAAGCTTTCGTTTTTCTGCTCGGCAGCTGGATTTTCGCTTACGGAACCGCTTCCGTTGTTACCATTTTCTGGCTCGAATCATTCCAAAACATCAGTGTGGAAGGCATTCGCAGCTATTTTCAGGATCCGTTCCCGAGCATTTTCGTTTCGGCGCTCAAAATGTACGTCGTTGTCTATATCCTGTTTTATACATTGCCCGACAAAATTCAAAACGCCAAATTCTGGCTGCGCGGCATTTATTTTCTGCTGTTTTATGTCTTTTGTTGCCTGACTTATTTTTGGATATAAGACGCAAGCCCTCGCAAGAGGGCTTTTTTAACGCGCGGAAACTTTTCTCAGCCTTTCGAAAACTTCTGTTTCGCGCAATCCCGGATTCAAAGCGGCAAAATCAACCGCCCGATACCCGAAGCGGGTTCTTAACAACGGATTAGCTCCCTTGTCCAGCAACAGGCTTACCACTTCCGGATTGGGATTCAGTTTTGCCGCAAAAATCAGCGGCGTCGCATAATCTGCGTTCCCGGCATTGATTTCCGCCCCATAACGCAGCAACAAAGCGGTAATTTCCGGATTTCGGTTGCTTCCCGCCGCTTCGTTCAAAATCGTATTGGCATTATTGCCCCGCGCGTGCACATTGGCGCCGGCCGCCAAAAGCATACGGCAGACCTCAACGTTTTCGTTCATCCGTACGGCATAAAACAAGGCCGTTCCGCCTCGCGAATCCCTGGCATTGACATTCGCGCCGTAAGCCAGCAGCAGCCTGACAAATTCCGGATTGCGCTGGGTCGCGGCAAACATCAGCGCCGTCCGGCGGCGATTGTCCGTTGCATTCGGCGCCACCCCCATAGACAGCAGTTTTTTGAGGCAATAAACGTTTCCGTGGCGGTTGGATGCGGCATACATCAACGGCGTCATTCCGCCATATGTTTTAAAGTTCGGATCTCCGCCCTTCGCCAGCAAAGCGTCGACCACCTCGCGCCCGTCCTCATTGAGGCAAGCAGAACTTAACAAAGTCATGTCTCCGGCAAACGGCTTGTTTATTTCAAATTCACGGGTCGTTATCAGACGGTCAACCCCCGCCGGCGCCATTGCCAGCAAATCGGGCGAAATCTGGGCCGCTGACGGCCATACGACAATACAAAAAAGACAAATCGCTGCAAAAACGGCTCTTTTCATAAAATCCTCCGGATTTTATCTAATCATTTTCAGACATAAAAAAAACCCCGCGATGCACAGCATCACGGGGATACGAAATGACAAGATTTTCAGTCTCCGTATTCGAAAACGAAATCGGCACGGGACACCGTTTTTTGATAAACAAGCCCCAACGTCCCCTGCGATTCATAAATCTGATATGCCAAAACACAGTCGCCCAGCATCATCCTGAAAGCGTAAGTTCGGCCAAAAATAAGCGGAGACAAATCCTTTTGCGCAAAACAAAGCAGCCGGGTATAACTCTGAACCAGAGAAATCATCTCCGGTACCGGAACATATTTATTTTTTTCCGGTTTTTTCCCGTCATACAACAATCCGCCGATGCACTTCTGCTCTTTGTCAAAAACCGGCGTCAGTATCGTATCAACCGATACTTCTTCTGCAAAATCAATTTTTATCGATGTCATATCTCAAAATTTTAAAAGGTAATAAATTCATATCTATACAATCAATCACCTCTAATCTACTACCGTTTCATCTATTGTCAAGTTTTTTGTCTATTTTTTGTGTTTACAGCCGCATGAAAATATGATATAGTTTCCACAATAAAAACGAATTATTGTGGAAACTCAAAATATAATTCTGCGGTAATTCAGGTAATAACACTAAAAATTTACCATTATGGACTTAAAAGAAAAAAAACAGAAATTAGCCGAAATCAAAGAAGAATTTGAATACGGCATGTTCCCAAACGGCAAAGTAGAAAACATCGGCACCATATTTTTTCTGTATTATACCGGTGCCTGCGTTTTGAGAGACGTCGTTTACTATCGCTCTCTCCACTACGGCATTCAATTTGAAACCTTATGTATGACCAGTTCATACTTTATCGGTTCCAAAACTCACGCTGAAGCGCTTTTCCAGGCTTTTGGCGGCAAAATGTATGCTACCGAATTTTGCGCTCTGGCCGAAAATGCGCGCGAACTTTATGCCTGGGAAGGTCCAAAGCGCCAACAGCAGTGCGAAGAGATTCACCGCCGCGGATTTACCTCCGAACCGTTGGATCTTGAAGAGGTCAAAATGGCCCTGTTTTAACCCGGATTGCCGAACAAAATCAAAAACGCCTCTTGTTTAAGAGGCGTTTTTTCTTTTTTGCCTGCCTAATTTGCCATATTCTTCAGGTTGGTAATAATCGTCTGAGCCGTTGACTGCGATTCTTCGCTTATCCCCGCCGACTGCAAAGCCAGCTTTTTGATACAGGTATTAACAATTTCGTCAGCCGTAACACTGACCGAACTGCTGAACAAAGTGCCGGCCTGAAACTTGTTGTTAGCCTCACTGACCATGCAGGCGCGCATTTTGGTCTTGGCCGAAGCATTGCTGTCAACCGTGGTATATTTTGACAAATCGGCACAACCGAACAAAACGGCCAGCATAGCCGGTAAAAAAATTTTTTTCATCTCAAGTCCTTTAGTTGGTTTAAAATCACTTCTTTGTATAAAACCAACCAATTAAAAAAAGTTAAATAAAAACGGATTGCCGTAAAATAAAAAGCCGCCCTTTCGGGCGGCTTTTAGTGGCGGAGAGTACAGGACTCGAACCTGTGCATCCCTTTAACAGGATGACGGATTAGCAATCCGCTGCATTACCACTCTGCCAACTCTCCATGGTAACGGACTTATATTTATATTATGTTTCAGCCAACGTCAATAGCAAAATTAACAAATGCCGATATTTTTTACCCGGACGCCAAAATCAGCACAATTGCCGACGTCAACAGCAGCAAAGCTGCCTTCACATTCATTCTGTTATACGGAACATTCGGCGTCAGCCTGGCTTTCAGCAGATTAAAAAGTGCAATCCACAAAATATAAATATACATCAGCGCCGCCACATAAGACGGATTAAAGGCATAAAACATCGCAAAGTTTTTACTGACATTACAACCGATTAGCAACACAAATACCGGCAGATATTTAACATTTTCGGCCGCAACAGCCTTTTTCAAACTGCCGTTGTCACGCAGGTAAACGACCAGATTAATCGCTCCGGCCACCAAAGCTATCAGCAAAACGTAAAAATAACTGGCCGAAACCAAATCTCCTTGCCCGTAATTCATTACCTTTTTGTTCACAATGTCGCAAAAAGCGCCGACGGTCAGTGTCAGAACCAAAAACTTCAACGCCTGCATGCTTATAGGGCTGCGGTTAAACAACCGAACCGAAACAACAATCCCGGCCATGGCCGCAACAATAAGAAGCGCAACAAACGGTTCCCGCAGATAAACCAGAATTGTCGACGGCGAAATAATCAGCCATAAGACAAAGATAATCCCGATGGAAAACGGCTGCAAAGATGTCGCTACCTCGGCACCCCACCGGCGCAGCGCAACAAAAAACTTGCCGTCGACAAAGGCGATTAAAGCCCCCTGCAACGTGCACAGGGCATAAAATTCCCAATGCGGAACCGGTGTAAACAAACCGGCAAAAGGCAGCAGCATAAAAAACACCGCCCACCCCCGATAAACCATAAACAGCGACGCCTTCATCGCCATCTTCTGATTCAGCAGAAAATATGCCGCATTGAAAAAACTGGTCAGCAGTGCAAAGACGGCCCACATTCTTTTATTCCATTACCATACTGATATATGTCATGAAAATAAAACCCATAAACACCGCAAAGGCCGATTTCTCGGTTTCCTTGGTACCGTACGTTTCCGGAAGAATTTCGTTAACAACGACAAACAGCAGCGTTCCCCCGGCCATAGCCATTCCCAGTGGAACAATCTTATCGCTCAGCCCCATCGTCAGCAGACCGATAACAGCACCAATCGGCTGCACCATGCCAATCAGCAGCGCCGTAAACGCGGCCTTGAGTTTGGAACATTTGGCCGCCACCAGCGAAATGGCTATGGTCAGGCCTTCAGGAATGTTATGAACCGCAATGCCGATAACCAGACTGTCCGGATTCATAAAGTCTTCGGCACTGTAGGCCACTCCGACGGCCAGCCCCTCGGGAAGCTTATGCAGCGTAATCGCAATAATGAACAGCCAAGCCTTTTTCAGGGTAAAATGCATACCGTGCAACCCCATGTTGTTATGTTCGTGAGGCAGCAGGTCATTCAAGAGCCAAACCAGAGCCACGCCGGCAAAAACCGCGCCGCAAAACCAGAAAGCCGCCACATGAACATCCGGATCAAAAGTCGCGATTTTGTGCATAGAGGGCACCAGCAGCGCAAAGAACGATGCCGCCAGCATAACGCCGGCCGCCGCATTAAGCATACAGTTAATATTTTCCTGACTGTATTTTTTTTTCAGAAAAATCATAAAACCGCCGACACCGGTTACAACCCCTGCCAGCAGCGATGCCAGCAGCCCCTGCATAAACACTCCGGACATTTACAGCTTCCTTTCTCTAATTTTCTTTATAATCCGCTCATAATACGGCAGAATTCTCTTTTCGGTACAATAATCGCGAACCTTGTCAAAATCAATCCATTTCACGCCTGAATTTTCATCCGGCTTAATACGTAGCATACTTTTTTCATCGGCTTCCAACAGATAAACAACGTTATAATGCAGATGAGTCGGCACCAGAGAGCCGCGTTTAATATGATTGTGAACCACCAGAACGTTAACATCTACGGGTCCGTTACCGATAACCCCGACTTTCTCCAGCCCGGTTTCTTCCGAAGTTTCTTTCAGCGCTACCCGCAAAAGGTCCTTGTCGCCGTCGGCATGCCCGCCAACCCAGGCCCATGTGTCATACAGATTGTGGTAAACCATCAAAACCCTGTTCCGCTCCCTGTTCACAATCCAGGCGGAAGCCGAAAGATGGCCGACCAGATTGTCGCGGTCACAGGCTCTGTCGCCATAAGTCGACAGAAACTGCCGGAAAGAACGGACAGCTCCCTCTTCGACATCATCATAAGGAGAATAATTTGAAAGAAAATCAATCAGTTGCATCATTTTTTGTCAGTTCTTCATAAAACGCGTTAACCTTAAAATCATGACCGACAACGCTTTCACTGCGCAGCAGCACGTTTGCCGCGCACAATTGTCCCAAACATACCGCTTCCGCAGGTGTCTGCCCCTTCATCAGGCCGGACAGAAAACCGCCGGCAAAAGCGTCGCCCGCACCGCTTGTATTGCATATTCTCCCGACTTTCAGCGCCGTAAAACTGCTCCATGTTCCCCGGTCAAACAAATCGACGCCCTTGGCTCCCTTGGTCATAACGGCAGTTTTAAACTCTTTTTTGCCCAAAGCTCCGAACTCGTTTTCATTGCCGAGAACAATATCGATTTTCGGCAACAGCGTCTCAAGCGTCGGTAAATTTTCGCGGACAATAATTGGATCAGACAACGTCAAAGCCGTTTTAATTCCGCGAGAAAAGGCAAAATCAACAATTTTTCCGACGGTTTCGGCATTATGGTCCAGCCAGTATCCCTCGACAAATATCAATTTGGCCTGTTCCGCAGCCGTCCAGTCAATATCCTGCAGATAAATGAATTTGGAAGCGCCCATTTTGCCGCACATCGACTTTTCGCCGTCATCATGAACCAAAATCAACGTACAGGCCGTCGGGGCGGCACTGTCCGTTGCCAGCAGACTCTTGACGCCGTAGTCTTTAAGCTCCGCTTTGAATTTCAGTCCTTCAACGTCATCGCCGACCTTGCCCGCAAATCCGGCCGAAATCCCCAGAATCGACATGGCTTTAAGCGAATTGGCCACCGAACCGCCGCAACAGGAACGTCCGTTTTTCAAACGGCCTTTGATTATTGCAAAAGCTTCCGGCGTCGTTCTGAAAAAACCGCCTTTGCAGGCGTCGTGAAACTCAATCAGAGAAGAAACTTCGGCAGCCGCCGCGGTTATGTCAACAATCGCGTTCCCCATTCCGATAACGTCAACCATAATCTCCCCCTTTTGCAAACGAACGCCCAATGGAAAGATTGCCGGAAAGACAATTCTCCGGCAATCTTCTTGCAGACCTTTATCCGAGTTTTTTGCTCAGCAGCTGGTTAACCATTCCCGGATTGGCTTTCCCCTTGGAAGCTTTCATTACCTGTCCGACAAACCAGCCCATCAGCGCGGTCTTGCCGGCGCGATAAGCCGCCGTATTGTCCGGATTGTCGGCAATTACCTGGTCGATAATGGCTTCAATGGCCCCCGTGTCGGTAACCTGCTTAAGCCCTTTTTCTTCAACGATTTTTTCCGGTTCCTCACCCGTGTCGGCCATCAGCAGGAAAACCTCCTTACCGATATTGCCCGAAATAACGCCGCTGTTTATCAGATTAACCAGTTTTCCGATATATTCCGGCTTAACGGGACTTTGCTCAAGTTCCAGATGGCGTGCTTTGAGCATGGCAAAAAAGTCGCCCATAATCCAGTTGGCAACCTTTTTGCCGTCACTACCTTTAGCTGCCTTTTCAAAAAAAGCCGCCACTTCCTTGTTCTCGCACAAAACGTCGGCATCATAAGGGGTTAAACCCATTTCCTTAATAAAGCGCGCCTTCTTCGCATCCGGCAGTTCAACCATTTCCTTGCGGATATTTTCAATATATTCGTCCGTCAGCACCAGCGGCGGCAGATCCGGCTCCGGAAAATAACGGTAATCGTGGGCAAACTCTTTTTTGCGCATAACCCGCGTCTGACCGGTCAACGGATCAAACTGTCGGGTTTCCTGTTCGATTTTGCCGCCGGCCTCATAAACCTCGACATGGCGTCTGGCCTCGTTTTCAATTGCCGACATCACAAACTTCACGCTGTTGACGTTCTTCATTTCGCAGCGGGTACGGTAGCCGTCTTCACCGACTTTGCGTACCGAAACGTTGACGTCGCAGCGCATGGAACCCTCGTCCATGTTGCCGTCGCAGGTTTCCAGATACCGCAGAATGGAACGCAGCTTTTTCAAAAACGCACCGGCTTCTTCCGGCGAGCGGAAATCAGGCTTGGTAACGATTTCCATCAGTCCGACCCCTGCCCGGTTCAGGTCGATATATGTCTTTTTCGGATCAATGTCGTGAATGGACTTGCCCGCATCCTGTTCAATGTGCATGCGCTCAATGCCGATTTCCTTGCTTGAACCGTCTTCCAGATTGATAACCACCTTGCCCTCACCGACAATCGGATACTGAAACTGCGTAATCTGATATCCCTGCGGCAGATCGGCATAAAAATAGTTTTTGCGGGAAAACTGCGAATACTTGTTGATCTTGGCATTCAGCCCCAAACCGGTTTTAACGGCCTGATGCACACAGCGCTCGTTCAGAACCGGCAGCATGCCGGGCATGCCGGCGTCGACAAAAGAAACATGCTCGTTGGCATCGGCGCCGAAAACCGTGGAAGCGCCGCTGAACATTTTTGACTTGGAAATAATCTGACAGTGAATTTCCAAACCGCAGATAACTTCCCACCTGTTGTCTTTTGTTTCGATAATATATTCAGCCATCTTTACTTCCTCTCAAACTTTATGTCTTCTTCCAGAGCCGAAGCAGTCTTGAAGACAGAACCTTCGTCAAAAGCTTTGCCGATAACCTGCAGGCCGAGCGGCAGACCCTCTGCGGACAATCCTGCCCGCAGGCTCATTGCCGGCAATCCCGCCAGGCTGACCGAAACCGTAAAGACATCGTTCAAATACATATTAATCGGATTCTCGAGCATCGACTTGTCGCCGATGGGAAATGCCGGCGTCGGCGCCGTTGGCGTCAGAATAACGTCACATTTTTCAAAGGCTTTCACAAAATCGTCGCGAATCAGACGGCGAACCTTCTGCGCCTTCAGATAGTAGGCGTCATAATAGCCGGCGGACAAAACGTAGGTACCGATCATAATCCGGCGCTTGACTTCCTTGCCGAAACCCTCCGTACGGCTGTTTATATACATGTTGTCCAAATGCTCGCCGGGAACGCGCAGACCGTAACGCAAACCGTCATAACGTGCCAGATTGGAAGACGCTTCCGCCGGCGCAATGATATAATACGTTGCCAGAGCATACTTGGTATGCGGCAGCGAAATGTCGACGATATCGGCACCCCGGGCTTTCAGCATCTCAATGCCTCTGTCCCAAACCGCCGCAATCTCGGCATTCAAACCGTCCGGCCGATATTCCGCCGGGATGCCGATTTTCATGCCCCTGACGTCCATTCCGATAAACTTTTCAAAATCAGGAACTTCCGCTTTGGCCGACGTCGAATCCCTGACGTCATGGCCGGCCATGTTCTTCAGCATAACGGCGCAGTCACGTACGTCTTTGGCAATCGGCCCGGCCTGATCCAAAGACGAGGCAAAGGCGATAATGCCGTAACGCGAACAGCGGCCGTAAGTCGGCTTAATACCGGTAACGCCGCAGAAAGCTGACGGTTGGCGAATGGAACCGCCGGTATCCGTACCGGTTGCCGCCGCGCAGATATTTGCAGCCACGGCTGCGGCCGAACCGCCTGAAGAACCGCCTGCCACCAGCTTTTTGTCCTTGCTCCACGGATTGACCGCCGGACCGTAAAAACTGGTTTCATTGCTGCCGCCCATGGCAAATTCATCCATATTCAGCTTGCCGAGAAAAACCGCGCCGGCGTCCAGCAGCTTCTGTGTAACCGTCGATTCATACGGCGGCACAAAACCGTCCAGAATATGCGAGCAGGCCGTCGTGCGAATACCCCTGGTGCAAAACAAATCCTTAATGCCCAGCGGAATTCCCTCCAAAGCGCCGTTGGTGCCGTTTTTGTATTTTTCATCGGCGGCTTTGGCCTGTTCCAAAGCTTTTTCCGGCGTTTCCAGCACATAGGCGTTCAGTTCGCGGCAGCTTTCCATTTTGTTGAGATATTCTTTCGTCAGCTCAACGGCGCTGAACTTCTTTTCTTTCAGGCCTTTCAGCGCTTCCGTTATCGTCAGTTTCGTTAAGTCAGTCATTTTTCTACTCCACAACCTTCGGCACGACAAAATATCCAAACTCCTGCATCGGCGCATTGGCCAGCACCGCCTCGGCCTTTTCTCCGTCATTAACGGCGTCGGCGCGGCATTCCAGATTGGTTTGGTTAACCGAAACCAAAGGTTCGACATTGTCGGTGTCTACCTCATTCAACTGTTCTATCCAGCCGAGAATTTTGTTAAATTCCTTTTCCGTTTCGACAATTTTGTCGTCGTCCACTTTCAGACGCGACAAAAAGGCCACCCTTTTCACGGTTTCAGTATCTATAGCCATTTTTCTTTCCTCTTAATAAACAATTCTGAACGGCGGAAGCACCGTATCATATTTCATTCTGTTCAGCATATTAATATCATTGGTTCCAAAACCAAAATCATTCACAACCTTATTAACAGAAATTTTCGGGCCGCTGCCCAGCATTTGCGCCAGTTTTTCCTGAAAGGTCTTGCGTTTCGGATAATATACGATGTTAAAACGCGTTTTCGGTTTTATACCGCCCAGTTCTTTGGCTTTTGCCACGGCTTCGTTAAGGCCGCCGAGCGCGTCAACCAAACCGTTACGCAACGCGTCTTCGCCCAGCCAGACGCGTCCGCGGGCAATCCGCTCCATTTCGTTGGGGTTAATGCCGCGAACAGTCGCCGTTTTTTCGGTAAAATCCTTATAAATATTGTCCAGAGAACGGTTAAACACCCTCTTTTCTTCCGGGCTGAACGGATGATTGACGCTTAAAATTCCGGCATTGCGCCCGAACTTTACTTCGCCCCAGTTGACGTCCAGCTTTTTCCAGAGTTCGCTCAGAACCATCTTGCCGCCCAAAACGCCGATGGAACCCGTAATGCTCAGCGGTTCGGCAATGACATAATCGCCCGACAGGGCAATAAAATAGCCGCCGGAAGCCGCATAATCGCCCATTGACACCACAACCGGAATCATTTTTTCGCTTTTCATCCGGTTGACGGCATACCAGATTTCGTTTGCGGCCGTATAACTTCCGCCCGGAGAATTAATCCGCAGCACCAAAGCCTTAACGCTTTTATCGCGGGCAATTTCGTCAAGCTGGGCGACAATCGTCTCCGAACCAGCGGTCGCCTCGCCTTCAAACGGATTTGCGCTGCTCTCGCCTTCGGTAATCATGCCGTCTATTACCATCAGGGCAACAGACGGACGGTTTTTCCTGCCTTCCTTAATGTTCAGCGCATAATCGACCAGATTAATCATTTCGCCGCCGGTTTCGGCCATTACCTGCTCAATCAGATCCGGCTTATAGGCTATTTTGTCAATCAGCTTTTTCTCCAGAGCCTTTTCCGCGGCGACTGGCGCCTCGTCGACCGCCTTTTTGACGTTACCTTCGTCAAGGCCGCGGTCTGCGGCAATATCGGCGGTTATTCGCCGAAACATGCCGCCGCCGAGCTTTTCCGTCTCGCTGCGGTATTCCGGACTAAACCCTTTGTTCAACAGCGAAGCCGCAGCATTTTTATATTCATGCCGGGCATAAAATTCCGGCACAATTCCCAACTTGTCCAGCAGTCCGCGGATAAAAGGAACCTCTATGCCGACGCCGGTAATTCCGACCTCGGTGTTCGGCTGCATCCAGATTTCGTCAAACGCCGCGGCCAGATAATATTCTCTGGTCCCTTGCCCAAAACTTCCAAATCCCGTCGAATACAAATAAGCCTTTTTCCCCGTGCTGCGAAAAACCCTGATTGACGAACGCAAATCTTCAATCTGCGCCAGTCCCAGCCCCGAAAGGCTAACGTTGCCGATAAGCGCCTTCACTTTCGGATCAAGCGCCGCCAGATTAATGGCCTTGGTCAAGTCGTAAAAAGACAGTGCCGGTACGTCGGAGAATTCCGAAAACAGGTCGTCGCTGCGCATTTCCGGATAGCTCTCGTTGAAGTCGACAAACAAAATCGCCTTGTCCGGCACATCCGCGACAACGCCCGTTTCCTGCCGCAGCATGCCCAGAACAAACACCAGCAGCACAATAAACAGCAGGCCGAACAACGCAAAGGAATAAACCACCGACTTCATCAGCAGCCGCGCGGCCAGCGTTCTCTTCCGGCCGGCTCCCGTGGCCGGAAACGGCGTTTCAATCTTATCCATGTTCCACTCTCTCACAAAAAAAGCCATTAACACAAACGGTCAATGGCTTCTAATATAAATGTTACGGCTTAAAACTCAAGTTAAAATTCAGCCAGAACCTCGGCCGATTCATGAGCTTTGTCCAAAGCCACCATACCGATGGAATGATATCCGGCGTCGACATGCAGCACTTCGCCGGTAATTCCCATGCCCAAATCCGACAGCAAAGCCAGAGCCGCACGGCCGACTTCGTCCTGAGTGACGTTGCGTTTCAGCGGCGCATTCAATTCGTTCCAACGCAGGATTTTGCGGAAATCGCCGATACCGGAAGCGGCCAGCGTCTTAATCGGGCCGGCGGAAATTGCATTGACGCGGACATTCTGCACGCCGAGGTCAACGGCGGCGTAGCGGACGGCGGCATCAAGCGCGGCCTTGGCAACGCCCATAATATTGTAGTTCGGCAGGGTTCTTTCGCCGCCCAGATAAGTCAGGGTAACAATACCGGCGCCCTCGTTTAAAACCGGCGCGGCGCAACGGCAGGTTTCCAGAAAAGAATAGCAGGAAATGTGCATCGTATTGAGGAAGTTCGGCAGCGTCGTGTCAATCGTGCGTCCCTTCAACTCATTTTTGTCGGAAAATGCAATCGCATGAACGACGAAGTCAATTTTTCCCCATTTCTCGCCGAGTTCCTTAAAACATGCTTCGACGCTTGCTGAATCGGTAACGTCGCATTTAATCAGAGTCGGCTCAAACTGCAGGGTTTCAGAAAGCGGTTTAACTCTTTTTTCCAAAGCTTCGTTCTGATAAGAGAAAGCAATCTGGGCGCCCTGAGCATCCAAAGCCTGTGCAATGCCCCAGGCAATGGACTTGTCGTTGGCCAAACCCATGATCAAACCTTTTTTACCGGCCATCAGCGGTGTAGTCGCAGTCATAATATTTTCCTTTGCTTTATAAAAAAAATTAAATATATTAGAACCAAATTTCTGATAGACTTTTTATTAAATTTAACTTTCTTTGTAAACAATTTTTTTCAGGTAATAAGTATGTATTGGAAAACCGGCTTTAAATCAAAATTCAAAAAGCATTTCGAAACCACCCGCGAATTTCTGTTTTTTCTGAGCCGCCGCGCCCAAAACGACACCATCTTCAGGGTAGCCGCTTCGCTGAGCTATACTTCGCTCATCGCCGTCGTGCCGCTTTTCGCTATCGGTCTGGCGATTTTTTCGGCTTTTCCGGTTTTCGACGGTGTCAAAGAACAGGTAAAGGAATTTCTGCTCCGCAACTTCGTTCCGACCATTGAACAGGAAGTCAGCCAATATTTTGCCGAATTCATTGACGCTGCCGCCCAGCTGACCACCATCGGTGTCGTCGGCATAGCCATTACTGCCATTCTGATGCTCTCCACCATTGAAAACAGCCTCAACTTCATCTTCAAAGTAACGCGCCCGCGCCGCCTGACGACCAAAATTACCCTTTACTGGACAGTCATTACCCTCGGTCCCCTGCTCCTTGGCACCGCTTTTTCGCTCCGCGGCTACCTGTTCACATTGCAGAAGTTCATGCCCGAAGACCTGGCCAACACCCAGCTGCTGCTCAGCAAACTCCTGCCCTCGCTGATTACGATGTTTCTTCTGGTGCTTGTCTACGTTTTGGTTCCCAACAAAAAGGTCAAAATCAGCAGCGCCGTTGTCGGCTCCTTTGTCGCCGTCATTCTGTTCTCCGTCCTGCGTCGGGGATTCGGCTATTTTATGGTCAAGGCAGCCGCCTACAAAACCCTCTACGGCGCCCTTGCAACTCTGCCCGTTTTTCTCATCTGGATGTATCTGGCCTGGTCAGTAGTCATTTTCGGCGCCGTTGTTACCGCCGCTCTGGAAGAATACCGCCAGCTTGACGACCGCGCCCTCAAGAAAATTCTTGTCGCCGGCAAACCCGAAAAGCGCAAATAGTCTACAGCAAAAGCCTGCCGGAAAAATATTTTGCCATAGCCTGAAAAAAGTTCTTGCAAAAAGAACAAAAGTAGTACATTGTATTTTTCAAGGGATAACTATGACGCTCAAATTGTCTTTTCGAAAAATAAGAGAGATAGTAGGAATCAGAAATAAAAAACCGTTACAGAAAGAGAGAACTATATGGAAAAAGATAAAGCCCTTGACGCGGCACTGAGCCAAATTGAAAGAGCCTTCGGCAAAGGTTCGATTATGCGCCTCGGTCAAAACCCCAACGTTGATATTGAAGCCATTTCCACCGGTTCGCTGGGCATAGACATCGCCCTGGGCATCGGTGGGTTGCCCAAAGGCCGTATTATCGAAATCTACGGCCCGGAAAGTTCCGGCAAAACCACTCTGGCTTTGAGCGTTATTGCACAGTCTCAGAAAAAAGGCGGCACCTGCGCTTTCATCGATGCGGAACACGCTCTTGACCCGTCCTATGCCAAGAAAATCGGCGTTGACATTGACAACCTGCTGATTTCGCAGCCGGATGCCGGCGAACAGGCTCTGGAAATCGCCGATACGCTGGTTCGCTCCGGCGCTATCGATGTTCTGGTTGTCGACTCTGTCGCCGCTCTGGTTCCCAAAGCCGAACTTGAAGGCGAAATGGGCGATTCTCACATGGGTCTGCAAGCCCGCCTGATGAGCCAGGCCCTGCGCAAACTGACTTCCACCGTATCCCGCTCAAACACACTGATTATCTTCATCAACCAGATTCGCATGAAAATCGGCGTCATGTTCGGCAACCCCGAAACCACAACCGGCGGCAATGCGCTGAAATTCTACGCTTCGGTGCGTATCGACATCCGCCGCATGTCGGTCATCAAGGACGGCGAGGAACAGTTGGGAACACGCACCAAGGTGAAGGTCGTGAAGAACAAGGTGGCGCCCCCGTTCAAACGTGCGGAATTCGACATCATGTTCGGCGAGGGTATCTCGAAGATCGGCGAGATCGTCGACCTGGGCGTCGACTACGGCGTGGTCAAGAAAGCCGGCTCGTGGTTCTCGTACGGCGACCGCAAGATCGGCCAGGGACGCGACGCCGTGAAGGAGCTGCTGAAAAACGACGACGGGCTCCGCAACGAAATCGAGGCCAAGGTACGCGAGGCCATGAAGGCACCTAAACAATAAGGTATGGATTATACTGCCGAGGATGAAGTTATAATCAAGGAAAAGTGGGACGACCTGCTCCTCTCGTGCACCAAGATATGTAAGAACGACGAGGACTGGAATTTCATAAAAAGGGCATTTTTCCTGGCCAAGGAGGCACATCAGGGGGTAAGGCGCCGCTCCGGCGAGCCATACCTTCTGCATCCTATTGCAGTAGCCAAGATCGTCATCGAGGAGATCGGACTGGGCGTGAAATCGGTCGTGGCGGCATTACTGCACGACGTCGTGGAGGACACGGAATACACCGTGGAAGACATGGAACGCATCTTCGGGCCGAAAATCGCCTCGATGGTCGACGGGCTGACCAAGATGTCGGGCGTGTTCAACGCCGAAACCTCGGAACAGGCCGAATATTTCCGCAAGGTGTTGCTGACCCTCTCGGACGACGTGCGGGTCATCCTCATCAAGATCGCCGACCGCCTGCACAACATGCGCACGCTGGGAGCGATGCCGATGAACAAACAGATCAAGATCACGGGCGAAACGATCTACCTCTTCGCACCGCTGGCCTACCGGCTGGGGCTTTATTCGATCAAAAGCGAACTGGAAGACCTCTGCATGAAGTACCGGTTCCCGCAGCAATACGCCGAGATCACACAGAAACTCAATGAAACCGAGGCGTCGCGCCAGGAGTTCATCAGCAAGTTCAACGCCCCGATCATCGCCTCGCTCAACCGCGACAACATCAACTACGAAATCTCGGGGCGGGTAAAGAGCGTCTACTCGATATGGAGCAAGATGCAGCGCAAACAGATCCCCTTCGAGGAGATATACGACCTGTTTGCCATCCGCATCGTGTTCAAGCC
>OJNI01000691.1_pt1 | contig 21788 bp, 23 predicted proteins | sample 1597441 | NCBI WGS metagenome assembly OJNI01 (sample SAMEA2452131, study PRJEB22498) | human gut metagenome | reverse complement strand
ATCATCACTAGCAAAGAATGCTACTGCATTAGCTATATCTTCAGGCTTACCCATTCTATTTAATGGTACATGAGATAAGAATGATTTTTGGAAATCTTCAGGCATATTTGACGCAACTGCATCTGTAGCAATCATACCAGGTAATACAGCATTGCATCTTATTTTATTTTTAGCATACTGCATTGCTATTTGTTGAGTTATATTATTAACTCCTGATTTTGACACTCCATATCCGATTCTTGATATATCTGGAACGCTTCCACCTATTGAAGAAATATTTATTATACTTCCACCACCATTTTCTATCATATAAGGTACAACTAGTTTAGATATACGATATACACTTCCTATATTACTTTCTAATAATTCAAAGAATGTTTCTTCATCACTATTAACTAAATCTAAATCTTTATCTGGTCTTCCAGTTCCAAAGTTATTTACTAATATATCAATTTTTCTCTCTTTAGAAATAACCTCTTCAACCATAGATTTATAGCTATCTATATTATAAGCATCAAAAAATACTGGTTTCATTATTAAACCATCTTTTTTACAAGTATCACATATTTCTTGAGTACTTTCTAATCTTCTAACTCCCATATAAACTATAGCACCTTCAGAAGCTAATTTTTTAGCACATGCTAATCCAATACCTCTTGTAGATGAAGTTACTAAAGCTATTTTGCCTTGTAATCTTTTCATATCGAAATCCTCCTATAGCAACTTTAAATTAATAATCTATAATTTATTGCTAATTATTATTATCATCTATTATATTATAAAATATTTTTTTATATATATTCCAAATAACATATGGAATCAAATATGAACCTATAAAAACACCTAAAACTCCACCTATAATTGTAGCTAATAAGGAAAATATAACATATTTTAAAATAATATAAAAATTACTATAACCTAAAGACTTCAATGCCCCATTTTCAGTCCTATCTTCTTCAATCATTCTCATCATTGAAATAAGACTAACTAATATAGCAATACCAAAAAATATTAAAGGAAACACATTACCTAGATTCTTAATATTATCACTAGCATTGATTAATTCTTTATAAGAATTGTTATCAAATCTATCATAAATATACCAATGTGGTTTAACAAAATCATCTTCATTTATATTAATGCCATATAATTTACTATCAGAAATTAACTTACCATATAATTCATCATATCTTTCTTCTTCTCTATCTTTTTTTATAACATTAATTTTTTCTACAAAATTATTAATAGTATTTTGATATTCTTTACTATTAGTAAGCATATGCATAGTATCTTTAATTGTTAAATATACAGCACTATAATAATCACTTTTTAATAAATCACTTAAAGTATAAGCATAATAATTAACTTTCCCACTTCCTAAATTAGTACTAGGTCTTTCAGTAGAAAAATACAAAGGACTTATAATTGTTCCTACTATTTTCTTATTACTACCTAAAATATCAATAGAATCTCCAATACTTAAGTTATTATCAACAATCATCTTTTTTTCAACAACAATTTCATCATTATTATTAGGTAGTCTTCCATCTTCGATATAAACTTTATTAATATTATCATTTAAACCTATTACTTTAATAACATATTGTTCATTATTAAGTTTTAAATAAGTATCTTTTTCATAAGAACCAATGACTTTATCAACACCATCAATGTTGGATAAACGATCTATATCATTATCATCAAGACCCAAATTAGAAAAAATCAAAATATCATAAACATTATTATCATCATAAAATTTATCTAAAGTTTTAAGCATATCTGGACTACAAGCCTCAATTCCAGCATAAAAACCAATACCAAGAAGTGCCATAAACAAAAGTGATAAAAATCTTTTATAATTTTGTCTAATTTTCATAAAAATATGTTTAAATAACATAGTTTTCATATTACCACTCTAAATCCTTTATATCCATAGGTTTATCATTAATAATAACATCACTAACTGCACCATTTTTAAATTTGATAACTTTATCAGCCATTGGACAAATAGCAGAATTATGAGTTATAATTATTACTGTCATATGTTCTAATCTACATGTATCTTGAAGTAATTTAAGAATTTGTTTTCCGGTTATATAATCAAGTGCACCAGTAGGTTCATCACATAATAACAATTTTGGATTTTTACAAATAGCTCTAGCTATTGCAACTCTTTGTTGTTCTCCACCACTAAGTTGTGCTGGAAAATTATTCTTTCTATTGCTAAGACCTACTTTATCCAAAATATCATCAGGATTCAAAGAATTTTTACATAATTGAGTAGCAAGTTCTACATTTTCAATAACAGTTAAATTTTGAATTAAATTATAAAACTGAAAAACAAAACCAATATCATTTCTACGATATTTAATTAATTCTTTGTCATTTAGTTTATTAATACACTTACCATCAACCATTACTTCACCACTAGTTAATTTATCCATACCACCTAAAATATTTAAACAAGTAGTTTTACCTGCACCGGAAGGTCCTAATATACAAACTAATTCCCCTTTATTTATTTTAAAAGAAGTATTTGAAAGTGCCTTAATTTCAACCTCACCCATTTTATAAACTTTAAAAACATTATTAAATTCTATATAAGCCATAATATCTCCTTTCTTTATTTCATTAAACAACTCTTAACAGATTCTGCCATTTTACGTTTTTCTTTTATAGGAACAAAATTTTTAACAACAGAACTACGCTTATTATTTTTAAGACCAATATATGCAAAAAAACTAAAAACTAAAGCCCCAATAAAATTAACAAATAAATCTTTCATAGTATCATTTAAACCAATATCCAAATACCCACCATCAATAACATATAATAGCTTTCCATCTTTATCAAAAATTTCGGTCTTTCCAATATTATCAACAACAACAGGTTTATTTTCATTATCAGGATTTAAATAAACTGACGAAACATTAGTAATAAGGGTATCTTTTTGCATATCAAATTTCATTAATTTATCCCCTCCATATTCAAAAAATTCCCATAAAATACCAATAGTCATAGAAAAACAAAAAGCAACTAAACATAAATAAAAGGGTGATAAATTAATATCTTTGCTATTTTTATTTAATAAATCTACTAAAGAAAAACCAACTGCTGTAGCTAAAAATCCATTTATAGTATGTAAGCAAGTATCCCAATGAGGAATAATACCATAAAAATTATTAATCTCACCAAGTATTTCAGCAGAAAATATAAATAAATAAATACTTATTTCTAAACTATCAGGCAAAGTAATTTCATATTTATTTTGAATAAATAATGGTGCAAATAACAAAACTAAAGATAATAAACATAATAAAGCATTATTTAAATCCCCTCTAATTATTTGTAAAATCATACATATTACAACTAAAAACCTAAGAATTAAATAAATAGCCAAAGAACTTCTTTTTGTTTCTTTATAAGCCATTTTAATCATTTTTTGAGCATTTATTCTTTTTTTCATAAAACACCTCACTAAATAATATCTAACCTAATTATACTATTTAATTAAAAAAATTTCTATAAAAACAAAAAAATACTAAGAATTTTTTACGCTCTTAATATTTTGTAATTCAAATCTATACTTATTATTTACATCCGGATATTTAACATGATCAACTTCACTTAAAAACATATCATAATCCCTAACATATAATTTGCAATCATCATATAGTGCTCTATACACCACCATTTTCTTATCAGTTTCACTATTAATTGCAACATCAAGTACAATATATAAGTCCCCTTTAAAATGTTTATAAACTTTATTTAATTCGAGTTTTCTCATGCTGCAGTATATCCTCCATCAATTGGAACTATAGCACCAGTAATAAATGATGCTTCATCACTTAGTAAAAAACAAATTAAATCAGCAATTTCTGTATCTTTACCAAGTCTTCCAATTGGAAGTTGATTAGCCATAGCAGCTTTAGAATCATCTGGAACCATTGCAAGTATCGGTGTATCAACATAACCCGGAGCAATTGCATTAACTCTGATATTATCACGAGCATAAGATAAAGCCAAAGATCTAGTTATTTGATTTATTGCCCCCTTACTAGCAGAATAAGCAAAACTCATATTTGTTCCAACTAACCCATACATTGATGAAGTATTAACAATGCTTCCTCCACCAGTCTTAAGCATTTCACTTATAACATATTTATTTATTAAAAATATACCTGTTTGATTAACTCCAATAACTTTATTCCATTCTTCCAAACTAACTTCATGAGGTAAACTAGCACTTCCACCAATACCAGCATTAGCAACTAAATAATCTATATGATTATATTTCTTTATTACTTCTAGAATACAATGTTTAACATCTTCTTCATTTGACACATCACACTTAATACCCATAAGTCCATTTTCTAAAGCAATACTTTCTACATTATCACTCCAGTCTACTAACACAACTTCACAACCCATACTCTTAAGTCTCTTGCCTGTTGCAAGACCTATACCACTTGCTCCCCCAGTAATTACAGCTACTTTCATATTATCCATCTCCTTATTTTAAACTACTGCTTCCTGTTTTATAATCTATATTTATACCTGTTTGAATATTATAAACAAAAACATTAAATTTTATACCTTCACCATTATCTTCAACAGATTTAGCTTCAATCTTAACACCACTTGCAAGCAAGTTGTCATCCTTATATACCGGTGTAACTCTATATAAAACATGATTATTTGTATCATTTATATAATCTGCTACTTTATTTTCAAAAGGAAGCATCCCTTTTGTATTCATTTGTCTTGTACAAGTAATTAAGTTTTTGGGATTAGCATTTTCCCCTGTCAATTGATATCCAATTAAATGACATCTATTATATAAGTATTTACCATCTACAATGTCATATTTTATAGTGTGCCATCCACTAGGTTTAATCATACCAATTGAACCTCTTTTTTCAGTTGGCATTAAATCTTTACCAATATTTGCAAATGCCACTTTTGCTCGACCTAAGTTATCAAGCTCACTATAGATTTTAAAAGACGAGCTAGTATCAGCATCACTAAATTCTGGAACATTTCCATTAATTTCAATATATCTATATTCATTAAATTCTGGTACTTCACTAAAGTTAGGTAAAGCAGAGGTATTCTTATTTACATAATCATACCCAAAATAAATACTTGCTAATAAAAAACATATTACTATTATAAAATTTTTCTTTTTCATAATATTATTATAAATTATATTTTAAAAGAAAAAAAGAACTAATTTCTTTTACTTAACATCATTTTACTTTTTTGATATGCTTCCATATATTCTATATCACTAAATACTTCGTTATTACTACAATCTCTTATCAAAGACTCTAAACTTATATCGTCTTCGTTGAAAAAGATTTTATTTGCTTCAAGCTCAAAACAGAATCTTTCTATTAATTGATTCATAGCTAATTTATGACTAAGTTCGTAATATAACTCTAAATTATCTTTCATAGTTCCTCCGTTCTTTTTATTTTACTAAAATATTATACTTTTTTTTATTCAATTTTTCAATACAAAATTTATAAAATTTTACATTTTATAGGCACCGTTATTTATAACATATTTTATTTTTCTGTTGTGGATATAAATCAAGAATACAATCTTGTAAATTTATCAAAACAAAGTATTTATTTAAAAACTCCTGATTTACAATAATTATAGAATATTTAGGAAATTAATTTATATAATTTAAGGAAAGAAGGTATAATTATTAAAAAAATATGTGTATATGCAATATGTAAAAATGAAGAAAAGTTTGTAGATAGATGGTATGAGTCAATAAAAGATGCTGATGGTATATTTGTTTTAGATACTGGATCAACTGATGGAACAAGAAAAAAATTAAAAAGTCATGGTATTGTTGTTAAGAAAAAGATAATAAAACCATGGCGTTTTGATGTTGCTAGAAATGAAGCATTAAAAATGATACCTAATGATTATGATATTTGTATTTCTTTAGATTTAGATGAAGTTATGATTGATGGTTGGAAAAAAGAAATATTAAAAATATGGAAAAGTGATACAGATAGAATAAGATATGTTTATAATTGGTATATTGAAGGAGATGTTCCTAAGGTAAGTTTTTATGCTGATAAAATACATAAAAGAACTGGATGTAAATGGGTAAATCCTGTTCATGAAGTACTGCAATTTGACCATGAAGAAAAACAAATTTTTACAGATAATATTATTGTTAATCATTATCCAGATAGAGAAAAGTCACGAGCTAATTACTTGCCTTTACTTGAATTATCGGTCCGTGAAAATCCTTTGAATGATAGAAATATGCATTATCTAGGAAGAGAATATATGTATTATGGAAGATGGAATGATGCTATTGATACTTTAATAAAACATTTAAGACTAGAAACTGCAACATGGAAAGATGAAAGATGCGCATCAATGCGATTTATTTCCAGATGTTATAAGAATTTAGGTCGTTATGATGAAGCTTTAATGTGGTTGTTAAAAGCTATTGATGAAGCCCCATATTTAAGAGACCCATATACCGAGCTTGCTTTACTTTATTATACTTTAGAAGATTATAAAAACGTTTGTAAATACGGGCTGTTAGCATTAGATATTAAAAATAATCCTAAAACATATATGAATGAAGTTTTTAGTTATGATGAAACATTAAATGATTTATTATCTATTGCATATTTTCATTTAAGTGATTATGATAATGCCATTATAAATGCTAAAAAAGCATTAGAGATAAATCCGAATAATGAAAGAATTAAAAATAATTTAGAAATATTTGAAAATACAAAAAAAGCTGAAGATTAAGAACCTTCAACTTTTTTAATTATATTTTATTAACTTGATATACTTCTACATCAACATTTGTTTCTTGACCAAATAAGTCAATTATAATATTTAATCTATTATTTTCAAGGTCAATGTTATCAACTTTACCAGTCATACCACTGAATGGTCCATCAACAATATTAACTGTGTCTCCAACTTGTAATTCAGATTTAACGTCTACTCTACTCATTCCCATGTTAGCTAGAATTCTATCAATTTCTTGAGGTAGTAATGGAGTTGGTTTTGCTCCTTTTCCACTAGAACCGATAAATCCTGTAACTCCTGGTGTATTTCTTACGATATACCATGCTTCATCAGTCATAATCATTTCAACTAAAACATAACCTGGAAACATTTTCTTCACTTTTTCCTTTTTAACTCCATCTTTTACTTCAACTTCTGTTGTTTCTGGAACTATAACACGGAAAATGTAATCTTGCATTCCCATTGACTCTGTTCTTGCTTCTAATTTTTCTTTTACTTTATTTTCATGTCCTGAATAAGTATTTACTACATACCAAAGTTTTTCCATTATGCCAACCATCCTTTAACTACTGATAATAATAAGTTTAGCAACATAAATAAGCAACATAATATTAAACAAAATACTACTGTTGATATTGTGTATTTTAATACTTCTTTTGCTGTTGGCCATTTAACTAATTTAAGTTCTTTTTTTACTTTTTTAACATAACTTTCTTTAGAACCTTTACTTACTTTTTTTGCTTTGCTATTTTTTTTCTTAGCATCTTTTGTAACTTTTGTTATTTTTTTTGTTTCTTTAGCTTCTTTTGCCATTAAAAAAACCTCCATTTAAAAAAACACTTTCGTGTTCATTAATAATATAGCATAGAAATATGAAAAAATCAAGCAATTTTAGGTTAAATTCAACTCAGGAATTAGTTTTTTTCTTATTGTTTGTATTTTTCTATAAATATATGAATAATCTTTTTTTAATAATATTGATATTTTTTTACAATCTAAACCATCTATTAAAAGAGTTATTATATTTATTTCTGCAATAGATAACTTACTTAATATTATTTCATATATATCATGAGATTGTTCTTGTTCACAAACTATTTCTAATGGGTCTTTGCTATCTGCTAAAATAAATTCATTATTTTGTTTTTGATTTTCTAAATCACTAAGTAATACTACTGAGTTTTTCTTTTGTTCTCTTATTTCTGTTAATATTATTTTTTTTATTTTTCTTTTAATTAATGTTGATGTAAATGTGTAAAAACTTGCTTTATTATAATTACGATAATTTTCAACTGCTCTTTTGTAAGTTTCAAAACATTCATTATATAAATCATCAAAAGGAATGTTTAAAACTCTAATTGCTTCATAGTTATCTTTAATAAATTTTTTTATAACAATATTATATTTTTCATCAAGTAATTTTTGAGCATCTTCATTGTTTTCTCGACATAGCATGATTAGTTCAGAATCACTTATATTAGTCATTATCCCCCATATGATAAATAAGAATGCTGGCAGCTACTGATGCGTTTAAGCTTTCAACATTCTTATTCATTGGAATACTTACTAAAACATCACTTTCTTCTTTAACTAATCTGCTTACGCCAGAACCTTCATTACCAATTACTAAAGCTCTTTTTGTGCTATAATCTATTTTTCTAAAATCTTGGCCTTCCATTGAGGCTGCATATATAAAGAAACCATCTTTTTTTAACTTCTTAATAGTTGCTACTAAGTTATTAACCATTATTATTTTTACATAATTTATGGTTCCTACACTAGTTTTTACAACAACATCTGTTACTCCAACACTTCTATCTTTGGGAATTATTATCGATTTTATTCCTACTGCGGCACAAGTTCTTATGATGGCGCCAAAGTTATGTGGGTCTTCAAGATGATCTAATATTAAAACAAAATCTCCATCTATATCATTAATATTATAGTAATCATAATCAAAGGCATCAATTACCACCCCTTGGTGATTATATTCGCACATTTTATTAAGAAAATGATTATCAACAAATTCGTATTTAATTTTGTTTTCACTACAATACTTGCATACTTCTTTTCTTGATGTAAATACTTTTTTAATCTTTTTAGTATCTAATTCTTTTAAAACGTTCATACCATATACACGCATTTTTATTTCCTCCTTTGTGTGATAAATTTATTATAACACATAGTATAATCTTTTGTATATATAAAACTTGTTTTTATTGAAAAATTTTTTAATATTTAAGTTGTTAATAAGAGGTAAATTATAAAAAGATATAATAAAACCCCGATTTTACGGGGATTATTTTTAAATGGTGCTGAAAGTAAGGCTTGAACTTACGACCTATGCGTTACGAGGGCATTGCTCTACCAACTGAGCTATTTCAGCAACTAATATTAGTATACCACAAATATTAAAAATAACAACTTTTATTTTATAATTTTACATGGTAAAATATTAGCGGGTGGTATTATGTTTAAAAATACATTAGATAATAAAAGATATTATACACTAAATTACTTTTTTAAAATGAAGTTTGGTCAAAAAGTGTTTAAAGTTCCTTTAGATATTAATAGTACTTGTCCTAATCAAATTAATGGTGGATGTATTTATTGTTCTAATAAATCTAGTGCTACAATAAGTAATAATACCCTTGATATTTTAGAACAATTTGAAAATGGGAGAAAAATTATGGAGCAAAAATGGCCAGATAGTTTGTATATTCCTTATTTTCAATCTGGCACTAATACTTATAATGATAAAAATATAGTTAAAAATTATGTTGATAAGTTGTTAGTATTACCTAAAGTTGTGGGAATTGATATTGCTACTAGACCAGATTGTTTAACTGATGAATGGTTAGATTATTTAGATGAATTAAATAAAAAGACTTTTTTAATTGTAGAACTTGGTTTACAAAGTAGTAATAATAATACTTTAAATTTTATAAATCGTGGACATAATAGTGAAGTATTTAGGGATGCTGTAAAAAGATTACACGAAAGAAATATATTTGTTGTTGCGCACATTATAAATGGTCTACCATATGAGGCTAAAGAAGATATGTTAAATACAATAAAGTTTGTTAATGATTGTGGGATTGATGGGATTAAAATACATATGCTTTATGTAGCAAAAAATACCCCTTTAGCTAGTATTTATGAAAAAGATAAGTTTCATATTCTAACTAAAGAGGAATATATTGATATTGTTTGTAACCAATTAAGGCTTTTAAACAAAGATGTTGTTGTTATGAGAATAACTGGAGACCCAACTATAGATGAATTGATTGCTCCGGATTGGCTTATAAAGAAGTTTGTGGTTTTAAATGATATTGATAAAGAAATGGTTAAAAGAAATATTTATCAAGGAGACTTAGTTTAGTCTTCTGTTTTTATTATTTCATATAATTTATCAACAATTAAATTTATTACTTCTTCTTTATTTTCTTTTCTGGTTTCTTTTGTTACTTTTAATGAACCATTGTAATTTGTGTTATTATCCTTATTATATATGCTAAAGTAAACTGTGCTATCATCGCCAGATAAGTTATGAGGATCCACTCTATTTAGTTTACCTGTTATACCTATTCCATAATTAGAATTGGTAAATTCAGATATTTTTTTACTCATTTCAATAGCAGTTTCTATACTATAAACTGAATATGTATCAATTATTTCTTTTGGTACACCCATTTTTATTTTAAATTCATTTGAGTAAGTTACTGCACTAAATTTTAGAATTTCACTAGCTCCAGGGATATTTGTAATGGCATTAGCAAGAGCTCCGCCGGTACAAGATTCCATTGTTGAGATAGTTTTATTTTGTTTAGTTAATATTTTTACTATTTCTTCTAATTTCATAATAACCTCAATCAATACTTACTAGTTCATATAGAGTTGTACCTAAACCTAGTCTTTCTGCTTCTTCCACTATATGAATTGCATTTTTATCAAGCATTCGCATCCTTAAAGAGTTTGCACCATTTTCAGTTAAATTCATAATTGTATCATAACAACATTTATCTAATGCAACAGGGTCTAGGGATGCAAATATTCCTATATCTGCAATTTCTGGATTTTTTGGATTATTATCGCAATCACAATCTATTGAAATATTATTGGCAACGTTTATATAAACAATATTTTCAGGATTGAAGTAGTCCACGACAGACTTATCTGCTTCAGCCATACTTTCTAGAAAATCATCTTGTTTAGTTTCTAATTTACAGCATTCATCTGGTACAGTTGTCTTTCCTGCAGAATGAATCCATGCTTTACCATTTTTGGAAGCAACTCCGATTGACATATTCTTTAGAGCTCCGCCGAAGCCACTCATTATATGGCCTTTAAAATGAGATAACATAAGCATAGAATCATAATTTTTAATATGACTTCCAACATAGTTTATGCCATTTAAGTGTTTTCCACCATTTATAGGAATTTTAATTTCACCAGCCTCATCCATAATATCGCATGGAGCTATGTCATAAAAGCCATGGTCTTTGATAACTTGCCAATGATTACTTGGATTCATTCTTTTTCCAGCATAAGCTGTGCAACATTCTACAATTGTACCATTTAATTTGTTTACTAAACCTTTAATTAAATTGGGATTTAAAAAATTATGTCCACCTGGTTCTCCGGTAGAAATCTTAACTGCAACTTTTCCTTTTAATTCATGATTTAAACTTTCATAAATTTTAACTAAGCTTTCACTTGTTATTTCTTTTGTAAAATATACTTTACTTTTCATTGTATCAATCCTTTCATGTATTTATGATAATACAATTTTGAAAATATGTCTAGAAAACTATACAATTTAATATTATTTTTATATAATGAACTTATCAGGGGCCTCGATATAGAAGGAGGCATTTTGAGAAATTTTTTTAGATTTTTATTTTATATAATCTGGGAATATTTTTATTATAGAAAACAATAATTATAAAATGACTTCCAAAATAGGAAGTTGTTTTATAATTACTATTTTGGATAATATTCTGACATTCAACCTTATTCGAAATCATTTTTAAATGAACAGCCATTACTTTCCTAATAAAAATTAAAAAAGAACTATTATCTAGTTCTTGTCCCCGTAAAGTATTTTCGCTAAATGTTGTAGAGTTTGATGGTCTGTTATTATGTCCTTGTTCTCTAATATGTAATCTATCATTTCTTGTAACTGTTCTTCCGTTTTTAACATATTCAGTGTTATTGTTGCCATTTCGTATGGAAGATTCAGACCGTGCATCATTTTCACTAATTTCCTTTGAATTGTTAATATATCCATCTTCATCACTCGCAATTTGATTATAAGATATGTATGTATTTTTTTCAATGATTTTAAATAAATTATTAGAGTTTTTTACTAACAGAATGTTAATATCTCTCCTCTTAATGTAGTATCATAATATTTACATATAATATCATTAGATATATCTGATTTGACATTTTGTTTAAATTGCGGTATATTATTGTCATAAAAAGCAGATGTTGCTAAATTCGAAGCGGTGCCATTAATGACACTTTCGGACGGCAATATTTGCTTTTTTAAGCTACTGAATTCTATAATGATTTTACCAACATTTCCAGGTACACCGTTAAACTCAAAATTTTTAATACCTTAAAAATTTCATAAAATTAAAATCAAATATTTTTGTTGTTCATCAGATGTCATTTATTTCCAAACATTATTCATCTTTTTATACATTCTTATTGCATCATTAACAAACAGATATAATACTGGTCATATACCTACTTTATGCTACCTACAAGATAGCATAATTAAAAATTCTTCATTTTTTTGTGTTATTTTTATTTTTATGATAATCTTCCTTTATAAAATTGTTTTATTTCTTCTTCTGTAGGAATATAATCTTCTTTTAAAATCCATACTTTATCAATTAATTTTATCAATGGACTATTGGTATCAACTTCTACATTATCACTCCAAAATTGTGTTTCCAAAGAACTACCGTTTTTTAGTTTATTGTCCATATTATTCTACTTCCTTCAACCTAATATATTTTATCATTTTTTCTACTTAAATCAATATATTTGAATTTAGTTTGTTTTTCCGAATAATATTTCTCCACCGACTTCATTATTCAAAGTAGATAAATTCCTTCCATTTTTCGATTTGATGATGAATTGCAACAGCATATCTTCATCATATATTCTTTTAAAAAAAGAAATATAAGACCCCCAACTACTAATTCTTTCATTGTTATTAAATATACTTAAAATACTATTTAATTGTTCTTGACTTTCTATATTTACACTTCTATTAGCTTCCACTTGTGTTGGACATTATCAAAAATCTTCAGTATCTTAAAACTATGCTGGTTTTACATCAGTGTAGTCATCTGTTGGATATTATCAAAAATCTTCAGTATCTTAAAACCAAAAAGAGTTTATTAATTATCTTCAAAAAGTTGGACATTATCAAAAATCTTCAGTATCTTAAAACAGCAATTATGGGTGAACCAGCTACATGGAGGTTGGACATTATCAAAAATCTTCAGTATCTTAAAACACGATACGACCCATTAATTTAGCACTATCAGTTGGACATTATCAAAAATCTTCAGTATCTTAAAACATTTATATTATCTTCCGTCATACAATGATTGTTGGACATTATCAAAAATCTTCAGTATCTTAAAACTTGTTTACCCTCAAAACAATAAACATCATGGTTGGACATTATCAAAAATCTTCAGTATCTTAAAACACGCCTACATTAGTAACAGAATTTGGTCTAGTTGGACATTATCAAAAATCTTCAGTATCTTAAAACGTCACGCAATATGGCTAAGCAATGGTAATCGTTGGACATTATCAAAAATCTTCAGTATCTTAAAACACGTCTTGGTAGCTGTACTATCTATTTTCAGTTGGACATTATCAAAAATCTTCAGTATCTTAAAACAAGCCTCCACCTTATCAATTATGTTGATAGGTTGGACATTATCAAAAATCTTCAGTATCTTAAAACGCTTTTTTATATTTCATACTTTTAAAATTAGTTGGACATTATCAAAAATCTTCAGTATCTTAAAACTTTTGGAGTGGTACTTGTGGAACTATCATAGTTGGACATTATCAAAAATCTTCAGTATCTTAAAACCTCATATATTTATAAGCACCATACTAGTAAGTTGGACATTATCAAAAATCTTCAGTATCTTAAAACTCTGATGTTGCTCTATTATCTGGAAGAAACGTTGGACATTATCAAAAATCTTCAGTATCTTAAAACACTGGTTACATAGTAAAGGAGCTGATTAAAGTTGGACATTATCAAAAATCTTCAGTATCTTAAAACATATCATTAGACAGTATCTATTAAAGATACGTTGGACATTATCAAAAATCTTCAGTATCTTAAAACCTTTGTTGCTTAAATATTGGTATGTATCATGTTGGACATTATCAAAAATCTTCAGTATCTTAAAACTTTCCATATAGCATATTTTGCCTATTTAAAGTTGGACATTATCAAAAATCTTCAGTATCTTAAAACAAATTTACAATAATAATCGGATACATCATAGTTGGACATTATCAAAAATCTTCAGTATCTTAAAACATGCTTTACCTATATTGACTAAATTTTTTAGTTGGACATTATCAAAAATCTTCAGTATCTTAAAACAGCAAGGTACTAATAAAACATATTATGCTTGTTGGACATTATCAAAAATCTTCAGTATCTTAAAACGTACTACGACATAAAGGTTTTTTGTGTAATGTTGGACATTATCAAAAATCTTCAGTATCTTAAAACATACTCCTCATTTATTGATTTATGATTATGGTTGGACATTATCAAAAATCTTCAGTATCTTAAAACTAGTTGTAGTATTATACCAGTAAAAATTACGTTGGACATTATCAAAAATCTTCAGTATCTTAAAACGCTTTGTAATTAATAATTGCTTCTTTATCTGTTGGACATTATCAAAAATCTTCAGTATCTTAAAACAAGCAAGGAACAAATAAAACTTATTATGCGTTGGACATTATCAAAAATCTTCAGTATCTTAAAACAATACTTTATCGGATACATCTGGAATAGTAGTTGGACATTATCAAAAATCTTCAGTATCTTAAAACTTAGGTGGATATTGATATTTTTCAGATTCAGTTGGACATTATCAAAAATCTTCAGTATCTTAAAACTCAAGAACTTTCATGTCAACAACTTTCATAGTTGGACATTATCAAAAATCTTCAGTATCTTAAAACAGATTAAGTAAGTGCTTATTTGTTTCAAAAGTTGGACATTATCAAAAATCTTCAGTATCTTAAAACCTTTGTTGCTTAAATATTGGTATGTATCATGTTGGACATTATCAAAAATCTTCAGTATCTTAAAACTTTCCATATAGCATATTTTGCCTATTTAAAGTTGGACATTATCAAAAATCTTCAGTATCTTAAAACTAGCACTATTACTTATAAATTAAATGGAGTGTTGGACATTATCAAAAATCTTCAGTATCTTAAAACGGCTAGTAATATTTATACTACACAATTTGCGTTGGACATTATCAAAAATCTTCAGTATCTTAAAACCCGTTCCAACGATGAGTTGCTTCATTTATGGTTGGACATTATCAAAAATCTTCAGTATCTTAAAACACAATAAAATCAACTAATTCTAACATAAAAGTTGGACATTATCAAAAATCTTCAGTATCTTAAAACTGAATTAGGCATTAAATATTTATCTTTAAAGTTGGACATTATCAAAAATCTTCAGTATCTTAAAACTATGTGTATTTTATAAAATTTTCTTAATTTGTTGGACATTATCAAAAATCTTCAGTATCTTAAAACTGAGGGAGAAGTAACATTTGCTGAAGATGTGTTGGACATTATCAAAAATCTTCAGTATCTTAAAACCATACAGCCTCTATCTTCCAAGTCGGTATAGTTGGACATTATCAAAAATCTTCAGTATCTTAAAACACGGCGACAGTTACTGGACAGAATGGGAGGGTTGGACATTATCAAAAATCTTCAGTATCTTAAAACCTATAGACATAATATCACATATATTATAGATTGTCTATAAAAGATTTAATAATACTGTCAAATACAACTTTATCACATGTTATTTCTTGGTGAAATTTATATTCTTTATTTATAATACTTGATAACAAATACATTTTTTCTTTTTTGTTTTTAAAAATTTTTTTGTGAATTCCATAACTAAAGTACTCTTCTAACAAATTTTCAATTTCTTGTTCAAAATAATCAACCGGCCATATCTCTTTTAAATATTCAATCAACAGTTCATAATTAATATTTCTAATTTCATCAGAAATCAATATATTATAATCTTTTACATTTAAGTATGAATTAACATCAAATGTATAGCAATTATCTAAATTTCTACTCATTTGAAAAAATGAAGAATTATATATAATGATATAAGTTTTATTAATATTATAGCTAACTACAAAATGTAAAATATTCTCAAAGTCCTTTATTAGTCTTGCATAGTTTATTTTTGTATTTATATTTTGTATTATCACTTTATCTATAATCTCTTCTGGAATTAATTCGAATTCTAAATTCATGTTACTTTTTAAATATTCTATTTGTTTAAGAAAAGCACTGTAAAATTCATCTTTTTTATTAATATCTATTTCATTATACTTTATTAATATAAAATCATATAATAATGTATTTTTCTTAAATTCAAGTTCCTTAATAATCCCAGCAATAGTTGTAATATCTATAAATACACAATCTTTTTTTAAAATTTCTTTGTTCTCTATAAAAATATTAGACATTTCATAAAAGTATTTGTAGAATTCGATATATTTATCATAGTTGGTTATTAACACTTTATTATTTTTTTCTATTGTTATGTTTTCTTCTACTTTTCCTGCAAGTTTAAGGTTTGTCATATATCACCTCCAAAAACTATAAGTTCTTTTCCGCCTACTAAAGCATCAAATTTATTTTGTTCACCTTTTAAATATATCATTTCTTCATATTGTTTTTCCGTTACTTTCAATAGAGCAATATTTCCTTTTTGTGGCAATATTTTATTTATTTTTGATGTTAATTGCCTGTATGCTTGATCATTTTGAATTACTTTGGCATATACGGAATATTGCAACATATAAAATCCAATAGATATTAATTTGTTATGAAACCTTTGATAAGTTCTTTTATCTTCATCTTCAAGCATTGGTAAATCGTATATAAGTAATAATCTCATCTGTTTATAATAGTTTACGTATTCCATAATATTTTAGGAAAATTAATTTTACTTAAATCTCCAGTTTCTAAAAAATTAGTTAAATCTTGTAAGTAAAATGTTATAACATTGTGGATTTTGTAACTATTATTTCTGTATTCTACTCTCTCATTAACTATGTTTACTAATTTACCTTTTAAAGATGGTGTTAGATATTCTTCTTCAGCTGTACTTAATATTTTGAAGACATAATAATCTATCATTGGCCTAAACACTTCAATAAAATCATCTGCCAAATTGAAAGTATTATATTCATTTTTGTGACATATTCCAAATGATGGTTGATATCCTAAAGCCACAATTTCTTGTGATATTTTGCTTCTTATTATTTGGTATCCATAGTTTAAGCAAAAATTTATAATGTCTTCATTGAATCTTTTAAAGCTAATTCCAAAAAGTTCTTTAAAGTAAGTACGACTAGCTAAACCTTCTCTGTTAGTCGCATCACCGAACTCTATGGTATTAAAGTAATCATCAAGTATTTGTAATTTTTCTACTTTATCTAAGTGTAATAAAACATCTCTTTGATTTTGAATTTTACTTTTTACAATTTCAGTCCATAAATAACCTTTTACGCTATTTCCCCATAATATTTGTTCTTTATTCTTCTTTGGCGCTCTTACGTTATTGTAAAGTGTTGTTAAAGTTCCAACTGGTCTGTGAGAACTATCTGTTAAAACTACGTTAATTCCTTTTTCACATAATTCACTTAAAAGTTTTAATGAGACAAGACATCTAGCATCATCTAAAATTAATGTACTTATTTCATCAATGTTTATACGATAACTATCACCACTATATTGTATGACAATATTATTTAAATCTAAATTTATTTTTGTTGCTTCGCTTATTAATATACTGCGAAACGCCATATTCACTAAATAAAAAGAGACTACCTCAAGGGTAGCCCCGGTTTCCTCATTAAGAGTTATAATAAGAAAACTGAATGATTTTTGGCAATGCCCACCAACTTTGGTCATTGCACTTATAATATACCCTATTTAATCATGAATGTCAATCTTTTTTGACATTTTCCTATTGGGCTATAATCAATTATTGAAAAACCTAGGTCACTTTTTGTAAAAGCTTGCTCTGATTTCAACACAATTTTATCTAATGTTTTATGATAGTAGCTAACTTCTCCTTTAATTATCGAACCATCTTTTTTATTTATTTCTATGGTATTACCATTATACAATGTTGTTTTATATTGAACGTTATACGTCCCTATATTTTTTTGGTAATACTTTATATATTCATTATTTTCTTTATTTACTTTACCAGTCTTAAAATTGTAACATGTACATGGAATTGGCACAAAAACAAAGCAGTTTTTATCAATGTTGTAATATACTTCTATTCCAGCTTGTGCTAGACTATCATAAGCTAGATAAGTAGTATCTTTTTTGTTAATTGTTTTTTTGTTAACCAAATATGGTTCATTAATTGGTGTATAGTATCTTAGTTTTTTTACAACAGGGCCATTTTCGCTCATTCTAATGCCATGTGTTATATAATCAAACTCATCTTCTTTTGATAGACTATTAATTTCTCTTTGATAAGCTTCAAATGGACTTATGCCACTGTCTTTATATATTTCATATATCTTTTTAAGCTTGTTATAAAATTCTTTGTGTTGAGATTGACATAACAGTGTTTCATTTTTAGAATCATCGAATAATTTTTCTAATAGATTTAAATCTACTTTATAATCATATATATCATTAATTTGTTCAATTTTGTAGTATTTATCTTCTTTTTTTATCACTTTATATAAATTGGCATTAAATAATTTTTTATTGGGGTCTTTATTTACTTCAGGTGAATACATAAATTTTGGATTTGTGTCACTTATTTCTTTTAAGTCTTTGATGTAATCATCATATTCAATCTTATCATCTTTTGTATTATAGTATTTTAATTCTATTCCAATATCTTGCATTATTTTTTTACTGTTATCTTGAATAAAAAAGTTAGCATCGTTTTGAAATTTCATAATTTTTTTACCAATTGATGTCGTTGGTAACAAAGCCAATATAGAAGCATCTACGGCATGGTGGAATGGCCTTTCGCCTGCATCTCTGTCCTTTTCTAAGTTATATCTTTCTCTGATATCATGCGTTAGTTGCCCTGGCGTAGACATTGTTAATATTTTTTTGCCATTATTCTTAAATTCGAGGTAATTATTAAAAATATTAATTTGTCTAACTAATTCTTTAGTTGCGTAAGCTGTATCACGTAAATTTCTATTAAAGAATCTAGTTTTATATTTAGTGAGATCACCATAAAATAGAAAATTTTCTTTTTTTAGTTCACTTATATTCTTATTACTTTTAATTCTATTTATAAAACTCTCTTTATCACTTCCATTAAGATATTGGAGTGGCGTTCTATTTCCCTTTTTACTATTACAGTCTGCACAACTTATTGTTCTATTATCTAAACTATCATTAAATGAATCACTTCTTGGAAGAATGTGCTCTATTTCATCAGAACCATTTATTAAATAGTTGATATTAATGGACTTATTACAATATGGACATAAGCCGTTGAATTCTTCATATAACATTATTTTCGTTATTTTCTTTTTTGTTATTTGATTTATGTCATAACCAAGTGATTTTAAGGTTTTCTCTGCTTTATCATGAAGTTCTTTATTCTTTTTGTTCATAGAAATATACATATTTCTTTTGTCATTTCCACTCAGTTCTTCTTTGGCTGACTCTATGGCAATTGCATAAGGTAAAGATTTCATATCTTTTACTATCTCATTAATAACTTTTTCTGCTTGTCTTAAGGTCTTTTTAACTTGAGGTGATGCTACAATGTCATCTATAAAACTGGAATTTAAAATTAATTTCCCTTTATTTTGTTTTTCATATCTTTCGATGAAAATTTCTCTCGATTTTTTGCCATAGTCTTTTAGTTTGTAAACTTGCATGTAGTTTTTTTGTAAACTTAACATGTCATTACAAGCCCTTTTTAAGACTTTTTCACACAAAGCATGATATCTTAATTTTTTCCTCTTTGATTTAAAAGTTTCTTTAAGTGCATCTTTATCATTTTCATATAATGGCATAACCATGCTACTAATCATATTTATAAGTTCCACATTTCCAGGCACTAGCATAAAGTAGTTAATAATTTCATTATATTTATCAATGTTCTCTAATTTAAAAATTTCCATATTTGCATTATTTTTAGCAAATATTTTTTTGATTGATCTATAGGTATTCATAGTTGACATGTCCGGTTTATTGGAATCATGATCTTTTTGACGATATCCAGACATGTTGTTTACAGTAGTGGCAAATAAATCTTTTAACAAGCCTTTAATAGTTACATTTTCTTTATCAAGGCAATATTTAAACACCCTATTTAAGCCACTTTCTTTTAATTTATATGTTTTGTTATTCGTTAAATAAAAATCTTCTTTATTGTTAATTTCATCAATGTTTAGAAATGATACATTTATAAAATCATTTAATAAATTAAACTTTTCAGCATAAAAATTGTCAGTTGAGGCACATTTTTCGTCCGGGTCCACCTCACATCTTCCTATTAAATCCTCAAATATATATTTTTCATATTCTGGATTTATATCTTTTTGTTCTTTATACTTTGTTACATCTTCTTCTGTTTTAAATCTACCAAAGTTAGTTAAAGAATTTAGTCCACCGGGGCCTTCCCAAAATTTACGTTTTCTATTTAATGTTTGTATAATTCTTTCTATAACATCTTCTGTTATTTCTGGATAATATTCTTGTTGTGTTTTTAAAACTTTTCTAATTTCTTTTTCATTATCTTTGCTTGTTACAGTTTCCCTTTGAGCTCGATATTTGTTATTAATACTATTTAAAAACTTATCTCTATAGTATTCACAAGGATATTTTTCTTTTAAATCTACAAAACTTACTTCTTCATCACCATATGGAATATATCCACGATGCACTGCCATATATGTTAAAATATTTGTGATGTCTTGTTTTGAGATTTTTTCATTTAATCCTTTACACCTCGTTTCAATCAATTTTGTGTCAATTGTAAGATTATTCGGAAAGTTTATGCTATTTAATATTTTTAAAATATCTTCTTTTCTTGTGTCCTTTCTTTTTAATCTTCTTCTTGAATTTCTAAAATTACGGCGGTCACTTGCGCCATTACTTATACTGAACTTTTTCACACCATAGGATTTAATTTCGTTTGTTTCTGCATTAACTACAGACCAACCGACATTGTTTATTCCTAAGTCTAGTCCTATAATATACTTCATTTTATTACCTCCACACTCATTGTATCAGATATATATTGATAAGTCTATTATTTTTACAGATTATTATGAATTATTTTCATTGTACTCTTCTAAGTCATCTTTCCAGTCTTTGGAAACGAAAGCATCTTCACAAAACATATCTACCGCTTTTTTTATAGATTTGAATAAGTTGTGAGTCCCTTTGTTTCCTTTTCCAAAGTTTGAAATATTTTTTTCATCAATTCCAATATTAGTGCCTTCACTAAAAGAATCTATGTCTGCTCCAAGATAAAGAGCAATAGCACCAAAATGACATTCCTTGATGCATGAGGCACAGCCCCAGCAGTCCTTAGGATATTTGATAAAGGCTTTTTTCTCTGAGTCCTGATATATCAGGCTTCCCGGGCATACACTTGTACACATGCCACAGCCCTTACACTTTGCTTTATCAAT
>OJNI01000690.1_pt1 | contig 21800 bp, 17 predicted proteins | sample 1597441 | NCBI WGS metagenome assembly OJNI01 (sample SAMEA2452131, study PRJEB22498) | human gut metagenome | reverse complement strand
GGCATACGACATCGGTTACGGCGGTTTGGATCACGTGTTAGCAAGCGGTCATAACGTGAATGTATTGGTGGTTGATACCGAGGTATATTCAAATACTGGAGGTCAATCAAGTAAATCAACCAAACTCGGGGCAGTTGCTGAATTTGCTAACTTTGGTAAAAGAACTGTGAAAAAAGATTTATTTAAGATAGCATCGTGCATACCAAATTGTTATGTAGCATCCATTTCACTCGGAGCTAACATGATGCAAGCAATCAAAGCTTTCAACGAAGCTGAAGCTCATGAAGGACCAGCAATCATAATTGCTTATTCACCATGCATTGAACATGGAATTAAAACTGGTATGACCACATCAAGTGAAGAACAAAAACTAGCAGTAGAATGTGGATACACAATTCTAATGAGATATGATGGAAAATATCATATTGACTCAAAAGAACCAGACTTTAGCAAATATGAAACATTCTTAGATAATGAAGTAAGATTTAATGCCTTAAAAATAAAAGATAAAGAGTTAGCATCTAAATTACTTGAAAGTCAAAAAGAAAATGCTAAAAACAGGTATGAATATTACAAGAAAATAAGTGAATAAAATCACTTATTTTTAAATACAAAAAAAAGTGGAGATTTCCGAAGAAATCTCCTAAAAGAATAAAAAGGGGTTGACTAGTGTGATACTAGCACCAATTCGCCTTCTTTAAGTGAATTGGTGATTACTATCTTAATCGAAAAAGTGTAATTTGTCAAGCTATTTTTGCAAATTTTTGATATAATTATTAAGGAGGTATTTATGAAGTTAGAACAACTACCTAAAATTGGTCCCAAAACCATAAATATTTTAAATAAAATTAACATAAATACAGTTGAAGATTTACTAACATATTATCCATATCGTTACAATGTTATTAAATTTATAAACATAGATGAAGTAAATGAAAATATGATTTGTTATATCAAAGCCAAAGTTTTAAGTGTTCCTAAAGTTGCATATATAAAGAAGAATTTTAATCGTCTAGATTTTATTGCATCAAACAACAACCAAGATTTCAAAGTCACTATTTTTAATCGTGCTTATTTAAAACAAAGTCTAACTTTAGATAAAGAAATAGTTTTAATTGGTAAATTTTCCAAACTAAAAAACAGTTTTGTTGCTAATGATATTAAATATAATATGCATGAAGAACGTATTGAACCAATATATCATTTAACAGAAGGTTTAAAAAACTCTAGTTTAGAAACAATGATATCTAATGCTTTAAAAGAAAATATATCTTTAAATGATTATATACCATCTTATTTATCAGAAAAATATCATTTCTTAAATAAAGATGAAGCGATTAGAAAAATTCATCAACCAGAGAGTCCTAGTGATATAAAAAATAGTATGTTAAAACTCATATATGAAGAATTATTTATTTATACGTTTAAAATAAACTATTTAAAAAGTATTAATAAAGTAACTAATGGTTTACCAAAGAAATTTGATGAAACCCAAATACAAGATTTTTTATCAAGCTTAAATTTTGAATTAACTAAAGACCAATTAACAACTATTGAAGATATCCTAAAAGATATGAAAGAAAATAAAAGAATGAATAGATTAGTTCTTGGAGATGTAGGTTCAGGAAAAACAATTGTAGCATTTGTTGCTATTTTAGCAAATTACTTTTCTGGTTATCAATCAACATTTATGGCTCCAACAGAAATTCTTGCTAAACAGCATTTCACATCTATCAAAGAATATTTTAAAGAATATGATATCAATATAGCTTTATTAACAGGAAATTTAACTAAAAAACAAAAAGAAAATATATATAACCAAATTAGTAATGGAAAAATCGATATTGTAATTGGTACCCATGCATTATTAAATGATAATTTAACTTTTCAAAATTTAGGTTTAGTTATCACTGATGAACAACATCGTTTCGGAGTTAATCAAAGAAATTTACTTCAAAACAAAGGTCTAAATGGTGGGGCTGATGTCCTTTATTTATCAGCAACTCCAATTCCTAGAACATATGCTTTAACTATCTACGGTGACTTAGATTTATCTCAAATAAAGACAAAACCAAATATCAGAAAAGAGATAATTACTAAAATAGCTAGTGAACAAAACATTAAAGAAGTTTTATTTAAAATGTATGAAGAATTGAAGTTAAACCATCAAATATTTGTTGTATCTCCTTTAATTGAACAAAATGATGAACTAAACATAAATAGTGTTATTGAACTAAAAGAAAAACTAAACAAAGCATTTAGTAACAAAGTTAGAATTGAAATTCTTCATGGTAAATTAAAACAAAAAGAAAAAGATGAACTTATGAAAGAGTTTCAAGAAAATAAGATAAACATATTAATATCAACAACAGTTATTGAAGTAGGAATAGATATTCCTAATGCATCAATGATGGTAATTTATAATGCTGAAAGATTTGGTCTTGCAACACTTCACCAACTTCGAGGTCGTGTAGGTAGAAGCAATATTCAAAGTTATTGTTATTTAGTAACAAATAATAGTAATAATGAAAGATTAAAAGTAATGGAAAAATCATCAGATGGCTTTTATATTGCAGAACAAGACTTTAAGCAACGTGGTCAAGGAGACCTTTTCGGTGTAAAACAAAGTGGAGATATGTCATTTAAAATTGCTGATTTAAAAAGAGACTTTAGCATATTATCTCAAGCCAATATTGATGCAGAAAATTTCCTAGTAAGTAAAAAATATCAAGAATATGAATATTACAATAATATTATAAAAGAAATAGACTTTTTAGATTAAAGAGGATAGTAATGATAAGCATCACAAAATTAAAAGACATAAGTTATACCTTTAAAAAGTTTATGTAATTTTGCAGATTATTTTAATTATTCTATTGATTATGTTTTAGGATTAACAAATATAAGAAAAAATCCAAATTTAATTAAAGGGTTAGATTTAATCAAACTTGGAGAAAATATCAAAAGGATAAGATTACAAAACACAAGCTTGTATAACTAGATATGAAAAAGGTTTAATATGTATTTCAACTTCTAATCTATACAAATTATCAAAAGAATTTAAAATATCTTTATCAGAATTATGTGGAAAAGTAAAAAGTCGTTAAAATGTTAACGATTTTTTTAAAATTAAAAAGCGGACCTCTCTAAGAGGTCCTTCAGGGGGTTTTGGTTGATCTCTTCACATTGAGATTCGTAAGAGAGATCAGGTTATTAGCATGACTTGTATCATGCTAGTATAATCTTAATATTTTTTTTGAAGTTTGTCAATAACTTTTTATAATAATTTTAAAATTTTACAAAATAACTTTTTTATCTTGCATCATATAGCAAACATATGTTATTATATAAATGCGGGGTAAAATCAAAAATAAAGGAAGAAATTATGATCTTAAATGTAAGTGGAAGAACAGATATAATTGCATTTTATGAAAAGTGGTTTATGAATAGATTAAATGCTGGTTTCGTTGATGTAAGAAATCCCTTTAATCATAATCTTGTAAGTAGAATTAACTTTAGTGATGTTGATTTAATTTTATTTTGTACTAAAAACCCAATTCCAATATTAAATGATTTAGACAAAATAAAAATTCCTTTTATATTTCATGTTACCATAACACCTTATAAAAATGATATTGAACCAAATGTTATATTAAAAACAGAAATAATAAATGCTGTTAAAAAAATATCTACAATTATAGGAAAAGATAATATTTACATAAGATATGACCCCATTTTTCTAAGTGATAAATACAATATTGTTTATCATATTAAAGCTTTTAACAAGTTATGCACATTATTAAAGGGATATGTAAATACTATAATTGTTTCTTTTCTTGATGAATACAAAAATGTTTTAAAAAATAAAAATATTTTAAAATATCGTCAGTTTACTGAAAATGAATATAAATTAATCGGTGAAAATTTTAGTAATATAGCAAGGACTAATAACATGGTAGTACAAACTTGTTTTGAAGATAGAAACTTAACAGAATATGGATTTAAAAAAGGAGAATGTTTATCACATGAACTTGCATATAAACTTACTGGTAAGACTTATAAATCATGGAAAGCTAGAAAAGAAAGAAAATGTGAATGTGTAGAAATGGTAGATGTCGGATGTTACAATTCATGTAAACATTTTTGCAAATATTGCTATGCAAATTATGATGAAAAAATGGTTAATGAAAACTTTAAAAATCATGATGTAAATTCATCTCTTTTATGTGGAAATTTAAAAAAAGATGATATAATAAAAGTAAGAAATAAGTAAATGCACTTAAAAGTTGATAGCAAATAACAAGCAAATAAAATATAATTAAATAACGAAAGGAAAATAAATATGAAATTTGGTGAAAATTTAAAAAACATTAGAAAACAAAAAAATATTTCTCAAGAAGAATTAGCAGAAAAACTTGGAGTATCAAGACAAAGTATATCAAAATGGGAAACGGGAGAAAACTTTCCTAGCATGAACAACATTATGTGTTTATGCGATATATTTAAGTGTAAAATAAATGATTTAGTCCATGAGAATTTTACAGATATAGACTCTTTAGATAGTGAAATAAAAGAAAGTGTCGTAAAGTTTAAAAAAGAAAAACAAATAAAAGTAAAGTTAATAAGTAAAATAATTTATGTATTAGCAAATATAATTAATAAACTATTTATTGGTGTATCTGTTTTAATAAGCATAATAATTCTTGCTTTACCATTTGTATCTAAATCTTTAAGAATTGAAGATACTGACATTTACATGTCAAATATTAGAGTGGGTGATATTACAACAAATGGTGAACTTGCTAATGAGTATTTAAATAGTCACAGTACTACAGAAATTATATTTTATGTAGAAATTATTTTACTTGGTGTTTTAATAAGTATAATTTGTATTGCCAAAGTATTTGAATGTTTATATAAATTATTCTTTAACATTCATAATGGAGATACACCATTTACTTTAGAAAATATAAATTGTATTAAAAAAATATCTTATTTTATAATATTTTATGTTGTATTTAGTTTTATTTATGGTCTTATGTGTGGCATTATAATGAAAATAGATTTTAAGGCTGAACTAGAATTATCAGATATTGTTTATGCTTTAATAATTTATAGTATTTCATTTATATTTGAATATGGATATGAACTTCAACTAGATAGTAAAAGTAAAATGTACGAAAATTAATTTGACAATACCCTCATTTAGTGTTAAAATATAGCTCTAATCGGGGGTTTTAAAATGGATGTAAATACATTTTTCTTACTTTTCGGAGGTATTAAAGCATATGCAATGTTTTTAGCAGATTGCTTTATGGGTCAAAAAAAAGTATCAGATTTTATCTTACAAGAAAACTTTTTTTACATGGCTAAATTTAGTTTAGCAATATGTTGTTTGTTAGTTGTAAAAGATGAATTAATTGAAGGCTCAAAAAACAATTTTATTTGTAAAACAATTGATGAAGGTATTCTAAATTGTGTTGATAAAGTTGCCACAAAAACAAAAGATGGTTTTGAAATAGATGGTTTTACATTTAAAAATCCTGAAGAAATAGTGGGACTAATTAGAAATAAACTAGCACATGGAGAATTTATAATAGATTTAGAAAATAAGAAAGTTTCATTTAAACTTGAAAATTCTATGATGTCTCTAGGAATGACTAATGTTATAAATATGATTTCTAAGTCTATGGACATTTATCATTTAAATTCATCAAATACTGAATATAAAAATGATATTGTAGTAATTAATAAAAATGATAAAACTAGAACTAAATCATTAAAAACTAAAAGTGAAATAAAAGGTTTTTTAAGAACATTTAGTAGAATGCGTTTTAGTTTTAAAAAACATGATGATGGACTTTTAAACGATGAAATGGCTAAAACAGTAGACATGGTTATAAGTGATTATGAAGCTGATTTTCCTTTAGATTTACTTGTAAAAGCTAAAAAGAAATTTGCTCAAAAAGGATACTCTTTTGATTGGGAAAAAACTTCATTAAAAGATGATTTAATTGAAGATATAACTAATTATGTTTATTATAACTATCCTAAAGATTTACCTTATGAATATCAAATAAGATTTATGAAAAAAGATTTAGAAAGTAGATTAAATCCCAAAAAGCATTTAGTAAAATCTTTTCAAAAAAATATGATGTTACTAGAGATTGCTTATAAAAAACAAACTGTTAATTATGGAGAAATTCTTGAAGAATATCAAAAAAATTGTAGTTATGATACAATTGGTCTAGAAGAATTAGCTACCACAACTTTTGCTCTTTTTGAAGCCATGTTTTCTTATGGAAATGATAAATTTTTAGAAAATAGTAATGAATACACCTTTTTACCAAGTGATGGCTTAGATTACAGCACTCTTGATTTAAGTCCAATAAATGTACTATATATAAATAAGGATAATGGATTTAAAAATAGTCTTCAAATAGAATTTACAAGTAAGAAGAAAAGAATTACAGAAATTGATGCTAAAATTTCTAAAAATGAACAAAGTTTAGCGCAAGTAACTAAAAGTGGTAATTTAAAAGCTAAAGCTATATTAGAAAGTAACTTACAAAAATCATATCAAGAAAGAGATAGACTTTATGAAGAATTAAAAACCTTACTTATAAGGTTAAATGAAATAAATCTTTATGAGAAATTTAATGAAAGTCACTTAAAAAATAAAGCAATAATTAATGGTATAAGAAATAGTATTTCTCATGGTAATTATAAAATAGAAACTGTTGATAATCGTATTTGTAAAATAGTTTTTGAAGACATTTATGAGGGAGTTCTAACATTTAAATGTGAAGTTCAAATCACAGATTTTATTAACATGATTTATAGAAATGAAGAACCAATTAAAGAATTCTTAAAAAAAGATGAAATTCTAAGAAGAATATTAATATAAAGTGGATAAAACCACTTTTTTTGTTAAAAATAAAAGTGTGATAATTATGGTATTAAAAGATTTAATTATAGTATTTTTAATTTTACTAACAATTATTTTATATTTATTTAAAAAGAAAAATTATTTATTATTTATTCCATTCTTACTATGTTTTATTCATATAAAAGTAAGTAATGAAAACATATTATTTAAAACAGTTTATCTAACAGCATTTCTATCTATAATTATATCTTTAACAAATAAAATGTTGATAAAAAAGACTTTATCAACAATCATTATAATTATTTTAGTAAGTTATCCAATAACCACTCTTAAAATAAATAATTATGCGTCCTTAAATTATATTGTAGCTTTTAACAAATTACATGAAACTTTAAAAGAAAACTATGTTTTAAATGAACATAAAAAAATTAACTATGATAACTTATATCAAAAATATAAAAAAGAATTTAAAAATATAAATAATGAAATAAAATACTATCAAGTATTAGAAAACTATTTAAATGAATTTTATGATGCTCACATTGGTATAAAAAGTTTAACTAATAATTCTAATCTAGAAGAAGCAAAAGAAAAATTTTATAATAGATATTATGGTTTTAGTTTAAGTTTATTAGATAATATGACTTATGTAGCAACAAGTGTTTCCCCGGAAAGTACGGCATATAAAGCTGGTATCAGAGATGGATTTATCATAACTAAATGGAATGGTAATAATATTTCTGATGAGATAAAAAATCTAAAGTATCTAAGTGTTTCCCTACCCAATATATCTAATAAAAATGTCTTAAATTATTATATCCCCATTTATTTATCTGGAAGAGGAAATGAAGAAAATGAAATAACTTTTATTAATAATGAAGGAAAAGAACAAGTTATCAAATTAAAATCAATTGGTAATGGTTATAAATACATAAAAGAAAATATTAAAAAGTTTACCAAAAGTAATGATGAAGAAAATTTTACTTATAAACTGTTGGGAGTTACATCTTACCTAAAAATAACAAATGAAAAAGATAGTATAAAATATGTTAAAAACAAAATGAATAATATTGTTGATAATATAAATAAGGATAATGCTAAAAATTTAATATTAGATTTAAGAAACAATGAAGGGGGCAGTGATATTGTAGGAAGTGTTATTGCAAGTTTTTTTAGTACACAAGATTACCTTTATATTAAGGAAAGTATTTTAAAAGATAATAAATTAAAAAAGATAAATGAAATATATGCAAATGGTTATAAAAAGATAAATATTCCAACCATTATATTAGTTAATGGTAACACTAAGAGTGCTGGAGAAATACTTGCATATAACTTACAAAATGAAGAAAACATACTTGTGGCAGGATTAACCAGTACAAATGGCAGCATATCAACAGTTAAAAAGAAAATAATTATGCCCCATAATCTAATAATTTCCATTCCAACCATTGCTATTGGAAAAAAAGATGACATTATAATTGATAGTAACAATGAAAGAAATGGAGGATTAAAATTAAATATAAAAATACCTATAAATAGTAAAACAATAAATGATATTTTCAATGAAAATTATGAATACGAAGTAGAATATTTGTTAAATTATCAAAAAAATATTTAAATTTTTCAAAAATAGTGTATAATTAATACTAAGGAGGGCAACATGGGTAATAGTATTAGTTATGTTTTACTAGCGTTATTAATTTTTGTCATTAGTTTACTTATTTATTTTTTAATCAAATGGGCAGTTCGTGAAGGCATCAAAGAAGCATACCATGACATAACAGGAAAAACAACTTATGAAGATAAGAAAAATATAAAAATGGCAAAAGAAATTAAAGAAGGTATTAAAGAAGTTGCTAAGAAAAGAACTAGCAAGAAAAAGTAATACCTTTTTCTTTACACAAATTTGACAAAAATTACAATTTGTGATAAAATATATCTAACTAAGGGGGATAAAAAATGGTTGTGACTAGTAAAAATTTACTTTCTCTTTTAAATAGCTCTAAAATAAATTATAAAGAAAAAGAAGAAATAATTAAAAAATATGATAAATTATTAAGAAAAAATTTACAAAATACCAGTGAAGATGTTTTAGTAAACCTTCTTTTTAGTACCCAAGTACCTAAAAGTGCTAAAAAAGTAATATCTCAAGTAATAGATAGTAAATCTAGAGATTTTGTTTGTTTGAACAACTTTGAAAATGTGTTTAAAAAATATACTAATTTTAAAGAAAGTGACCTTTATAAAGCTCATTACCCTCATATTTTAAAAAGACACATTATAATAGATTTATATAATGATATTTTAAGTGTCTTAGAAAACCCAAAAAAAGATAAAAAATTAAAACAATTAATAATTTATTATGGTGTTGATAAATTTTTACTAGCAGAATTTCTATCCACATCTAGTAATGAAGATTTAATCAAGTTTTGTCTAGAAACTAAATTTACTAACATAGATAATATTGCTTATTTTTTATATAGTGAAAAACTAAGTTTAGAACAAAAAGAAGACATCATTAAAAGATTTGTAAGTGAATTTAATATTCTAGAAATATTAAAAAGCCCATCAACTGAAGAAGTAAAAAATAAAATAATTGAATTAAAAAGTAATGAGTTAGAATTAAAACTTAAAAATATTAATGAAAAAGAGTTAATTGATTTAATAACAACCAGTGAAAACTATCCCAAAGTAGTTTATGACATGTTAATAAGAAAAAAAACAGACATGTTACTTTCTGTTATTCAAAAAATGTCTTTCGAAGACTTTAAAAAAACATTAATTAAAATTAAGGATGCAAAAATTTCAACCATAATTATTAAAAATTTCCCATTAAAAACTAAATTAGTTTTATCATTAACCAGTGATATAAATGTTTTATCATGGATATATAATGATGCAATTTCTGCTGATATCAAAGAATTTATCTTGGATAAAAAAGAAAAAGATTTAAAATCCGCTATTAAATCTAGAAGTTTAAGTAGTTTAAAAATCTGTTATTTAAGAAATTCCAAAAACATTCCTTTAAAAGTTCAAAAACTAATAATTGAATTAAAGGATGAAGAATTAAAACTTGATTTAAATAAGAAACCATCATCAATTATAATATCAGAAATTTTATATGGTAACTATTGTGATTTATATAAATCGTTTATTATAAAAAATGGTAATTATGATGTAGAATTATTACTTGAAAAAAGTAATGAAGAATTAACTATTTTAGTTTTTGAAACCTTAAAAGACAGAATTAAAACTTATTTAAATAAATTAACTATGTTAGAACTAACAACTCTAGATTATTTTAAAACACCATATTCTAAAGAACTAGCAGTGACACAAAATAAAGATTTAATTTTATCTAAGATAAATAATACTAGCCAAGAAGAATTATATACATACTTAAAATCTTTAGAAACACATCGTGAAATAAAGAAATTAATCTTAAAAAGTATGAATATAAATGAAGATGATTTAGATAATTGTGTAGAATTAATTAAATATAATGACATTGATTTAGTAATTAAAAATTATAATAAAATAAAAAGTTTTATAAATAAATCAGGTATTCCTTTTGATGCTTTTATTCAATATGGTTGTGGCAGTGAAAACTATAAAAGCTGGTTTAATAAAGTACTTGAGATAATTGAATTTAACAAAGAAGAAGACTTTTATTCCGCAGCTAAATATTTAATGAGTGAATTATATCATGAAGACCAAAGTAAAGAAAATATAGTTTATAGTATTATAAATTATCTATCAATAATAGATGCTTTTAAAGATTGTTATTATTTAATAATGAATTTAGTAAATAATAATGTCTTACTAACTAAAGATGATTGTGATAACTTAAAAAGATTATTTGCATCAAGTTATAGTAAGAAAAATGAAGTAAGAGTTTTAGATGATATCAAATCCATAAGATTTAAAATACTAGAACAATATAAAGATATAATATTAAATTCAAGTTGTATTAAAGAATTAAAAAATATATTTATGGAAGTAATCTGTGGAAATGCTAGTAAATCATTAGAATATATCGGTGGTTCAAAAACATTAATTACTTTAAAAGAGATAGATAAAGAAAATGAGAAGATTTGTTTATTTATTGATGAATTGTTAAAGTTTTCTAAAGTAATTGAAGCAATAGAAAATACCAATAATATTGAAGGTTTGCGAAATATTTTAAAATACTTTATTATTGATAAACCAGATAACTTACTTATACTTGAAGCATCATTTATTAATTTTAAGAAAGATTTACAAAAATATTTGAAATAGATGCTAAAATTAATTTAACTTCATTAGATAGTGATGTTACCAAAAGTTTAGTTAATGAAGAATTATCTTCTAAATATGATACAATAGTATATGATTTTTCTAAGGTTAATTACTGTTTATATGCACACATTTTAAGTAGAAGTGAAAAAGTTGAAGATTTAATAAATGGTAATTCTCATAGTAAAGCAAACTTCTTATCAGTAAGTCCGATAAGTTTTCTTGGAGAAAAGTTCTATTTTGATAGAACATCAACAACATTTGCTATTGATAAAATTCCAACTGGTAGCTTTATTCATAGTTCTCTAGTAAATATGAGTACAAATTTTAGGATAACTAATAACTCTGGAGAAGTAAAAGAATTACATCGAACTGAAAGAGGAATATTAGAAACAAGTGCAGTAACTGCAGCAAATTCTGAAGTGTTGTTATATCGTGATGGCATAAAAATGAGTGGAATTATTTTACCTGGAGGAAGAATTCCAACCCTTGAAGAAATAACATTAGCTAAAGAATATAACTTACCATTTATTATAACTCAAGAAGTAATGACTTCAATACCTAATGTTAAAAAGGTATTTAGTCTAAATGATATTGACTTTGAGTTTACAAAAATACCAAAAGAATTAGAAGAAATATTAACATCCTTAACAATGGTTAATATTAATAAAACTTCAAGTATTTATACGGGAAGAGAAATCGCTTTAATTACGGATGCTCATTCATTATATGAACCAACTTTAGCAGTATTAGAAGACATTAGAAAAAATGGTATCAAAGAGATATATTCACTTGGAGATAATGTTGGAGTGGGGCCAAATCCTCATGAAGTATTAGGGCTATTTGAAGATTATAATGTAACATCTATCGCCGGTAATAGTGAGTATTATAATACGTTAGGAATAATGCCATTTATCTATTTTGATAAAGAGAAAAGTGAAAACCAAGAATGGACTTATAATAAGTTAAGAGCTAGTGACCTTGAAACTTTAAAAATGTATAAACCATCAATTGACTTAGAAGTTGGTACCCAAAAAGTTGCATTATGCCACTTTGCTAATGATATTCGTTGGGATTATATGGGGGAAAACTCTACCTGGGCATATCAAAGAAACTTCAAAAGAGGGAAAACATCACAACAATTCTTATATACTAATAGTGATGATGCAAAATTAAAGATAGAAAGATCAATTGCAGGAAAAGATAAAAATGATTTAAGAATTAAAGGGTTCCTTGATGCTTTAGAAAATCCTTTATTCGAAGGCAAAAAAGCAACTGATTATGATGCCATTATTCAAGGACATGTTCACTTTCATATAAGTGATAGACTATTTAATACTAAAATTGAAACACTTAGAGCAATTGGCATGGGATATGGTAAAGACGATTTAGGAAATGCTTGTTATTATGTTTTAAAAGAAAAATGTGATGGAACATTTGAAATTGAAAAAAGATTAGTTGAGTTTAACAGAAATGTTTTACTAGCAAATATCGTATCAAGTGATATGCCTCACAAAGAAAAAGTATTGAAATTTGTAAAATGGTAAAAATTTTGATTTTATAAAACAAGTGTAGTATAATATATCTAGGAAAGAGGTGCAATAATGGAAGATAAAGAAAAGATAGAAACTTGCAATTGTGGTTGTGAATGCGAAGAATGTAATTGTGATGAATCTTGCGAATGTGAATGTGGTTGTGAAGATTGCGAATGTAGCGAATGCTGTGATTGCGAAGAATGCAGTTGTGAAAATTGTGAATGTTAGTTAATATAAAGGAATTAACACATACAGAAATTCAAATGGCGAGCCCCATGAAGAGGACCCGAAGTAATGTGTCCTCATTTTGTTTGCTTGAAAATAAAGGGATTGAGAGGGATAGGCAGTTTAGTAAAACTATTTTAGGTGGCGTTTAGGTGGCAAATCATATATGTGATAAATGGCTTCTAGGGTTATTTGCACCTAATAAGTAAAATCTATTAACATTTGATAAAAAGTTTTGAGAAATGTGCGAAAATAGGTTCAATTTTAAGAATTTAATTGAAATTTAGAACAGAAATTAAAAATCTGTGATATAATTATAGTAGTTTAGATATCATTAAAATTATGATATCTTTTTCGTTGGTGTAAAATGAGGTAGGTGTATGGAGTATGAGAATATTTTATTTTGAAGTTAAAAACTTTAGAGGACTTGATATAAAAATTGATAGTATTGATAAAATTGCAACAATTATCGGACAAAACGATAGTGGAAAAAGTAATATTTGTTATGCAATTATGCGAACTCTAGATTATGAAAAGCGTAGAGTTCCATTATTAGAATCAGATTCAACTAATAATAATAGAGAAAAGATTTTTATAAAAATAGGTTTAGATTTAAGTGACTTGAATAATGAACAGTTAGCTGTAGTACATGATGTTATTTATAAAGATAAAGACAGAAAATACACATATGTTCAATTAGATGCCACATATAATGATGATATACTTGCCTATGAAGATGAAATAACCATTGGAGACGCTTCTATTGATTCTAAAACTTATAGCCCAACTAGGCAAAATCCAATTGATAAAATATTGTCTATAATATATATAAATCCTACATATGATACTAAACAAGAGACGAAAAGATTTTTTGAACATGCTGAAAACAAAAATAAAGAATCAAGTAAGAGATTAAGTAAAGAATTTGAAAAGTCTATTAAAGAACTTAATATAAATATTCAAAATGAAGAAGCTCTAGCTGATATTATGAAGGATATAAATGATTTAGGAAAGTTTGAAGATATTTTTGATGGATTATCTTTTCAATTATCTCCAAACATGAAAATAGATAATGTATATAAATCATTAGAAATCAATCCTATAGATGATAAAGGAAATATAGTTTCAAATATAGGTGATGGAAAAAATAAAATATTTTCTATGCTATTAAAAGAAAAAACATATGATGATGAAAAAAGGAAAATATTTATAGTTGAGGAACCAGAAAATCACCTATATGTATTATTACAAAAGTATTATATAGATTCTTTATTATCTTTTGAACCTGATCAAATGCTTATTACTACACATTCTCCACATGTAGTAGATTTTGAAAAAACAAACCAGATTATTAAAATAAAAAGAGATTATGATGAAGAAACAAAAGTATATTTTAGAAAAGTATATTGCTATAACGTTAATAATTCTGATTTTAAAAGATTTGGATATTTAATAAATGTTGAAATAGCTGAAATGATGTATTATGACAAAGTTTTGTTAATAGAAGGAGTATCAGAAAAGTATTTTTATAGTACGTTGATGGCAAATGATGAAAACTTTAGAACGCATATATTTAAAAATAGAATAGGAATTTTTTGTGTTAATGGTATTGCTTTTAGAGAAACAAAAGAACTATTAGAAGGGTTAAGTATAAAAGTATTTATAAAAACTGATAATGATATTTTTTCTGTCAGAAAACATAAAGATACAAAATATTATGCAGGATTAACTCGTGCTATTGGTTATCTTAATGATGAATCTAAAAAAGAAATAATGAGTGTTTTAAAGTTTAGTGATTTGCAAACTAAGAATTTTTGGTTTCAGAATGATAATCGTCTTGAAATTATAGAAAATAATTTATCTAATATTTTAGAAATATTTAAAAGAAACAATATCTATTTACAAATGCATAATGATGGCTTTGAAAAAGACTTTCTTGATTTTATTGGCTATTGTAAAAAAGACTATGATGAAGTAATAAATTATTTGAAAGAGGCTAAACTTATTAATTTACATCTATTTATTAATGATGAAAAGATAAAATTGTTAATAGATGATAATAACAAAAATAATATTTTGGTGAGTTTTTTGTATGATTGACGAAATATTGAAAAAAGAATTAGATAGACAGCAAGGCTTAATAATTAACGATAAGTCAAAATATATTTGTGTAAGTGCCTGTCCAGGTGCTGGAAAGACTTACACATTAGTTAATAAAATTGTAAAAGAGCTTGATGATTTAAAAGAATTTCAGGGTATTATAGCCTGTTCTTTTACAAAAGAATCATCAAAGGAAATTATTCAACGACTTAATGAAAATGAAAAATTAGATAATTCTTATATTGGAACTATTGATTCATTTATTATGAAGTTAATTATTTTTCCATATTTAAATAGATATTTATTCTCTAAAAATTTAATTAGTAAACGCGTAGAAGTTAAAAAAATAATAATAGATAATGATAAAAGATTGAATAATTATGTAAGGTATTATGATAGTAATATTTTTATCAAAAACGAAGCTAATTCATATGCAAAAGAGTGGTTAGATAATTTAATAAAAGGGACATATAGTATTTCGTTTCCAGCATATATTTTGGCAACAGAAATAATAAAGATGGATGTTTTTAAAGACTATTTTTCATTACGATATCCGACAATTTATATAGATGAAGCACAAGATTTGAATTATTTTCAACATATGATGCTTAATACATTAAAAGATAATACAGATATAAATATTGTTTTGTTGGGTGATCCTAATCAATCTATATACCAGTTTAGAGGAGCTAAACCTTCACTTTTTCGAAACTTATTTAATCAGGGGTATAATCATAAAGAAATAACTGTTAGTGTAAGATGCCATCCCAGTATTCTTTATTACGCAAATAAAATATTTAATAATAATGTTCAGAAGAATTTTACTGATTCTCATGTGCAAATAATAAATAATTTTAATTTGGAATTTTTAAAATCACTTAATGGTAATATCTTTATTCTTGTTGAAAATAATAAGACAGCAATAAATATTTATGAAAAATTGAAAGATGACTTCGATATATACTTTTCCAAAGGTCTGGATGGTATTCCTGATGATTACATTGAAAATAAAGAAGTTATAGATGAATTAATAAAGTATTATATAAATTATGATAACGAAAATGATAGGTATAAATATCCAATTGATGAATTACTTATGTATTTAAGTAATTATATAAAAAACATTAATAAAAAATATTTTAAATTGCAAAATAGATCTTTCATTGATTTTATTATGGATACTTCTGTACTAATTGGTATAGATATTTCAAGAGAAACGGTAGAAAAAATATATGAAAAGTTGAATGATGAAAAATATAAATATTATTATTATATTTCTGATAAAATGAATAAAATAATGACTATTCATTCATCAAAAGGTTTGGAAAGCAATAATGTGGTTATAATATTAGAAACTCAATATAATATAAATAATGAAGAATTTAAAAACAAATTATTTGTAGCAATTACAAGAGCTAAAAAAAATGTTTATATTTATATGAAAGAAAGTTTTTCCGGTAAATTATATATTAATAATTTACTAAAATAAAAGAATATTATTGTATATTTTTTGAATTTATGTTACATTAAGACTACAATCAAACTTTTCAAAAAACAAAAAAGAAAAATATCACTTACTAAACTATGGATAATTTAATTATATTTAGTATGACGGAGGCATCAGCACAGACTGATGTCTTTTTTAGTTGATTCAGTTTCAGTAAATCACATTTCACCTTTATAGTACCATCGATGTTGAGGTAGATGTATGAGTAAGTTTGAAATGATGGAAAAAGAAATAAGAGAGTTCCATAAATTGTGGTTAGCTGAGTACATTGCAAAAACAATAGAAATAAAACATCGTATATATAAGAAAGATGAGTTAGAAAGTTATAAGTACTTTTATAACAGTAGTGAAGATTCTTTTATTTATAGTAAAGATGAAGAACGAGAAATATATAACTTAGTTGATTCAATTTTCACAGAAAAATATAACTTGTTTTTAATTTTAACAATGATACGGATAAAATATAAATGGTCAGCATGAATGAAAAAAATATTATTCCAGAAGCGGTATAAAATATGTTGACATATTATTCCGGAAATGGTATAATTCATATATATATAGGTGATAACTATGCATATTAAAAATGTAAAAGATATTAGTGATGTTGCTAAAGATATTAAATATCTAACAGAGCAAAAGAAAAATCCAACAAGAGAAGGCATGGAAAAAGTAATAAAAAGTGTTAGAGAACATTTAATATTAGAAACAGAAGTATATGAGGATACTTTGTGTGTAGCTAATAATAGTACTAAAGTGAATATAGAGAATATTGATAGTAAAGTGTTATATGATCGATTAGATGCTTATAAAACTATATGCTTAGGTTATTTATTAAATAAGTATGGTAAAGAAGCATTTGATAAAATTATTAAAGAATACAATTTGGAGGTGTAAAAATGAAATTTATGACAATAAAAGAAGCTAGTGACAAGTGGAATATTAGTGAAAGAAGAATAAGACAACTTATTCAAGATGGAAGAATTGAAGGTGCTGAAAAAATAGGTACAACATGGAATATTCCAGATGATACTAATAAACCAATCGATAAAAGATTAAAAGATGAAATTGAATTTAAAATTGATCTACCTGAAGATTATTTTAAAGAAGTTGATGAAAAACTTGCTAAGCTAAATAGTAAGAGGCCATTATCAAAAGAAGCCACTGAGTCATTACAAAATGCAATTAATCTAGAATGGACATATAACAGCAATGGTATTGAAGGTAATACATTAACATTAAAAGAAACTAAAGTAGTGTTGGAGGGAATTACTATTGGTGGTAAGTCTTTAAAAGAACACTTAGAAGCTATTAATCATGAAAATGCTATTGAGTATTTAGAAGGATTAGTAAAAGATAAAAGTGAAATATCTGAATGGAACATTAAAGGATTACATCAGTTAATTTTAAAAGGTATAGATGATGATAATGCTGGAAGATATAGAAAGCATAATGTTATTATAAGTGGGGCAAAGCACAGGCCACCAGAATACATAAAAGTTCCAGAATTAATGGAAAAGTTAATGATAAACTATGATGAGTGGGATAAATATCATCCAATAGTAACAGCATCTTTGTTACATGGAGAGTTAGTTAAAATCCATCCATTTATTGATGGAAATGGTAGAACATCTAGATTAATAATGAACATGGATTTAATGAGAAGTGGATATGTACCAGTTATTATAAAAAAAGATAATAGATTAAAATATTATGAAGCGCTTGATAAAGCACATACAACAGGGGACTATACAGATTTTGTTAAATTAGTAACAGAAGCAGAAAATGAAATGCTTGATCGGTATTTGGATGTAGTAGGTGATTAAAATGTTAAAGAAATTTGAAAGCCCACAATACAAAAAGTCCGCATTTACATGTCCGGATTGCTCAATATTTTCTAAACATGATTGGACTAGCACGTTAGTTAATGAAACATATGGACAGTTTACTGGGCATCTAGGAATGATTGGTGAAAAACAAACTATAAGTAATTTAGACTTGTGTAAATGCGAACAATGTGGTTATATAAGTTTTTGGTATAAAGAGAAACTTATATGGCCGCTAAATACAGGTGTTGAAACACCTTTAGAAGAAATGCCAGAAGATATTAGAGAATTATATAAAGAAGCAAGCAGCATAGTTGAATTGTCTCCTAAGGGATCTTGCGCAATTTTGAGATTAGCATTGCAAAAATTGTGTAATAGATTAGCCGGTCAAGATGAAAAAAAGAAAATAGACGGTGCTATAAAGAAATTGGTGGAAAAAGGGTTGCCATCGACATTACAAAAAGCAATGGATACTGTTAGAATAGTTGGTGATGAAGCTGTTCATCCAGGGGAGATAAATGTTGATGATAATAAAGAACTTGCAATAGCTATGTTTAGATTAATGAATATTATTATAGAAAAAATGATTGTAGAACCAAAAGAAATTGATAATTTATATAATTTGATGCCAGATAACAAATTGCAAGGAATAGAAAATAGAGATAAGAATAATGCCTAAAACAAAAAGAACGAAAAAACAACATTATATTGCTCAAGGTGTTATCAAAGCATTTTTTGATTCTTCAAATATTTATGAGAAAAACATTCATAGTGGTAAAGTTTATAAGACCTCTGTAAATAACACAATGTGTATGAGTGATTCATATGAATTTTCATTATTTGATGATAATTATCTTGAAAATCTATTCGCGACCAGTATTGATGAAGATTCAAGTAAATTGATAAAAGACTTAAAAGAATTATTGAATAATAATAATTTTACTGATGCAAAAAAAAGAATTTTTAAATACATAAGAATGTTTTTAATAAATTATTATAAAAGTGTTACAAGTCTAATACATATGAGTAAAGATATGTTTAAAAAAGATCAGAGTTCTATAGCAAGAATGATAAATACTATTTTTAATATGCCATATATAAATCGTATAAGCGAAATATTATTAACTGGATATGATTTTACAATTATTAAGTCTTATAATGAAGACTTTGTATTATGTGATCAATTTATTGCGACATGTTCATTAAAATTTATGGGAAGATTTATAAACTTAAGCAATAGAGAAATTGGATTAAAAAATACTGTAGTATTGATACCAATATCAAAAAACTATTATGCGATGTTTATAAATGGGCAATTACCAGATAGTTTTGATGTTGTTTTAGATTGTATTAACGAATTAAGTGAAAGTCAAACTCAAATTATAAACAATATAGTATTTAATAATTCCTATGAAAAATGTATATCTTTAAATGAAAATGAAATAAATCAACTAGAAAAGAAAAACTCTACATTTGGTGATTCTATGGCTATAGCTAAATTCAATAGTGGAAACTCTGCGGCTTTTAAAATAAAGCAAGAAGTTTTTTTTACTGATGATGAATATGAAATGTATCAATATTTTGAAATATATAAATGGACAGATAAGAAATTTAAAAATTGTGGAGTAAATAGTTTGTGTCCGTGCGGTAGCACTAAGAAATATAAAAAGTGCTGTAAGGATAAAGTTGAAAGATGTAATAGAATATTATACACGATGCATTATCAACAAGATGATTTGATGATTAATAAGAAATTAGGATTTGAAGATCCTGTTCAATTGTCAAATTATGAACATTCAGAGTTGGAAAGAAAGTTTGAATTTTTAAAAAAATAACTTAGTCATCTTCTAAGCTATCTATTACAGAAACAACAGAGTCGAGGGCAGTACTAAACATATGTGAATATGTATTTAGTGTTTCCTCGATTTTTGTATGTCCTAAATATTTGGCTACTAATGTAACATTAGCACCATTGTTAATAAGTAACGATGCACACGAATGTCTAAAATCATGGATCCTAATAACTTTTAAACCAGCAAGTGTTGCTAGTTTAGTTCTTCTAAGCTATATATTAGAATCAGCTATAGGTTTAGCATCAGATACAACAAAGAAATCATCATTAAATCCATAATAGTCTTTTTTATTCTGTTCATAAAGCATTTTAAGGTCATTTAACAAGACTTTAGTAATAGGTACTATTCTTCTACTATTATTTGTTTTAGTATCCGAGAATTCAAACTTTACACGGTTATTTCTTTGTGTTATTTGCTTATTAACTGATAATACTTTTTTATCAAAAGATAATTTATACATGGTTAAAGGTATAAATTGCAATATAGATGAAATAATATCAAATGAAGAACTACCAGTACCTGCGATAACAACAATTTTACCATTTAAAGACCAAATTGTATTCGATAGTGTATTAACAGCTCAAGCAATCAAGATTGGTGTTAACATGAGAGAAAACATAATCGAAGAAACAAGTAATAGTAAAAAAATATACAAATTATAAATAAAAAAACAACACTTACCAAATAAACAAAGTGTTGTTTTTTCTAATAACTAAATTGCCTACATTTATACATAGCAAGTAATTCATTAACATCTTTAATATTATATATTTTATTTATAAAGCAAAATCTAATTATTAAATCATAATAGCTACTATAAGAAAGAGTATAGGAACAAGTTGATAAAAGTTTTAATAATTCATCAATTGATAATTCTAATGATAATCCCAGTAAAATAATATTACTTTTCTTAGGTTTATAGTTTTTAACGTTTTTAATTTTATTAAATAATCTTCTATCTATATGAACTTTATTATAAACATCAGCATCTTTTAAATCTTTATCATCTATATATTTAAAAAGTAGTTCTTTAAAAGTATAATTCTCTATATTTTCATCTATGTATGTATCAATATCTTCAGAATCTTCCTCACACATTAGATTTTTAAAAGAAAATAACTCTTCTATCCAGTTATCATTTACATATTCATTCTTAATATACTCATTTAATTTATCTTTTATATCCATATTTGTCTCCTTGAAAGTGACCATTTTTCTTATCACTTCTGATAACATTATATCATGAAATGGAGGAAAATTATGACAGATTTAATTTTTATATTGGATCGGAGTGGTTCAATGGCAAATCAAGTTAAAGAAACAATTAAAGGATATAATTCTTATATCGAAAATATGGAAGGAGAAAATATTAAAGTAACAACAGTTTTATTTGATGATGAGTATGAAATGATTACTCGAAGAAAGAATATCGAAGATGTAAAAAAACTTACAAAAGAACTTTACTATCCAAGAGGGTGCACAGCTTTATATGATGCTATAGGCAAAACTATAAAATATATGGATGAAGAAGAAACAAAAAAGGTTATATTTATAATTATAACTGATGGTTTAGAAAATTGTTCAATAAGA